>Ga0326597_10000950_pt1 | contig 48554 bp, 45 predicted proteins | sample RVTome_12_FD_203789 | JGI IMG/M metagenome (GOLD analysis project Ga0326597, IMG submission 203789) | Soil microbial communities from uranium-contaminated site in the Upper Colorado River Basin, Wyoming, United States - RVT100D185 | ecosystem: Environmental > Terrestrial > Soil > Contaminated >... | reverse complement strand
GCTAAGCGCCCGTCAGTTGCACGTCGTTGCGGGCGGTTGGTTACACTTTGGTGACACCGTCTCGATGCGGCCCAGCAAGGCTCAGGGGGGCTGAACGCGTGCTATGCTGGTGACGCGATGAAGGCACTAGGCGAAGGGAACAGAGCGTTGGAACTCGTCTTCCTCGTCGAGGAAGCTCCGGAAGGCGGCTTGACCGCCCGGGCCCTCGGGGAGTCGATCTTCACCGAAGCCGACGGCGTCGCCGATTTGTACGACAAAATCCGGGATGCGGTTCGCTGCCACTTCGACGAAGGGCAGTCACCAAGAGTGATCCGGCTCCACTTCGTGCGCGAGGAAGTCATCACCGCGTGAGGCTTCCGCGGGACGTCTCCGGCGACGATCTCGCCAAAGCCTCGCTGGCCTGGGCTACCGGGTGACCCGTCAGACCGGCAGCCACCTCCGATTGACCACGCTTGAGCGCGGCGAGCATCACGTCACCGTTCCGCGCCACGCGGCCCTGCGAATCGGCACACTGGCCGGTATCCTGGGCGACGCTGCCCAGCACGCCGGTGTGACCCGGGACGCGCTGCTCGAACGGTTCTTCGAGCGATAGCGACGGGGTCGGGCGGATCGGCGGCGCGAGCCACGACAGCGGAGGTTCTGTGCGACAGCCGCGCTTGAACGCGATCCTCGGCCCCGCGAGCTGAGCGAAGGGCACCGATGATCGCCGCGGTCGCGCGCTCCAGCCAGACGTCATGTCCCTCGCGTCCAGCTCAGCCGACACATCGCAGTACAGCCGCTGCATCCACCCGGCGGCGGAATCGAACGACCAGCGCCGCGGAGGGAAGGTCCGCTTCGGCACAATTCCGGTCCTCGTCGATGCACAGGATCAGGTTGGTCAGGCGGGCCCGTCGATAGAGGGCGAGCTTATTCGCCACGTAGTCCGGCGTCCAGAAGCCCACGATCTCCAGCAGCCAGCGTCGCGCCGCGTCGGTGCGGTGCTGGAGGGCGAAGTCGGGGAAGATCAGCGTGCTCCCGACGGGCACCGGTTCTGGCTCCCGCACGACATCCCACTCCGGCGCAAGACGGCGGAAGTCCCGGGCGAAGTGCTCCTCGAGCCGGCTGTCGTAGCGGCGAGGCTCCACGGACGGGAAGATCGGATCCCCGGGCCGCAGTTCCAGCGCGAGTCGCTGCCCCTCGAGCACACAGTTCCCCACCATATGGAAGCGCCGACACCAAGGGAGCAGCGGCACGAGCTCGCCGAGAGCGCGACCGTAGAGTCGGGTGTGGCGGAACAGCGCGAACGGCCCCGAGAGATCCAAGACGGCATCGCCCGCACCGGAGCGCCTGGCGACCGTGCAGATCAGCCCCCGCAACTTCGCGTGGCGGACCAGGACCCGGCTGTTCCCCTCGGCTTCGATCCTGACGGAGGTGGCGCGGGAAAGAAGCGCTTGCACCAGCGCGAGATTCGTCCGCAGCGCCAGCTCGGCCGGTGACAAGCTTGGCAGCGGCGCGATGAGCCGTTCGCCGGGCAGGTCGGCGAACAGCGAGTCCTGCAACTCATCTGCCGTCACGCCCAGGGTGGCGGCCACTGACGAGAGGATGGGAGCTCGGGGCTGTTCCGTCCGAGCCGCTTCCGCGAAGACGAGCGCCCTCGCCCGCCGGGGCGGAACCGCCGCCCTCCGATCGCGTCCCCGCCGGAGCCTTGCAAGAACCTGGATCGCTTGCTTCAGCCTTGTCGGGGGACTTTCACAGGAGAGGGGTTCCCGCAGGTGGGCTTCCAGCTCACGCTGGGGCCGGCCGATGAACCGTTCGTACTCCTCGAGGAGGGCGCGCAGCCAGGGATGATCGTGCTCGCCGAGGAAACGAGGCACCACGAGGGGGCCGACCACGCTATAGCTGAGCAGAGCGTCGGGCAACAAGGCCCTGGCGTCTCCTGCGCGCCTGGCCCACTTCCATCGTGTTGCGTGTCACGAGCTCGTAGACGACGGCGCGTTTCCCCTCGCCGGGCCGCAGCAACCGGCCGACCCGCTGCACGTGCTCGCGCTCCCCGAGAGCGCCGCCGACCACCATCGCGACATCGGCGTCGGGAACATCGAGCCCCTCGTTGAGCACCCGTGCCGATACGAGGGCTCGGAGATCGCCGCGGCGGAAGCGCTGGAGGACATCGTCGCGCTCTTGGCGGCCGATGTCGCAGGTCAGCGGCATCACGAGGTGCTCGCGTGCGATGGCATAGGCCGTCTCGTTGTCGGCGGTGAAGATGAGCACCCGGGAAGCCCGGTGGCGTGCCAGCAGGGAGTGCAACGCCCGGCGCTTGGCCTGGGTGAAGGCGACCAGCCGTCGGGCCTGGCGCCACGCCGCGAGGGCGTGGCGGCCCTCCGCCGTGCGGGTCGCGTGGAGGGCGAAGTCCGCCCAGGTGGCGTCCGGCGCCGCCCGCTGGAACTCCCCGTAGGCGCGCCTGAAGAGCGAGCTCAGGCGTGTGTACGCCGAGCGTTCCTCTGGGGTCAGATCGAGATAGAGCGTCATCGCGTCGAAGCTGGCGAGGAACCCGCCCGCCAGGTCACCGACAGCAAGCTCGAAGACCGTCGGGCCCACGAGCTCGGCGAGGCGGGCGGCCGCCGCCGCGCTCCGGGGTGGAGTCGCGGTGAGGCCCAGACGAGCTGTTGCGATGGTCATCTCCAGCGCCTCGTCGTGGAGGCCGCCTCCGAAGTGGTGAACCTCGTCGACGATGAGGAGACCGAAGCGATCCCCGAGTTCGCCCATGTGCCGATACGCGCTCTCGAAGGTGGCGACGGTGAGTGGCGCCAGCTGGCGCACGCCGTCGCCATAGCAACCGACGACGCCCCGATAGAGGGCGCTGATCTCGCGGAGCCATTGATGGAGGAGGACCCGCGTCGGGACGAGACACAGCGCCGGCAGCCGCGTCTTCTCCATGACGGCGAGGGCAACCCGAGTCTTGCCGCTGCCTGTCGGGAGCGCGACGACACCGCGACGCTGCCCGAGTTCCCAGGCAGACAGCGCGGCCTCCTGGTAGGGTCGCAGGTCGACCCTCAGCCAAGCTTCCGGTACGTCCTGGGCCTGATGGAGGGGGATGTCCTGGAAACGTGCCCCGGCTTCGAGGAGCCAGCTCTTGAGGGCGGGGTAGCTGCTGGCGGGGGCGCGATGGGCGTGAACGCGATGGTCCCAGAGAACTCCGGGGGCCTGGGCGAGGTCGAGGTCCGCAGGCGGATCGGTCAGCAAGATAGTGCCTCGGTCGAATCGCAGCCTCATCACCAACGCGCCAAGGGTTCCAGGCTCAGGTCTTCTCCCGCCCCTTGATACCGTGGGCACCGAGTCGCGCCAATGCCCAAAGATAGATACACGGCATCGTGGCCGGCACCGGCCTCTCATACGGCAACCCGACCTGCGGCCATTGCCATGACACTGTCGTCAGCAGTTGCCGCAGATCTCTCCGACGCGGAAGACCGCGGACCATGTCAAGGGTGTTGGCATCCACCTGATTTCGTGCGGCCTTGAGAGAGCGCACCGGATTCTTCGTCCGGTGAGGGCGATCCCGCCCGCGCGGGAGCCTCTTAGGGCTGTCGGCGCCGAATCGGCTGGTTACACTTTGGTGACACCCCGGCCGGTTTGGCCCGTCCGGTGGTACACTTCTCTCGCTGATTTCACGCAGGGTTAGCCGAACGGAAGCGTTTGCGGCGCCGGTGCACGCCCCGGACTTCAAATCCGGCGTCCGGCTCTAGACAAGTCGGAGGTGGGTTCGACTCCCACACGCTTCCGCCACAACCCACGCTTCGATACTCGGTCATGGGGACGCGAGACACGCACACGAGGGCAGGGGCCGTGGAGCACGGCGGCGGGAGACGGATCTGGTTGTGGGCCGGAGCCGCGGCGGTCGCCGCGGCTGTCGTCGCGGGTGTCTTCGCCTACCGCGCGGCGGTGGCGCTGCCCGGCGCGAGCCTGCCCCATCAGGGTAACCGCCACGTCCAGACGCTCAACGAAGCAATCCCGACCTACAATTCCGACCCGCCCACCTCCGGACCGCATTTGCCGTACATCGCGCCATGGGGCATCCACACCGAGCCCATCCCCAGGCAGCTCCAGGTGCACAACCTCGAGGACGGCGGCGTCATGGTCCAGTACAACTGCCCCGACGGCTGTCCCGACCTCGTGGCCAAGCTCAGGGCGATCGTCTCGACCTATGAGCGCCAGGTCATCCTCGCGCCCTATCCCGGCATGAAGACGCGGCTCGCGCTCACGGCGTGGACGCGGCTCGACGCCTTCGATGATTTCGACGAGAAACGGATCCGCCGCTTCATCACGGCCTACCGCGGGATCGATCATCACCCGCGGTAGAATGGACCCATGACCAGAGGGCTCGTGCGGCTCCTTGGAGTCGCGGGGGGCGCGCTGCTGGCGGGCGGCTGCGCGGCCTATATCTCGCCGCTCCAGCCGCCGCCCTACCGTGACCAGATCGCGGCGCCCTACGATGTCACCTGGAGCGCGCTTATCCGGGCGCTGGCCTTTGACAATGTTCCGCTGCGCGCCGTCGCCAGGGACTCCGGCGTCGTCGCCTCGGACGACATCGTCTCGCCCATCGGTGTCTACGCCGACTGCGGCAGCCGGGGCGACAAGGCGCTCGAGGGCGAGGCGCTCGTCTCGTTCACCGTCTTCGTCCGGCCGAACGGCGCCACGACCGATCTCCAGATCAACAGCAAGATGCGCACGTTCCGCCTGGGAAAGCCGGGCAAGCTCCGGTCGAATCCCGACTACGGGTGCGTCTCGACGACCCGGTGGGAGCCAAACCTGCTGGACAGCGTGCGGCGCTTCGTCAAGGAGTAGGGGAATGCCGCCCAAGCTGCCCGAGCTGGTGAAGCGCGCGCGACGGCTCGCGACCGAGCGGGACCGGCTCGTCCAGGAGCTGGCGCGCGAGTGGACGACCGCGCTCCGGGGCCAGGGCTTCTCGCCCAGGGACCTCGACGAGCTCTGGGCGGGGCTGACCGAGGAGGCGGTGCGCCGGCTGCTGCAGACGGACGCCCGCGCCGCGGGCGGCGACGCGATCCGGCACGAAGCGCGCGAGATCATCGCCCGGGTGCGCGCGCGCGTGGAGGGTGAGCTTGCCGCGGGCGGATGAGGCGGCGGCGCTCCTGCGGGCGCTCCCGGGCGTGGACGCCCTCGTCACCCGCGTGGAGGGGCATGCCGCGCTCGGCGGCATCACGCGCCGGCGCCTGACCGAGGCCGCGCGCGACGTGCTCGCCGCCGAGCGGCGGCGCGTGCTCGAGGGCGCCTCCGCGGCGGCCGCGGCCGAGGCATTGGCCGAGCGCGTCGTGACCCGGCTCTCGAAGACCGGTGCCTTTTCCCTGGCGCGCGTCATCAACGCCACGGGCGTGGTGCTCCATACCAACCTCGGCCGCGCCCTCCTCTCGTCGCTGGCGCGCGAGCGGCTGCAGGCGGTGGCCGGGGCCTACTCCAACCTCGAGATGGATGTGAACCGCAAGGAGCGCGGCTCGCGCTACGCCCACGTGGACGCCCTGCTCCAGCGGCTGACAGGCGCCCAGGCCTCCCTCGTGGTCAACAACTGCGCCTCGGCGGTCCTGCTTGCACTCGAGAGCCTCGCGCGCGACAAGGAGGTCATCGTGTCGCGCGGGGAGCTGATCGAGATCGGCGGTGAGTTCCGCATCCCCGACATCATGCGCCGCTCGGGCGCGACCCTGCGCGAGGTCGGCACGACGAACCGCACCCACCTCAAGGACTACGCGCAGGCGATCGGGTCCGAAACCGGGCTCCTGCTCAAGGTGCACACGTCCAACTACCGCGTCGTCGGCTTCACCGCCGCCGTTTCCTCGCGCGAGATTGCCGATCTCGGGCGGGAGCGCGGCGTGCCGGTGATGGAGGACCTGGGCTCCGGCTGCCTCATAGACCTCCGTCGCTTCGGCTTCCCCTACGAGCCCACGGTGCCCGAGGTCGTGGCCTCGGGCGTGGACCTCGTGTCCTTCTCGGGAGACAAGCTGCTCGGCGGACCGCAGGCCGGCATCGTCGTCGGCAAGGCCGGGCTGATCGGACGCCTGGCGCAGAACCCGCTCAACCGCGCGCTCAGGATCGACAAGTTCACCGTGGCGGCGCTCGAGGCGACGCTCTATGCATACGAAGCGGGCGACGCGCTCGAGACGATCCCGACGCTCCGCATGCTGACCGAGCCGCGCGCGGCGGTCAAGCGTCGGGCCCGCGGGCTCCTGCGCCGCCTCCCGCCGGAAACCCATGCGCGTCTCGGCCTGGCGCTCGTGGACGCGACCTCCCAGGTGGGCGGCGGTGCGCTGCCCACGGTGGAGCTGCCGACGGCGGCGGTGGCGCTCGGCACCCGCGAGCGCCCCGCCCAGGCTCTCGATGAGCGCCTGCGCATGGGGCAGCCGCCCGTCCTCGGCCGCGTGCTCGACGACCGGCTCCTGCTGGACTTCCGCACCATCCTCCCCCCGGACATACCCGAGCTGGCGAGAGCCCTCAGCAGCCTGTGACAGCGGCGAAGCACGTCGTAGTCGGGACCGCGGGGCACATCGATCACGGCAAGACCTCGCTCGTCAAGGCGCTGACCGGAACCGACACCGACCGGCTGCCGGAGGAGAAGGCGCGCGGCATCACCATCGACCTGGGCTTCGCGTTCCTCGAGGAGCCCGGCGGCTTGACCATCGAGATCGTCGACGTGCCGGGTCACGAGCGCTTCGTCAAGAACATGCTGGCCGGCGTGGGCGGCATCGACCTGGCGCTTCTCGTCATCGCCGCCGACGAAGGCGTGATGCCGCAGACGCGCGAGCACCTCGCGATCTGTCAGCTCCTGCGGATCAAGTCGGGCCTGGTCGCCCTGACCAAGACCGACCTCGCGGAGCCCGACTGGGTCGAGCTGGTTAAAGATGACGTCGCGCGGCTGCTCGCACGCACCTTTCTCGCGGGCTGCTCCATCGTGCCCGTGTCGGTGAAGACGGGGCAGGGGCTGCCCGAGCTGCGCCAGACGCTGGCGCGGCTGGCCGCCCTGGTGCCGGAGCGCCCCACCGACCAGACGGCGCGGCTTCCGATCGACCGGGTCTTCACCGTCAAGGGCTTCGGCACGGTTGTCACCGGCACGCTGATGGCCGGCCGGCTCGCGGTGGATGACAGGGTCGAGGTCTTCCCCAGGGCGCTCCAGGCCAAGGTGCGCGGGCTGCAGGTCCACGGCCGGGCCGTCGAGACAGCCCAGGCGGGGCAGCGCACCGCCGTCAATCTGCAGGGCGTCGAGCGCGCGGCCGTCGAGCGAGGAGACGTCATCGCGCCGCCGGGCGCGCTCGTGCCGACCCTTCTGGCGGATGCCACGCTCGTGCTCCTGGCCGACGCGCCGCGGCCGCTCAAGTCGCGCGACCGCGTGCGCTTCCACGTCGGCACCCACGAGGTGATGGCGCGCGTGCTCCTCGTCGACAGGCAGGAGGTCGCGCCCGGTGACGTGACCTACGGCCGCTTCCGGCTCGAGGCGCCCGTCTGCGCGCTGCCGGGCGACCGCTACGTCATCCGCTCCTATTCGCCCATCGTCACGATCGGCGGCGGCACCGTGCTCGACATCGCGCCGCCGCGCTTCAAGCGAAAAGGCGGCGCGCTCGCGGACCACCTGCGCCTCCTCGAGACGGCGCCGCCGGCCAAGGTTGTCGAGGAGCACCTGCGCCATGCGGGCGCGGCGGGGCTCCGCGCCGCCGACCTGCGAGCCCGCACCCCCTTCGGCCCCGAGCGTCTCCGCGCGCTGCTCGAAGAGCTCCAGCAGACGCAGGCGGTGACGGCCGTCGACCGCGAGTGGTACGTGCACCGGGAAGCGAGCGACCGCCTCCGCTCCCAGACGCTGGCGCTCCTCGAGGTCTTTCACAGCCAGAACCCGCTGCGCGGGGGAATCTCCCGGGAGGAGCTTCGGAGCCGCGCGGGCCATGCCCAGGAGAGGATCTTTGCCCAGCTTCTGGCCACGCTCGAGGCCGACGGCGCCGTCCGGAGCGAGCGGGACCAGGTGCGCCTGGCCTCCCACGCCATCCGCCTCACGCCCGAGCAGCAGCGGGTTGTCGACGGGCTCGAGGCGATTTTCCTGGCCGCGGGCGCCGCGCCGCCCGGCCCCGAGGAGGCGCTCGGCCGCCTGGGGGTCAAGGGCACGGAGAGGCACGAGCTCTTCCAGCTTCTGCTCGCCGACCGGCGGCTCGTGCGGGTCAAGGAGTCGCTCTTCTTCCACGCGGCGGCCCTCGGCGAGATCCAGGACAAGGTTGTGGCCCACCTCAAGGAGAAAAGAGAGATCGGACCCGCCGACGTCAAGGACCTCCTGGGCGTCAGCCGCAAATACGCCATCCCGCTCATGGAGTACTTCGACTCCCAGCGCGTCACCGTGCGCCAGGGCGAGCGCCGCATCCTGCGCGGCTGACCGGTTGACTTGGCACTCCCGCGCCTGTACGGTAAAGGGGCTTCAGGAGAAGGAAAGGAGTCTCGCCATGTTTGGTCTGGGTTATCAGGAGCTGCTGCTCCTCCTCGTCATCGTCCTCATTCTCTTCGGCGCACAGCGTCTGCCCGACCTCGCCCGCTCCCTGGGCTCGAGCGTCAAGGAGTTCAAGAAGGGCGTCACCGAGCTCAAGGACGACGCGTCGCCGACCCAGAAGAAGGACGACGACAAGAAGGTCTGACGCGCCCGCCGCCCCCAGCCGTCACCCTCCTCGCCGCGACCGCCCGTGCCCCCCGATCGGTACGCCGTTGGCATTGACCTGGGCGGGAGCAAGCTGCGCGGCGGCCTCGTGAGCCCCGACGGACAGCTCGTCGGGCGCGTCGAGGTGAAGACCGAGGCCTGGAAAGGCGCCCCGGGGGTTCTGGCGAACCTCAAGGGTGTGATCAGCCGGCTCCTCGACTCCACCGAACCCGCCCGCGTCGCCGGCATCGGCATCGCCGCCGCCGGCCAGATCCATCCCAAGACCCACGCCGTCGTCTACGCTCCGAACCTCGAGTGGGAGAACGTGCCGCTCCGCGACGAGATCGAGTCGGCTTTCGGCTTGCCCGTCTACGTGGAGAACGACGTGCGCGCTGCCGCCTGGGGCGAGTACCGCTTCGGCGTCGGCCGCGGGGTCCAGAGTCTCATCGCCGTCTTCGTCGGCACCGGCGTCGGCTCGGGCGCCGTGGTCGACGGCATCCTGCTCAAGGGCGCGGGCAACGCGGCGGGAGAGCTGGGCCACACCCAGGTCGTACCCGACGGGCTGCCCTGCGCCTGCGGCCGCCACGGCTGCGTCGAAGCCTACGCGTCGGGACGCGGCTTCGAGCGGCGCCTCGAGGCGGCGCTCGCTGACGGCACCGAGACGCGGCTCGCGTCCGAGACGGGCGGCGACCCTTCGCGCGTGACGGCCGCGCTCGTGGCGCGCGCGGCCGCGGCCGGGGACGCCTTCGCGCGCCGCATCTGGGGCGACGCGGAGCGATACCTGGGCCAGGCCATCGCCAACTACGTCACGCTCCTGAACCCGGAGCTTCTCGTGCTTGGCGGCGGGGTCATGACGACGGTGCCGGGGCTCGCCACGGGGCTCGAGCGGCAGGTGCGTGATCATGCCACCGTCCTCTCCCGGGACGTCCGGGTCGCTCGAGCCGCTCTCGGCGACTCCTCGGCCATCTTCGGGGCGGCCGACCGTGTGTGGGGCCAGGTGTGAGCGTCGCCGTGCGCTGGGCGGGGCGGGCGCGCGGGTCCCTCGAGCGGCACGCGGACGCCTGGCTCGCGGGCGGGCTCGCGGCGCTGACGCTCCTGTCGCGCTGGCCGTACCGGTCCCGGATGCTCTACAACTGGGACGCCGTGCAGTTCGCGCTCGCGCTGCGGGAGTTCGACGTCGCCAAGCATCAGCCTCACCCGCCAGGGTATCTGCTCTACGTCGCCCTGGGGCGCCTGCTGAACATCCCGCTGGCCGACCCCAACCTGGCGTACGTCGGGCTCGCCATGCTCTTCAGTGCCGCGACGACCGTGACCGTCTACTGGCTGGCGCGCGCGCTCTACGAGCGCGCCACCGCCGCGTCGGCGGCGACCCTCCTGGCTGTCAGCCCCCTCTTCTGGTTCTACGGGTCGGTGGGGCTGACGTACGCGGGCGAGGCCTTCGGCGCCTCGCTGGTCGCGGCCTTCGCCTACGGCGCGCTCCGCGGCGATGCGCGCTACCTCTACTGGGGCGCGGTGACGCTGGGGCTCGCGGGCGGCCTCCGCCCGTCGATGCTCGTGCTGCTCTTTCCCCTCTGTCTCGGCTGCGCAATCGTCGGCATCCGCGGCGCGCGGCGCCTGGCGCTCGCGGCGGCGCTCATGCTGGGCGCCGTGCTCTTGTGGTTTCTGCCCTTGGTCTGGCTCACCGGCGGCCTCGACGCCTATCTCCGCGCCTCGACCCAGCTCTACGGCTCCGTCGTCATGCCGACCTCGGTGCTCGGCGGCGCGATCAACGTGACGCTGAGCCAGGCCCGCTATGTCCTGGCCTCGGTGGTGGTGGGGCTGGGCCCGCTGGCGCTGGCGGCCTTTGCGCTGCCGCTGTACGCGCGGCGCTCCGGGTGGGGCAGGGCGGACTGGTTCCTCCTCGCCTGGATCGCGCCGCCCGCGGTCTTCTACACCCTCGTGCACTTTGGCCAGGCGGGTTATGTCCTGACCTTCCTGCCTGGACTCGTCATCCTGCTGAGCCGCGCCCTCGTCGAGGCGGTCGCGGCGGGCTCCGAGCGCCTCCGGCGCCCCAACTGGCGCTGGGGGCTGACCGCGGCGGCGATCGTGCCGCTCTGCCTCGTGAGCACGGGTTTCTTCGTCAGCGCGCGCCCCGTGCCGCGCCATTTCGAAAACCGCACCGGCGACGCGTGGGTCTGGCGCGCGAGGGATGAGGCGCACGACTGGATCATGAGCCGGACGGCCGCGGCGCTGCGCGAGCACGAGGCGGTGATCCGCACCTACGTCGAGACCATCCGCGCAGTCTATGACCCGGAGGACACGGCGCTGCTCACCGAGGTGGGCAACCCGCGCTCCTACCCGTGGCTGCGCCACGCGATGTTCTACATGCCCGAGTATCCGATCTACCAGGTGCAGCTGGGCGAGCTGCCGCTCGGATTCTACGCGCCGCAGTCGGCCGCGACCATGATCCTGACGCCCGGCTCCACCGTCACCGTCCCGCGCCGCGTGCGTCAGCTCGTCTGGTTCGTGGACCACTGGGACCCGGCGGTGCCGCGGCCGCGCGGCTTGCAGGAGATCCAGCTTCCGTACGGCCGCTTCCTCTACGTCCTGCCGCTGGGCCACGGCCGCGCGCAGCACGCGGGCTACACCTTCGTCCGCGACAAGCGGTGAAGGGACGGGGCGCGCTCCTCCTCACTGCGGCCGCCCTGGCCGCGGCGCTCGGGCTATTTCTCCAGCGCGAGCAGCTCATCGCCGGGCCCGTGGGCCTGAGCGGCTTCCCCCTCGACGATTCGTGGATCCACTTTCAGTTTGCCCGCAACGTGGCCGGGGGGCACGGCTTCTCGTTTAACCCGGGCGTCCCCGTGTCGGGCTCGACGGCGCCGCTCTGGACCTTGCTGCTGGCCGGGCTCTTCAAGGCGGCGGGGGCCTACCCGGCATGGGCGAAAGCGGCGGGCGTTGCGGCGGCCCTCGGCGCCGCGTGGCTGGCGGGGCGGCTGGCCGTCGCATGGACGGGCGACACGGCCCTCGGGCTGACGGCGGCGCTCGTGACAGCGTGGACCTCGCCCATGGTCTGGGGCGCGCTGTCCGGCATGGAAGTGACGCTGGCCGCGCTCCTCGTGACGGCGGCCCTCGTCGCTCATACGGCGGGCCGCGACGCGGTCTCGGCCGCGCTCCTCGGTCTGGCCGTGCTCGCGCGTCCCGAGTCGGTCCTGCTGGTCCCGCTCCTCTGGCTGGCGGGACCGCTGACCGCCAAGCGCTCGGCCACGATGTGGGGCCTTCCCGCGGCGGTCCTCCTCCCCTGGGTGGCGTTCAACATGAGGACCGCCGGGACACCGCTCCCCGCCACGGCCGCGGCCAAGATCGAGGGCGGCCTCGTGGGCCTGCTCGCGGGCGCCCGCGAGTCCGCGGTGACCAGCTTCCTCTCCCGGCCCTGGCAGTTCGAGCGGGAGTGGATGGCCTGGCTGGCCTCGGTGAACGTGCTGCTGCCGGTTCTGCTGCTGCCGGGGCTTTGGGTGCTGTGGCGGCGAGGCGGGCGCGCCCGGGCGCTACCGGCCTCCATCCTCCTTCTCCATCCGCTCGGCATGGCGCTCCTGGCTCCCTACCGGGGCCCGGCCTTCCAGGAGGGGCGCTACTCGATACAGCTCCTGCCGCTGGCCGTCGCGGTGGCGGTGAGCGCCTTCGTACCGGTCGTGTCAATGGCGCGCTCCCGTCCGTGGTGGGGGCGGCTGGCGTGCGGGCTGCTGCTGCTCGGCTCGCTCGCCTCGCTCAGCGCCGGGGCGACACGTTACGCGTGGGCTGTCCAGAACATCGACGCCATGCAGGTGGGCCTCGGGCGCTGGGTCGAGGCGCACACGCCCGCCGGGGCGCGGCTCGCTCTCAACGATGTCGGCGCGATCACGTACCTCGGGCGGCGCGAGGTGGTGGACGTGATGGGTCTCGTCACGCCAGCCATCATCCCGTACCGCCGCGACGGCGAAGCGGGGGTCCTTCGCTATCTCGAGCGCGCCTGCCCCGACTACCTCATCATCTTCCCCGCGTGGTTCCCGGCGCTCTCGACGCGGGCCGATCGCTTCACGCCCATCCACCGGGTCAGGCTCGCGCACAATACCGTGGCCGGAGCCGACGAGATGGTGGTGTACGAGACCGCCTGGAACCGCTGGCGCCCCGGTCACCAGAACTGTCCGAGTCCCGGGTAAGCGGGATATACTCGTTCTCATGCTGAGTCGATCGAGGCGAGCGGCGTTCCCCGCACTTATTCTGGCCTTGACGGCGATCGGACTCTGGCCCGGATCGGCCTGGGCCCAGATGTACCGATGGACCGACGAGCAGGGCGGCACCCACTACAGCCAGGGGATCTACAGCGTGCCGGAGCGCTTCCGGTCGAAGTCGCAGCTCCTCGCCTTTCCCGAGAGACCGGCGGCGCCCGCCGATAGCCCGTCGCCGGCAGGGGGTGAGGCGTCCAAGGTGACGCGGATCCCCTTCACGCCGGGCAAACCCATCATGGTGTCCGCCAAGATCAACGGCGGAGGATCGGCGCAGCTCATGCTCGACACCGGAGCGTCGGTGACCGTGATCAACCCGCGCGTGCTGGCGGGGATGGGCATTGGCTCTCGCGAGGCCTTGCGCGGATCGGTCAGGGGCGCCACGGGTACAGCCGACGTCCTGTTCGTGCCCGTGCAGAGCATCGAAGTGGGCGGCGCGCGCTCGGGCCCGCTCCGCGTCGCGGCCCACGACGTGGAGCTGGGGCAGGGTGACGGGCTCCTGGGACGCGATTTCCTCGACCAGTTCACGGTCAAGATCGACAGCACGGCCGGCGTCGTGACGCTCTCCCCCAGGTAAGGCCCGTGGGTCCGCTGCACGTGCTCTCGTACGACGCCCAGATGGGCGGCGGCGTGCAGGGCCTCCTCGGGCGGGATTTCCTCAAGCACTTCCGCGTCACCATCGACAGCGCACGCGGCGTCGTCGAACTCGCGCCAAAGTAGGGCTCGCCGGCCCGCCCACCGGACCTCCCCCGGGGGGGCATTCTTGCCCTAAACGCCCATCGGTGTTACGTTTCTTCCTCTATGGACTACAAGGACACGCTCAACCTTCCGAAAACGTCCTTCCCGATGAAGGCGAACCTGCCCAAGCTCGAGCCGGAAATGCTCAAGCACTGGGAGGAGATGGACATCTACGGGCGCCTCCGCCAGGTCTCGGCGAAGCGTCCGCTCTGGATCCTCCACGACGGTCCGCCCTACGCGAACGGTCCGATCCACATGGGGACCGTGCTGAACAAGGTCCTCAAGGACATCGTGGTCAAGTCTCGAACCATGCTGGGCTTCAACTCGCCCTATGTGCCGGGGTTCGACTGCCATGGGCTGCCCATCGAGCACCAGGTGGACAAGGAGCTCGGCCTCGACAAGCCTGGCGCCGACGTACGCCGCGCGATGGATCCCGTCGAGAAGATCCGCCGATGCCGCGAGTACGCGCGGAAGTTCGTCGACATTCAGCGCGAGGAGTTCAAGCGCCTCGGCGTGTTCGGCGACTGGAAGAATGCCTATATCACCATGGAGCCCGCCTACCAGGCGGTGATAGCCAGGGAGTTCGGCCGTTTCGTCGGGCGCGGGCTCGTCTACAAGGGGCTCAAGCCCGTCCACTGGTGCATGTACTGCAAGACGGCGCTGGCGCAGGCCGAAGTCGAGTACGAGGATCAGACAACTCCGTCGGTCTACGTCAAGTTTCCGGTGAAGTCGGCCTCGCCGGCGCTCGAGCGCGCTCTCGGCGGCAAGCGCGCCTCGCTCGTGATCTGGACGACGACGCCCTGGACGCTCCCGGCCAACCTCGCCATCGCGGTCCACCCGGGCGAGACGTACACCACGATCGACCTGGGCGGCGAGGCCCTCGTCGTCGCGCGCCCGCTGGCCGGGGCCTTCGCCGGGCTGCCGGGCGTCGGCGGCCGCGTGGTCGCGACGGCCGCGGCCGTGCCGGGGAACGCGCTGGAGGGCACCGTCACCCGCCACCCGTGGATCGACCGCGACGTGCCGGTCCTGGCGGCGGAATTCGTGGCCATGGACACGGGTACCGGGCTCGTGCACATCGCCCCGGGGCACGGCGAGGAGGACTACGAGCTTGGCCGCAAGGCCGGGCTCAAGATCTACAACCCCGTGGACGACGACGGCCGCTTCGTGGCCGAGGTGGTGGGCTTCGCCGGCATGACCGTGTGGGAGGCTAATCCGAAGATCATCGACCACCTGCGCGCCAAGGGCGCGCTCGTGGCCCAGGTGCCACTCCAGCACACGTATCCTCACTGTTGGCGGTGCAAGAATCCCACGCTCTTCCGCGCGACGGAGCAGTGGTTCATCTCGCTGGACAAGACCGGGCTTCGCCAGAAGGCGCTCGACGCCATCCGCAAGGAGGTCCAGTGGATCCCCGCATGGGGCGAGGAGCGGATCTACAACATGGTAGCCCATCGGCCTGATTGGACCATTTCGCGCCAGCGCATCTGGGGCGTGCCGATCGTGGCTTTTTACTGCGTCGGGTGCGAGGCGCTCCTCCTGGAAGAGCGGCTGGTCGAGCACGTCGCGGGCATCATGCAAAGGGGGGCCGGAGTCGACGAGTGGCACGCGCGCCCCGCCAAGGACCTGCTGCCGCCAGGCACGCGCTGCCCCGCGTGCGGCGGCGGCGAGTTCCGCAAGGAGACGGACATCCTCGACGTCTGGTTCGACTCCGGCTGCAGCCACGCGGCCGTGCTCGAGACGCGCCCGGAGCTCCGGTGGCCGGCCGAGATGTACCTCGAGGGCTCGGACCAGCACCGCGGCTGGTTCCATTCCTCGCTGCTCGAGGCCGTTGGCACCCGGGATCGCCCACCGTACCGGAGCGTGCTGACGTGTGGCTTCGTGGTCGACGGTGACGGCCGGAAGATGTCGAAGTCCGTCGGCAACACCGTGGCGCCGCAGGAGCTCCTCCCACGGTACGGCGCCGAGATCCTGCGCCTGTGGGTTGCGGCGGAGAACTACACGGAGGACATCCGCCTGTCCGACGAGATCCTGAACCGCCAGGCTGACGGCTACCGGCGGATCCGGAACACGTTCCGCTTCCTCCTCGGCGCGCTGCCCGATTTCGATCCCGAGCGCGACCGCGTGGCGTACGACGGCATGGAGGAGCTGGACCGCTGGGCGTTGCTGCGCCTGGGCGAGTTGATCGCGCGGGTGCGCCGGGCCTACGAGGAGTATCAGTTCCACGTGGTCTTCCACGCCACCCACAATTTCTGCGCCGTGGAGCTCTCGGCCCTGTACCTCGACATCATCAAGGACCGCCTGTACGTCTTGGCCCCGGACGACCCCAGGCGTCGCGCGGCGCAAACCGTATGCTTCGAGGTCCTGACGGCGCTGGCACGGCTCCTGGCGCCCATCCTCACCTTCACGGCGGACGAGGTGTGGTCCCATATCCCCGGCCGTGGCAAGCCCGAGAGCGTCCACCTCGTCACCTTCCCCGAGGAGCGCGGCGAGTGGATCAACGAGCGGCTCGGCGGCGAGTGGGAGCGCCTGCTCGAGATGCGCGGCGAGGTCTCCCGCGCGCTCGAGGCCGCGCGCAAGCAGGGGCTGATCGGCAAGGGTATCGACGCGGCCGTCTACGTCACGAGCGCGCCCGAGGAGCAGTGGCGGCCACTGCTCGCCGGCAAGGGCGAGAGTCTGCTGGCGACGCTCTTCAACGTCTCGGCGGTGAAGCTCGACGAGCGGTCGCCGAAGGGAGCCGGGATCGCCTACGATAGCCAGGACATTCCGGGGCTGGCGCTGGCCGTCGTTCCCGCTCAGGCCCTCGGTTGGAGGAAGTGCGACCGCTGCTGGACCTGGAGCGCGGGCGTGGGAGCGGACGTCCGGCACCCCGCGCTCTGCGATCGCTGCCTGCCGGTGGTGCTCGCCCGCTCATGAGGGTGGCGGCGGCGCTGGGCGGGATCGTCCTGATCCTCGACCAGGCCGTGAAGTGGCTCGCTCTGCGCTGGCTGGGGCCAGGCGTTCCCGTGAGCGTCATCGACGGCTTCTTCTCGCTGACCCTCGTGATGAACCCGGGCCTGGCGTTTGGAATGCTCGGCACCGTGCCGCGCGGCTGGCGCTGGGTCGTCGCGCTGCTCTCCATCGTGGCCCTGGCCGTGCTCGCGTCGCTGGCCACGCGCCTCCTGGCCGAGGGCGGGCGCGTCGCGGCCGTCGCCATCGGCATGATCTTCGGCGGCGCGGCGGGCAACCTGATCGACCGCGCGCGCTTCGGGGCCGTGGTGGACTTCCTCGACTTCTACTGGCGCGGGTGGCACTGGCCCGCGTTCAACGTCGCCGATTCGGCCATCAGCGTGGGCGTGGCGCTCCTCGCGCTGCGCATGCTGACAGCGAAGCCGCCCAAGGCATGACGGTCGGGGCCGCCCGGCGCGTGGCGGCCGCCGTGGGGGCGGCCGAGGCGGGCCGCCGCCTCGACCTGTGGCTGGCCGCGCGGCTGCCGGACCTGTCCCGCACCCGCATCAAGGCGCTCGTGGACGGCGGTCACGTCCACGTGAACGGCGCCGCGAGCAAGGCCGCGCACCGGCTCAAGGCCGGAGAGAAGGTCGAAGTCGTGGTCCCGCCTCCCGTGCCCGAGGAGATGGCCGCCGAGGCCATCCCCCTCACCATCGTCTTCGAGGACGCCCACGTCCTCGTCGTGGACAAGCCCGCGGGGATGGTGACGCATCCGGGAGCGGGGCGGTCCACCGGCACCCTGGCCGCGGCGGCTCTGGCGCACGCCCCGGAGATCGCGGGGGTCGGAGGTCCGCGCCGGCCCGGCATCGTTCACCGCCTCGACAAGGGCACGTCCGGGCTCATCGTGCTCGCCAAGAGCCGACAGGCGTACGACGCGCTCACGGCGCAGCTTCAGCAGCGCACCATGTCGCGCCGCTACCTGTGCCTCGCCCATGGAGCCATCACGCCCCACGACGGCATGATCGACGCGCCGATCGCGCGCGACCCGCGCTCCCGCGTGCGCATGGCCGTCGCGCGGGCGGGCACGGGCAAGCGCGCCGTCACGCGCTTCCGCCTGCTCGAGCGCTTCGCCGGCTACACGTATCTCGAGTGCCGGCTCGAGACGGGCCGCACCCACCAGATCCGCGTCCACCTGGCATCGCTGGGTCACCCGCTGGTGGGCGACGCGACGTACGGCGCCAAGCGGGCCCGGCGGCAGGACACGCTGCCGGCCGATCTCGTCGAGGGCTTGGGCGGCGTGGCGCTCCACGCGGCCGGGCTGTCCTTTCTCCACCCGGCGACGGGTGAGACGGTCGAATTGTCGTGTCCATTGCCCAAGAGGATCGGCCGCCTCCTGTCTCATCTACGCGACGTCCATCCTCAACCTGCCCCGCGGGATGTGGCCCGCGGGCGATAAGGTCGCGCCAACGCGGCACTTGCCCGGGGGCGCGCCCTCGCCATGGGTGGTGGCACGGCCCGTGCTAACCTAGTGGCGATCATGAAGACGCTCACCGCGGTGATCCTGGCGGCAGGCGAGTCCAAGCGCATGCGCTCGGGCCGTCCCAAGGCGCTGCACCTGCTGGGCGGGCGGCGGCTCATCGACTACCCTGTGCGGGTCGCCCGGGCGCTCGGCGCGCGGGTGGTGCTGGTCGTCGGGCGGAGCGCCGACGACGTGCGCGCTGCCGTCGGCGAGGCGCCCGATCTCGCCTACGTCGAGCAGAAGGACCGGCTCGGCACCGCGCATGCCCTCCTCCAGGCGCGTGGCGCCTGTGGCGACGGCGCGGGCGCCATCCTCGTGCTGCCGGGCGATCAGCCGCTCATGTCCGAGACCCTGCTGCGGGCGCTGGTTGACCACCACCGATCCACGGCGGCCGCCGCCACGCTCCTTACGGCCGAGGTCGAAGATCCGGCGGGCTACGGGCGCGTGATCCGCGAAGGCGGGCGGCCGGTCGCCATCATCGAGCACCGCGACGCGACCGCCGAGCAACGGGCGATTCGCGAGATCGCAACGAGCACGTACTGCTTCGACACCGGGCGGCTCTGGCCCGCGCTCGACCGCGTGAGACCGCAGAATGAACAGGGCGAGTACTACCTGACCGACGTTGTCTCGATCCTTGCGGCGAGCGGCGCGCCCGTCGAAGCGCTGGCGGCGCCGGATCCCGGGGAGTGCATGGGCATCAACGACCGAAAGCAGCTGGCCGAGGCGGCGGCGGCGCTTCGGCGGCGCACTCTCGAGCGCCTGATGGCCGAGGGCGTCACCATCCTGGATCCGGCGGCGACGTACGTGGACGACACGGTCGCGGTAGGGACCGACACGGTGATCTATCCGGGGGCCGTCCTGGAGGGCGCGACCGCGATAGGCGCCGAGTGCGTCGTGGGGTCTGGCTGCCACGTGAGCGGCAGCCGCATCGGCGACCGCGTCACCCTCAGGCCCTACTGCGTGCTGACTGACGCCGTCGTGGAGGCCGAGGCCCAGCTCGGGCCGTTCTGCCACCTGCGGCCGCAGTCGCACATCGGCGCCCGCGCGAAGATCGGCAACTTCGTGGAGCTGAAGAAGGCGAACATCGGCCGCGGCGCCAAGGTACCCCACCTCTCCTATGTCGGGGATGCCACCGTTGGCGACAGCGCGAACATCGGCGCGGGGGCGATCACCTGCAACTATGACGGCGTTGCCAAGCACGAGACCGTGATCGGCCCCGGTGCATTCGTCGGCACCAACTCGAGCCTCGTGGCTCCCGTCACCATCGGGGCGGGCGCCTACGTGGGCGCGGGCTCGGTGATCACCAAGAGCGTCCCTGCCGGGGCGCTGGCCGTCGCCCGCGGGCGCCAGGAGGTCCGCGAGGGCTGGGTCGCCCGCAAGAAGAACACCCGGAAAGCCAAGGACTGACGCCATGTGCGGCATCGTCGGCTACATCGGTGACAAAGACGCCGTGGGCGTCATCGTGGACGGGCTCAAGCGCCTCGAATACCGCGGCTACGACTCGGCCGGCGTGGCCGTGCTGGGGCCCGAGGGGCTCGAGGTCCGGCGCGCGGCCGGCCGGATCAAGGTGCTCGAAGGCCTGCTGCGCGAGCGCCCCGTGCACGGGCGCATCGGCATCGGGCACACGCGCTGGGCCACGCACGGGCGGCCCACCGACGACAACGCCCATCCCCATACCGACGGCTCGGGCACCCTCGTCGTGGTCCACAACGGCATCATCGAGAACTACCTGCCGATCAAGGAGCGGTTGAGCGCCGAGGGGCACGTCTTCACGTCGGAGACCGACACGGAGGTCATCGCCCACCTGATCGAGTGGCACCTCAAGGATGTTCCGCGGCTGGAGGAAGCGGTGCGGCGGGCACTCAGGGAGCTCCGGGGCTCCTACGCCATCGTGGTGCTGTCCAAGCGCACGCCGGACCGCCTGGTCGCGGCCAAGCACGGCGCCGGCAGCGTGGTGGTGGGGCTGGGGCAGGGGGAGACCTATCTCGCCTCCGACATTCCGGCCCTGTTGGCGCATACCCGTGATGTCATCATCCTCGAGGACGAGGACGTGGCGGTGGTGACGCGTCACGGCGTCGAGATCTCGGATCTCGGCGGTGCGCCGGTCTCGCGCACGCCCACGCGCATCATGTGGGACCCGATTCTCGCGGAGAAGGGCGGCTACCGGCACTTCATGCTCAAGGAGATCTACGAGCAGCCGCGCGCCGTGGCGGACACGCTGCGCGGCCGCGTGGCGCCCGAGGGCGGTACCGTAGTGCTGCCCGACGTCGGCCTCGACCCCGAGGTGGTCGCGGGCCTCCAGCGCGTGGTCTTCATCGCGTGCGGGACGTCCTTCCACGCCGCCATCGTGGGCCGCGTCATGGTCGAGCGCCTGGCGGGGCTGTCGTCCGAGGTGGATCTGGGCTCGGAGTTCCGCTACCGCGACGCCGTGCTCGGGCCCGAGACGCTCGTGGTGGCGCTGTCCCAGTCGGGCGAGACGGCCGACACGCTCGGCGCCGTCAAGGCCGCGCGCGACCGCGGAGCGCCCATCGTCGGCATCACCAACGTGGTCGGCTCGGCGCTCGCCCGAGAGTCCACGGGCGTGCTCTACACGCACGCGGGGCCTGAAATCGGCGTCGCCTCCTCGAAAACGTTCACCGCGACCCTCGCGGCCTGCTATCTCCTGGCGCTCTGGCTGGGCCGCCGGCGGGGGGCGCTGGTGGCCGAGGATGGCCGTAAACACATCCAGGGGCTGCTCGAGCTGCCCCGGCTGATGGAGCGGACCCTCGAGAAGGAGCCGGAGATCGCCGAGCTCGCGAAGGAGCTGGCCGCGTACAAGAACTTCCTCTTCCTCGGGCGCGGCATCCACTACCCGATCGCCCTCGAGGGCGCGCTCAAGCTCAAGGAGCTCTCGTACCTGCACGCGGAGGGCTACGCGGCCGGGGAGATGAAGCACGGCCCCATTGCGCTCATCGACGACACCATGCCGGTGGTCGCGCTGACCCCGCGGGATTCCTCATACGACCGGATGATGGGCACGGTCGAGGAGGTGCGCGCCCGGGACGGCTACATCATCGCCATTGCCCACGAGGGCGACCGCGAGATCGGCGCGCGCGCCGCGCGCGTCTTGACGGTGCCGCCCGCCACCGAGCTGCTGTCGCCCATCCTGATGGCCATCCCGCTCCAGCTCCTGGCCTACCACGTCGCGGTCCGCCTCGGGCGCGACGTCGACCAGCCGCGGAACCTCGCCAAGTCCGTCACCGTCGAGTAGCGAGTACGCCGAGCGGGGCCGGGGGCACCCCCCGCGGACCACGCTGACTCGCGGGCGTTTTTCGGAATCTCGATGGCGCCACGAGATTGCCGTTGCTGGCTTCGGCAGCGCGCAGAAGATACGGGTCCACGGGGAGTGCCCCCGGCCCCGCTCGGCTCGCGCGAGGTAGGCGGCTCGGCGCGGGCGCGGCGACGGTGTGATATCGTACGTGTCCATGCTGCGGTCCGTCGTCGCTCCGGAGACAGTTCTCGCCTCGCTCAATCCCGCCCAGCAGCAGGCCGTCCAGGCGACCACGGGCCCGATGCTGGTGCTGGCCGGAGCCGGCAGCGGCAAGACCCGCGTCATCGCCCACCGGATCGCATGGTTCCTCGGCGTCGAGGGTGTCCACCCGCGCCACGTGCTCGCCGTGACCTTCACCAACAAGGCCGCGGGGGAGATGCGGCGCCGGGTCGAGGACCTCGTCCTGCCGGCCGGGATCCGCCCGCCGCTCATCGCCACGTTCCACTCGACCTGCGTGCGCATCCTGCGCGAGCGCGCGACGCTGGTCGGGCTCAGGCCGTCCTTCGTCATCTACGACGAGGAGGACCGGCTCACGCTGGTCAAGGAGGCCATGCGCGAGCTCGACATGGACGAGCGGCAGACCACGCCCGCCTCCATCGTCCACCGCATCAGCCACGCCAAGAACCAGATGCTGTCCGTGGAAGAGGCCGAGCGCCTGGCCCGCACGCCCCGCGAGGAGCGCATCGCGACGCTGTACCGGCGTTACGAAGAAAAGCTGCGGGCGATGGGCGGCGCGGACTTCGACGACCTGCTGCTGCTTGTCGTGCGGCTCTTCGAGACGTCCCGCGAATCGCTCGCATGGTACCGCGCGCTCTGGACCCACGTGCTGGTGGACGAGTACCAGGACACCAACCGCGCCCAGTACCGCATCATCCAGCTCCTGACCCAGGAGCACAGGAACCTCTGCGTTGTCGGCGACCCCGACCAATCCGTGTACCGCTGGCGCGGGGCCGACCTTCGCAACATCCTCGACTTCGAGAAGGACTTCCCCGACTGTCTCGTGGTGCCGCTCGAGCAGAACTACCGCTCGACCAAGCGCATCCTCGACATCGCGTCGGCGGTGATCGCGAACAATCGCGCGCGCCGGGACAAGCGCCTCTGGACGGAGAACGACGAAGGCGAGCAGGCGCAGGTCTACCGCGCCTGGGACGAGAACGAGGAGGCGGGCTGGGTCGCGCAGACGGTCCGGTCGCTGCACGGCCAGGGCCTGGACTATCGCGACATCGCGCTGTTCTACCGGACCAACGCCCAGTCGCGCGTGCTCGAGGACGCGCTCCGGCGCGCGAGCATCCCCTACGTCATCGTGGGCGGTGTGCGCTTCTACGAGCGGCGCGAGATCAAGGACGTGGTCGCCTACCTGCGGCTGGCGGTCAACCCGGCCGACGACATCGCCTTCCGCCGCGCCGTCGCGGCGCCCAGCCGGGGCATCGGCAAGGCCACGCTCGACCGCCTGGCCGAGACCGCCCGGGCGCGCGGGATCCCGCTCCTCGCGGCGTGCGCGGCGCCGCCCGCCGAGTTCGGTCCCAAGGCGCGCCGCGCCCTCGAAGACTTCGCGCGGCTCGTCGCCCGCCTGGCCGGGAGTCGCGGGACCATGACCGTGCCGGCGCTCATCGACGAGGTGGCGGGCAGCTCCGGCTACCGCGATGCCCTCAAGGCGCAGCGGACGGCCGAGGCCGACGCGCGGCTCGAGAACATCGAGGAGCTGGTGGCGGCCTCCGAGGAGTTCGTCGCCGCCCGGGAGGCGGCTGGCGCCGAGGGCGCGCCGCTCGAAGCCTTCCTCGACTCGATCGCCCTCGTGGCTGACGTGGATTCCCTCGACGACACGGACGAAGGCGTCACGCTCATGACGCTCCACTCGGCGAAGGGGCTCGAGTTCCCCGCGGTCTTCCTCACCGGCCTGGAGGAGGGCGTCTTCCCGCACTCGCGCTCGATGGACGACCCCGAGGAGCTCGAAGAAGAGCGCCGGCTCTTCTACGTCGGCGTCACGCGAGCGGAAGAGCGGCTGTGGCTCTCCTACGCGCTGCACAGGCGCATCCAGGGCTATGGGATCGGCGAGCCCTCGCGCTTTCTCCTGGAAGTCCCCGAGGCGCAGCTCGTGCTGCTCAATGCATCGCGGTCTTCGCCTACCGTGCCGCGCGCGGCACGACCGGAAAGCCTGCCGGAGGCGGAGGACGACGACCTGCCCTTCCGCGTCGGCGCGAAGCTCCGCCACGCGCGCTGGGGCGAGGGGCTCCTGGTCGGCATCCAGAGGGAAGGCAGCGACGTCATTGCCACCGTGCACTTTGCCAGCGTCGGCCGCAAGCGGCTATCCCTCCAATACGCGCACCTGGAAGAACTGTAGCCATGGCCGAGCCGAAGATCACGATGAAGGAAGTGGACCACGTGGCCCGCCTTGCGCGCCTCCGGCTCTCCGACGACGAGAAGGAGCGCATGCGCCGCGAGCTCGGCGGCATCCTGTCCTATATCGACAAGCTCCGCGCGCTGGACACCGAGGGCGTGCCGCCCACCTCCCACGCCGTCCCCATGACCAACGTGATGCGCGAGGACGAGCCCGCGCCGTCGCTGCCGCAGGCCGACATGCTGGCGAACGCGCCCGATCGGAGCGGTGAGTTCTTCCGCGTGCCCCGAATCATCGAGTAGTCCGTCGACGGGTAAAGGATGCTGACCGACCTCACGATCCACGAATTGGCCGCGCGGTTCCGGCGGGGAGACGCGACGCCCACCCAGGCCGCGCGGGAGTACCTTGACCGCATCGCGGCGCTCGATCCCAAGGTGAAGGCGTATCTGACGGTGACCGGCGAGGCCGCGCTCGCGAGGGCGGCGGAGGCGGATGCGCGCTTCAAGTCGGGCACGCCCAGGGGCCCGCTCGACGGCGTCCCGCTCGGCGTCAAGGACGTGTTCTGCACGCGGGGCGTGCGGACCACGTGCGGCTCGAAGATCCTCGAAGGATTCGTGCCGCCCTACGACGCGACGGTCGTCGCCCGGCTCCTCGAAGGCGGCGCGGTCATCCTGGGCAAGCTCAACATGGACGAGTTCGCCATGGGCTCGTCCACGGAGAACTCGGCCTATTTCACGACGCGCAACCCGTGGGATCTCTCCCGCGTGCCCGGCGGCTCCTCGGGCGGCTCGGCGGCCGCCGTGGCGGCCGACCTCGCGGCGGCGACGCTCGGCACCGACACGGGCGGCTCGATCCGCCAGCCCGCGGCCTTCTGCGGCAACGTCGGCCTGAAGCCGACCTACGGGCGCGTCTCGCGCTTCGGCCTCGTCGCCTTTGCGTCGTCCCTCGACCAGGTCGGCCCGTTCGCCAAGGACGTCCTGGACGCCGCGCTGATGCTCCAGGCGGTAGCCGGCCACGACCCGATGGACTCGACCTCGGCCGCCATCCCGGTGCCGGACTACGCGGCGGAGCTGGACCGGGGCGTGCGGGGTCTCCGAGTCGGGATCCCCGCGGAGTATGTCATCGAGGGGCTGGACCCGGAGGTCGAGGCGGCGGTGCGGGCGGCCGTCGAGACGTTGAAGGGCCTCGGGGCGAGGACCGAGAGCGTCTCGCTGCCCCACAGCGAGTACGGTCTCGCCGCCTACTACCTGATCGCGCCGGCCGAATGCTCCTCCAACCTCGCGCGCTACGACGGCGTCAAGTACGGCCTGCGCGTCCCCGGCGCGCGCGACCTCATCGACATGTCCAGCAGGACGCGCGGCGCGGGGTTCGGCGCCGAGGTCAAGCGGCGGGTCATGCTCGGCACGTACGCGCTCTCCGCGGGCTACTACGACGCCTACTACGGCAAGGCGCAGAAGGTGCGCACGCTCGTCCAGCGCGACTTCCAGAAGGCCTTCGAGCGCGTGGACGTGATCGTGGCGCCGACCACGCCGAGCGCCGCCTTCACGTTGGGCGAGAAGAAAGACCCGCTCTCGATGTATCTCAACGACGTCTTCACCATCCCCGTCAACCTGGCCGGGCTGCCGGGGCTGTCGGTGCCGGCGGGCTTCACGAAATCGGGGCTGCCGGTCGGCCTCCAGATCATCGGCAAGGCCTTCGACGAGGCCACGCTGCTGCGCACGGCCAAGGCGTACGAGGCGGCCACCAGCTGGCGCGAGAGAAAGCCGGTGCTCACGGCATGAGCGGGGCGTATGAGGTCGTCATCGGCCTCGAGGTTCACGCGCAGCTCCTGACGCGGACCAAGATGTTCTGCGGGTGCTCGACGGTCTTCGGCGCGCCGCCCAACTCCCAGACCTGCCCCGTCTGCCAGGGCATGCCCGGGACGCTGCCGGTCATCAACCGGCGGGCGGTCGAGTTCGGGATCAAGACGGCGCTGGCGATCAACTGCACCGTGAACGCGGATAACCGCTTCGCGCGCAAGCACTACTACTACCCGGACATGCCGAAGAACTACCAGATCAGCCAGTACGAGGAGCCGCTGGCCGAGCACGGCCACCTCGACATCGAGGTGGGCGGCGCCGCGCGGCGGATCGGCATCCAGCGTCTGCACCTCGAGGAGGACGTCGGCAAGCTCGTCCACGAGGGCAGTCTCGAGACGGCGCAGTCGAGCCAGGTGGACTTCAACCGGGCCGGCGTGCCGCTCATGGAGATCGTCTCCAAGCCGGACATCCGCACCTCCGAGGAGGCGGGCGCCTACCTGCGGGGGCTCCGGGCCATCGTCGTCTACCTGGGCGTCTGCGACGGCAACATGGAAGAGGGATCATTGCGCTGTGACGCCAACATCTCGCTCCGCCTTCACGGCGGGGAGTTGGGCACCAAGGTCGAGGTCAAGAACATGAACTCCTTCCGCAACGTCCAGCACGCTCTCGAGCACGAGATCAAGCGCCAGACCCGCGCTCTCGAGGCCGGCGAGCGGATCGTGCAGGAGACGCGCCTCTGGGATCCCGACAGGGGGCAGACGGTCTCGATGCGCTCGAAGGAGTTCGCCCACGACTACCGCTACTTTCCCGAGCCCGACCTGCCGCCTCTCAACGTCGAGGCGCGCTGGGTCGAAGCCGTGCGCGCGACCTTGCCCGAGCTGCCGGCCGCCCGCCGCGCGCGATTCATGCAGGCCCACGCCCTCAACGCCTACGATGCGGACCTTCTGACCGGGAGCCGCGCGCTGGCCGACTACTTCGAGGACGCGGTCGCCCAGTGCGGCAAGCCGAAGGCCGCGGCCAATTGGATCCTCAACGAGCTGCTTCGCGAGCTTCCAGGCGACGACGAGCGCGCGGTCGCTGCCTGCCCCGTTCCTCCGGGCAACCTCGCGTCGCTTATCACGCTCATCGAGGACGGGACCATCAGCGGCAAGATCGCCAAGGAGGTCTTCGAGAAGATGTACCGCTCGGGCGAGGACGCCCGCACCCTCGTCCTCCGCGATGGCCTGACCCAGGTCGCCGACGCGGGCGCGCTTGGCGCCGTGGTGGATGCGGTCCTGACCGAGCACGCCAGGGTCGTCGAGGACTACAAGGCCGGCAAGAAGGCCGCCTTGGGCTTCCTCGTCGGGCAGGTGATGAAGGTGACCGCGGGCAAGGCGAGCCCAGCGGTCGTGAATTCGCTCCTGGCCGAAAAACTATCGAAACTTTGAAGGGTTAGATAGAATAGGTGGAGCCTTATGATTCGGCTCCACCGCGTCTGCAAGGTCTTCCAGGGCGGGCCGATGAAGCTGCCGGCCCTCAGCGATATCTCGTTCGCCGTCGAGAAGGGCGAGTTCGTCGTCCTCGCGGGCGCCAGCGGGGCCGGCAAGACGACGCTTCTTCGCCTCCTCTACGCCGACGAGCGGGCCTCGGAGGGCGAGATCGAGGTCGCCGGCTTCGACGTCACGGCGCTGCGCCGCAGGGACGTCCCGCTCCTCCGGCGCTCGCTCGGCATCGTCTTCCAGGACGCCAAGCTCCTGTCGGGCCGCACGGTCTTCGAGAACATCGCTTTCGTCCTGCGCGTCCTGGGCACTCCGCGCCGCGACATCACGCCACGGGCCTTCCAGGCGCTCAAGGCCGTCGGCCTGTCCTCGCGGGCCCAGGCCTATCCGGCCCAGATCTCCCAGGGCGAGGCCCAGCGGGCCGCCCTCGCGCGGGCGATCGTGAAGTCTCCGGCGCTCCTGCTGGCCGACGAGCCCACGGGCAACCTGGACGAGGCGATGGCGGGCGAGATCCTCGACCTGATCAAGGACATCTCGAGCCGCGGCACCACGGTCCTGTTCGCAACTCACCAGGCGCGATTGGCCGCTCAGCTGAAGCGCCGAACGCTGAGGCTCGAAGGCGGCGTCCTGACGAAAGACGAAGGGTGAGCTGCCGATGCTGAGCGTCCGTTGCTGAGTTTCATTGTCGGCGAGGCCTTCGTGGACCTCCGGCGAGCGGGCCGGGTCGGCGTCAGCGCCATCCTGCTCATCACGCTCTCGCTGACCGCGCTGGGCGGCTTCTGGCTGCTTTCCTTGAACCTCGGGCGGGCCGTGGGGCAGTGGCGCGACCGCGTCAGGGTGGTGGTCTTTCTCCGGGAAGAGCCGTCGAGCGCCGCCCTCGCGGACCTCACCCGCCGCGTCGAAGCGCTCGACGGCGTCCAGCGGGTGCGCTACGTCGGGAAGGCCGAGGCGCTCCGATCGCTGCGTCAGTCGCTGGGCGCCCAGGCGGGCGTCGTCGATCACCTGCCGCGCAACCCGCTGCCGGCCTCGCTCGAAGTGACGCCGGCCGAAGGCTCGACCACTCCGGAGGCCACTCGTGCGCTGGCCGGGCGGCTCGCCGCCTTTCCCGAGGCCGAGGAGGTCCAGGGCGGCGCGGAATGGGTCGAGGGACTCGCCCGCTGGCAGCACCTCTTCCAGGTCGTGGGTCTGGCCGTGGGCGCGGTACTGGCGCTGGCCGCCATTCTGACGGTGACGACCGCGACCACGCTGGTCCTGCACGCGCGGCGCGCCGAGACGGAAATCATGAGGCTCGTCGGCGCGAGCGAAGCCGTCGTCCGGCTGCCGCGGCTCCTTCAGGGCATGGTCCAGGGCCTGCTGGGGGCCGTCGTCGCGCTGGCACTGCTCGAGGCGGCCTTCGCCGTCGGGGCGCCACGGCTCGAGCCGCTGCTGCATCTGACCTTGGGCCTGGCCCGCGCGGTCTTCCTCTCGCTGCCGCAGATCGTGTTGTTGATCGCGGGCGGCGCCCTCCTGGGCGCGCTGGGCGGCCTCCTGGCCCGCGGGCGGGTGGCGGCCTGATGCGCGCGCCCCAGTCCGCGCTGTTGCTGCTGTTCCTCGGGCTCGTCCTGGCCCTGCCGGTGGCCGGCCAGCAGAGGAAGGACGGCGGGGACCTCAACGAGAAGGAGCGCGCGCTCCGGCAGGCGCAAAAGCGCCTCACGCAGGAGCGCGCCAAGGCCGCGCAGGCGCGCAAGCGCGAGGCCGGCATCCTCTCCGAGCTCGAGACGATCGGCCGGCGGCTGAGCGACAAGCGCAAGCAGGTGGCGCGGCTCGACGGGCGGATCAGGCGCACCCAGGCGGAGATGGGCGATCTTCAGCATGACATCGCCCGCCTTGAGGGCCAGCGATCGGGGCAGGAGGACGCCATGGCCCAGCGCCTGCGCGCGATGTACCGGCTGCAGGTGCAGGGCGGGGCGCTGCCGGTCCTCCTCTCGGGCGACGACCCCGTCGCCCAAGCCGTGCGCCTCCGCCATCTGACCACCCTCGCGACGGTGGACGCCCGGATGATTCGAGAGTATCGTGTAACTTCCGACGGTTTGTCGGACCGGAAGGCCAGGCTGGAGGTCCGCCGCGGGGAGATGTCGGCCCTGAGGAAGGCGGCGGAAAGCGAGCGGGCCGAGGCGGATCGCGACGCGGCCAAGCGGCGGGTCCTCCTCGCGCGGGTCAGGAACGAGCGGGTCTACCATGACCGGATGGTCGGGGAGTTCAGCCAAGCCACGCGGCGCCTGGAAGCCTTCATCCGCGACCTCCAGGAGAAGCGACGGCTCGCGAAGGTGCCGCCACCCTCCTCGAAGCCGCCGAAGGCGCCGCCCGGTGAAGGCACGCCGGGAGTGGGGCTGGGAACGATGCGCGGGCGGCTGGAGTGGCCGGCGCCGGGGCGGGTGGTCGAGGAGTACGGCACGCGCGTCAATCCGCGCTTCGGGACGAAGACGTTCCGGAACGGGATCGACATTGACGCCGTCGAAGGGGCGAACGTCCACGTCGTCTACCCGGGTCACGTGCTCTACACGGGCTGGTTCCGGGGGTACGGCAATCTGATCATCGTGGACCACGGCAACGAGTACTACACGCTGTACGCCCACGTCGCCGACATAAAGGTGGCCGAGGGGGACGACGTCAGACAGGGTCAGGTGATCGGCACAGTCGGGGACACGGGCTCACTGCAGGGGCCGCGTCTCTACTTCGAGGTTCGCTACCAGGGAAAGCCCCAGGACCCCGCGCAATGGCTCAAACCCCGCGGGTAGGGAAAAATAGCAGGATCTAAGGAGACCACGATGGGCTCGATTCGGCACGTGAAGAAGGCGGTGATGGTTGCGGCGGTCCTGCTCCTGCTCACCCTGTCGCTCGGCGGCGGGGTGGCCAGTAAGAGCAACGATCAGGCGGCGACCTACGAGAACCTACGCCTCTTCACCGAGGTGCTGTCGATCATCCAGAACCAGTACGTCGACGAGCTGCCACCCAGGGAGATCATCTACAGCGCCATCAAGGGCACGCTCCGGGGCCTCGACCCGCACTCCTCCTTCCTCGACCCAGAGATGTACCGCGAGATGCAGGTGGAGACCTCGGGCAGCTTCGGGGGACTGGGGATTGAGATCACGCTGCGCGACGACATCCTCACCGTCGTCACCCCCATCGAGGGCACGCCCGCCTACCGCGCCGGCGTCCAGCCCGGCGACCGCATCGTGAAGATCGAGGGCATCTCGACCAAGGACATGCAGCTGACCGATGCCGTCAAGCGCATGCGCGGCAAGCCGGGCAGCAAGATCGTCATCAGCCTCATCCGCGAGGGGTGGACGGAGCCGAAGGAATTCACGATCACGCGCGAGCAGATCCGGGTCCAGTCCGTCAAGAGCGCCGAGCTCGAGCCCAGCATCGAGTACATCAGGCTGCGCCAGTTCCAGGAGCAGACGGGTCGTGACATCGAGACGGCGCTCGAGAAGTACTCCAAGGGCAAGAAGATCGAGGGGCTGGTGCTCGACCTGCGCAACAACCCGGGCGGGCTCTTGACGTCATCCGTCGAGGTGAGCGAGAAGTTCCTCGAGCCGGGGAAGCTGATCGTCTACACCGAAGGGCGTGTGCGGAACCAGAACATGCGCTTCCAGGCGAGCGGCAAGCGCGTGTACTCGGCCTTCCCCATCGTCATCCTCATCAACCAGGGCAGCGCCTCGGCCTCCGAGATCGTGGCGGGGGCGCTCCAGGACTGGGGGCGCGCAGTGGTGCTGGGGACGCAGAGCTTCGGCAAGGGCTCCGTGCAGACGATCATCCCGCTCTCCGACGGCTCGGGGCTCAGGCTCACGACCGCGAAGTACTACACGCCCAAGGGCCGCTCCATCCACGGCAAGGGCATCACGCCGGACATCATCGTCGAGGCGCCCAAGCCCGCCGCGGGCCAGACTCCCGAGGTGCAGCCGCCGCAGCCGCCGCTCGACGAGCAGGCGCGTCTCATGGACCAGCTCAAGCGCGACCCGCAGATGCAACGCGCGCTCGACCTGCTCAAAGGGATGAAGATCATGGACAAGACGACCCGTCCGGCCGGCGCGCGGGCGCAGACCTCGGCGCGCTGATCGGGCGGCATGCCGGCGCGAGTCTGGACGGCTCTCGCCGGCCTCATCGCGGTCCTGCTGGTCGCCGTTGTGGGGCTCGACCAGTGGCAGTCCCGGCGCGGCGCGGCGAGCCTCTTCGGCCTGCCCTGGTGGTCGTCGCCGGCTCCCGCCGCGCCCTCCCGAGCTCCTGCAGCCCCAAAGCCGCGGGACCCGCTGCCGGCGCCCCCGGCGCCCCGGGCCCCGCTCAGCGCGCCGCGCGTGGCCGTCATCGTCGATGACCTGGGCGCACGGAGGGACGTCTTCGATCCGCTCCGCGACATACGGCGGCCGCTGACCGTGGCCATCCTGCCGGGCCTGCCGCTGTCGGGGTGGACGGCGCGCGAAGCCGCGCAGGCAGGGATGGAGATCATCCTCGACCTCCCCATGGAGCCGTACCGCTTCCCCGAAGTGGATCCCGGCCCCGGCGCGCTGCTCATGGCGATGGGCCCGCAGGAGCTGCAGGCGCAGGTCGGCGCGCACCTGGCGAGCGTGCCCGGCGCCGTGGGCGTGACCAACCACATGGGCTCGCGGATGACCGAGGACCGGGCACGCATGCGCACGGTGCTGGCGGTGCTGGCGGGGCGGCGCCTCTTCCTGGTGGACGGGCTCGCGAGCAACCTCTCCGTCGCCTACGACGAGGCCAAGGCGCTGGGGCTGCGCGCCGGGCGGCGGCACATAGTTGTCGACCACGCGGCCGGCGAGGCCGGCGACCGGGTGCGGTGGGACGAGGTCGCCTGGTGGGCGGAGCGCCGCGGCGAGGTGATCGTCATCGCGCACGGGCATCCGCTGACGGCGCGGCTCCTGCGCGAGTACGTCCCGCGCTGGGAGGCCCGCGGCATCCGCCTCGTCCCCGTCTCCCAGTTGGCCAAGTAGTTGACTTTCGAGCTGAGACGATGCCCGCTGTTCGAGCTGAGAGGCGGCCGTGGCCGCCGCGAAGCGAGAACTGGGTCGATCCCGCAGGCGTGGCGGTTCGAGCCGAAGGGCGAAGCCGTGAGGCGAGGGCTGAGTGAATCAGCGGCGAGGCGAGGGCTGAGTAAATCATGATCGTGCTGGGCGTCGAGACATCCTGCGATGAGACCGCCGCCGCCGTGCTCGACAGCGGGCGCAAGGTGCTCTCGAGCGTCGTGGCCTCCCAGGACGAGGTCCACGCCCCCTACGGCGGTGTGGTGCCCGAGCTGGCCTCGCGCCGCCACCTCGAGATGATCGTGCCCGTCATCCGCCGCGCGCTGGCCGGTGCGGGCATGGGTTTGCGCGATCTCGACGGCATCGCGGTGACCCAGGGGCCCGGGCTCGTCGGCTCACTCCTCGTCGGTTGCTCGGCGGCCAAGGCGCTCGCGTGGGTGCACGGCACACCCCTAGTCGCCGTGAATCATCTCGAAGGCCACATTTACGCGGCCTTTCTCGAGGAGCGCGCCCCCGGCTACCCGTTCCTCGCCCTGGTCGTCTCGGGCGGTCACACCGCGCTGTACGCGGTGGAAGCGCCGCGGCGCTACGTGCGGGTCGGACAGACGCGCGACGATGCCGCGGGTGAAGCCTTCGACAAGGTCGCCAAGCTTCTGGGCCTGGGCTATCCGGGAGGTCCCGCCATCGAGCGCGCGGCCCGCCGCGGGGATGCCGCCGCCATCCGCTTTCCCACGGCCAGCATGACCGACGGCGCCCTGGACTTCTCGTTCAGCGGGATCAAGACGGCGGTGTCGCTGCACGTTCGCCGCGCCGGAGGCCTGTCGCCTGAACAGACGGCGGACGTTGCCGCGTCCTTCCAGGCGACCGTGGTCAAGATGCTCGTGCGACAGACCCTCCACGCCGGGCAGCGGGCCGGCACCCGCCGCGTGGTCCTGACGGGGGGCGTCGCGGCCAACACGGAGCTGCGCCAGGCGCTCGAGCGTGGATGCGCCGACCGCGGCTGGGAGCTTCTGGTTCCCTCCCGCGGGCTCTGCACCGACAATGCGGCGATGATCGCCGCCGCGGGCAACGACCGGCTCGAGGCGGGCGAGCGCGCGCCGTTGACCATGAACGCCATTCCCGACCTGGCGTTGGCCTGATGGCCTCTCTCGACTACGAGGCGCTGGTGAGGGGGCTGCCGGACGCGCTGGTCGGCGTGGACGCCGACCTCAGGATCATCCTGTGGAATCCGGCGGCGGAGGGCCTCCTCGGCCGTTCCGCCCGTCGCGTGACCGGCCGCGCCCTCAAGGAGGTCTTCCCGCCGGAAACCTCCCTGGTGCGGCACCTGAGCGACACGCTCGCCACGGGCGAGAGCCGTTCCGAGTCGTCGGCCGTGATCGAGGGTCCCGACGGCCGTCCGGTGCACGTGAGCCTGGTGACGGCGCCGCTGGCCGGCCAGAGCGGGGCGGTCACCTCCGCCGTTGCCGTCGTGCGCGACATCTCGCGCCTCCGCCAGCTCGAGTCCGAGGTGCGCCGCGGCGAGACCCTGGCCGCGGCGGGCCAGATGGCGGTCGGGCTCGCCCACGAGATCAGGAACCCGCTCTCGGCGATCCGCGGCGCCGTGCAGCTCATGCAGCGCGAGTTCGGGGACGAGGCGCGCTGGGGCGAGTACACGGCGGTGCTCCTCAAGGAGGTGACGCGGGTCAACAGCATCATCGAGATGCTGCTGGACCTCGGGCGCCCCGTCACGCTCCGCGCCGTGCCGCTCAACGTCCACCAGCTCCTCGAGCGCGTGGCCCTCTTGCTCGAGGATGAGGCGACCTCGCTCGGCGTCCAGTTCGTCCGGCGCTACGACCCCAGCCTGCCGCCCATCCTGGCCGACGAGGACCGCATCATGCAGGTATTCCACAACCTCGTGCGCAATGCCATCGAGGCCATGCCCGGCGGCGGCCGTCTGACGCTCGTCACGCGCCTGTCCATGAACCCGCTCTTCGCCAAGGTGGACCTGGGCCAGGGCCAGAAGAGCCTCGTCGAGATCCAGATTGCCGACGAGGGGCAGGGCATCCCTGAGGCCACCCGCGACAAGCTCTTCACGCCGTTCTTCACCACCAAGGACCGCGGCCTGGGCCTGGGTCTGGCCCTCTGCCACCGCATCGTCGAAGAGCACAAGGGCGCCATACAGGTCACGAGCGAGCCGGGGCGGGGCACAGTCGTCTCCTGCTTCCTCCCCATCGCGAAATGACCACCGCAGTGCGAGCCGCAGGACGTCGCGGGGCTGGGGCCCCGCCGTCCGAGGCGAGCGAACTCCAGGACCGAGCCGCAGGACGTCGCGGGGCTGGGGCCCCGCCGTCCGAGGCGAGCGAACTCCAGGACCGAGCCGCAGGACGTCGCGGGGCTGGGGCCCCGCCGTCCGAGGCGAGCGAACTCCAGGACCGAGCCGCAGGACGTCGCGGGGCTGGGGCCCCGCCGTCCGAGGCGAGCGAACTCCAGGAGAACACGCTGTAGAATGGCAACCATGGCCGACGGCCGCATCCTCATCGCAGACGACGAAGACGGGCTCCGCTGGGTGCTCGAGAAGGGCTTCCTCGGAGCCGGCTACCAGGTCACGGCGGTCAAGGACGGCACGGCCGCCCTCCGGGAGGCCGAGGCGCAGCCCTTCGACCTCATCCTGCTCGACATCCGCATGCCGGGCATGGACGGCCTGACCCTCCTCGGCCACGTGCGCGCCACGCGCCCCGATGCCCAGGTCGTGATCATGACCGCCCACGGCACCGTCGAGACGGCCATACAGGCGATGCAGAAGGGCGCCTACGACTACCTCGCCAAGCCCTTCGACCTCGACGAAGCCCTGCTCCTGGCCGAGCGGGCGCTCATGGCCCGACGACTGGCGCAGGAGGTGACCTCCCTCAAGACCGGGCTCAGAGAGGTCTGGGAGTTCGGGGCGCTCGTGGGCCGGCACCCGACCATGCAGGAGGTCTACAAGACGATCGGCCGCGTCGCGGCGAGCGACGTCTCGGTTCTCCTCCGCGGCGAGTCGGGCACGGGTAAGGAGGTCGTGGCGCGGGCGCTGCACCACTACAGCCGGCGCGCCGGCCGGCCTTTCGTCGGCATCTCGGCCGCGGCCATCCCGGCGACGCTGCTCGAGTCCGAGCTCTTCGGCCACGAGAAGGGCGCATTCACCGACGCCAAGGAGCGGCGGCTCGGCAAGCTCGAGCTGGCGCACGGCGGCACGGTCTTCTTCGACGAGATCGGCGATATGCCGCCGGAACTCCAGGTGAAGCTCCTGCGGGCGCTGCAGGAGCGAACCTTCGAGCGCGTGGGCGGCCAGGAGCTCATACGCATGGACGTGCGCGTGCTGGCGGCCACGCACCGGGATCTCGAAGCGATGATGAAGTCGGGGACGTTCCGTGAGGATCTTTTCTACCGGCTCAACGTCGTGAGCCTCCTGCTGCCCGCCCTGCGCGAGCGGCGGGGAGACATCCCGCTCCTGGCCGAGCACTTCCTCTCCAAGTACGCCGAGACGCTCGGCGAGCGCGTGGTCGCGCCCGACGCGATGGACCGGCTGGTCGGCTACGAGTGGCCGGGCAACGTCCGCGAGCTCGAGAACGTGATCCAGCGCGCCATGGTCATGGCCTCCGGCGGGGTCATCCTGCCCGAGCACCTGCCCATCGGGCCCGTCTCCGCTGCCGCGAGCGTGGCCGCCGACGTTTCGCTGGAGGAGATCATCGAGAGGATGATGGCCGAGTGTGTGCGGGGCCTGCGGGGCCAGACCGCGGCGAACCTCCACGGCCTCATGGTCGGGCTCGTCGAAAGACCGCTCCTGCGCGCCGTCATGCGGGAGACCAAGGGCAACCAGGTCCGCGCCGCCCAGCTGCTCGGCATCAACCGCAACACGCTCCGCAAGAAGCTCAAAGAGCACGGCATAGACCCCGACGCGGCGTAAGCGGGCCGCTGACGAGGCCCATCCCCCGATGACGACGAAGCGTGAGCGGGTCATGATGGCCCTCCGTGGCGAGCCCGTCGACCGCATCCCCATCGCCTTCTGGCTGCACAACTTCGCCGCCGAGAACTCCGCCGAGGGGCTTGCCGGGGAGACGCTGCGGCTGGCCAGGACCTTCGACTGGGACTACCTCAAGCCGCAGTCGCGGGCGCAGTGCTTCGCCGAGATGTGGGGACTCCGGTACCGGGCTTCGGGTGCGCGCGCGGCGCCCTTCACGGTAACTCACGCTCCCTTCGCCGATGAGGGCGGCCTCGCTTCGCTCGAGCCCGCCGATCCGCGCGCGGGTGCCCTCGGCGAGCAGCTCGCCGCCCTGCGCCTGATCCACGCGGCCCTCGGCCCGGACACGCCGGTCATCTGGACCGTGTTCTCGCCGCTCATGGTGATGCCGTTCCTGATGAAGGGCGGCCGGGAGCAGACGCTTTCGCTGATGCGCTCAGCGCCCACGGCGGTCGAGCGCGCCCTCGATGTCGTCGCCGAGACGCTTCGGACCTACGCGGGCTTGTGCATGGACGCGGGAGCTGACGGGCTCTTCTACGCGACCAACCTCGCTACGCGGTCGCTCACGACGGCCGCCGAGTGCCGGCGCTTCCAGCGCCCGTATGACCTGCGGGTTCTCGCGGCCGTGGAGCGCGCGCCGTTCAACCTCCTCCACGTCTGCGGCGAGGCGGCGCGCTTCGACGAGTTCGCGGACTACCCGGTAACGGCTTTCTCCTGGGCGACGGTGCCCGGAAACCCGACGCTGGCCGAGGGCCACCGCAAGACCGGACGGGCGGTGGTCGGCGGATTTCCCGGCAAGCCGGACATCGCGGGGTTCACCGCCCCGGCGCTCGCCGCCCGCGCGCGGAGCGCAATCGCCGAGATGCGCCGCCGCTGGCTCTTGCTGGGCCCCGACTGCTCGATCAACCCCGACACGCCCGAGCCGCTCCTCCACGCGGCCGGCGCCGCGGCGCGCGAGCAACGGCCAGCCTGAGCCTCTTCGCCGCGCTCGCAGCCTTCACCCTCGCCGCGGGAGCGGCCGGCGCTGAGGAGCCAGGGGCAATGCCCGCCGCGCTCGCGGACGCGATCAAGCGCCTCCACCCGGCCGCCCGCCTGGTTGGCGCCGACGAGGTCCTGGAGGAGCGCTGCGGAGCCGGGCAGCGGCGCCAGCAGCTCTTCCGCGCGGACTTCAACGGTGACGGCCGTCAGGACTACGCGGCGCTCCTCAGGACTGGCGAGCCCGAAGGAAGGCCGGGGGAGGCCCTGAGGACGGCGCCGCTCTGGGGAGTGGTCTTCCTCGCGAACCGGAGCGGGCGCTATCGCCCCTTCATCCTGTTCAGGGACGGCGACGCGATGTTTCCCTCGCGGCGGGTGCTCTGGGTCCAGCCCCCGGGGCCCGTGCGCCACGGCGCGCACCCCGAACGCGTCCTCGCGCTCAGGCATCCGGGGGTGGGCTCGATGCTGTGCGAGAGCACCGCCAAGGTCTTCTACTGGGTGGGCCTGCGGCAGACCTTCCGGGAGTACCTGACGAGGGAATGAGCCCCCCGGACCTTCTCAGCCCTCGCCTCACCGCTCGGAGCGAGCGTCTCGGCTCGAACTGCGACCCTCTCCCCCTCGGCGGAGGAGAGGGAAGGGCGGGTCAGGGCTTGGGGACGTAGAGGCGGCCGCCGACCTTCTTGAACTCTTCCGCTTTCTCGCGCAGCCCCTGCGCGATCGCGGCGCTGTCGTCGGCGAGCCCCTGGGTCTTCGCGTACTCGCGCACCTCCTGCGTGATCTTCATCGAGCAGAAGTGCGGCCCGCACATGGAGCAGAAGTGCGCCACCTTGGCGCCCTCGGCCGGCAGGGTCTCGTCGTGGAAGGAGCGCGCGGTCTCGGGATCGAGCGAGAGATCGAACTGGTCTTCCCAGCGGAACTCGAAGCGCGCGCGCGACAGCGCGTCGTCCCAGTCGCGCGCGCCGGGGTGGCCCTTGGCGAGGTCCGCCGCGTGGGCGGCGATCTTGTAGGCGATCACGCCGTCCTTGACGTCCTGCTTGTCGGGCAACCCCAGGTGCTCCTTGGGCGTGACGTAGCAGAGCATGGCCGTGCCGTACCAGCCGATCATGGCGGCGCCGATGGCCGAGGTGATGTGATCGTAGCCGGGCGCGATGTCCGTCGTGAGGGGCCCCAGGGTGTAGAACGGCGCCTCGTGGCACTTCTCGAGCTGCCGGTCCATGTTCTCCTTGATCAAGTGCATGGGCACGTGCCCGGGCCCCTCGATCATGACCTGGCAGTCGTGCTCCCACGCGATCGTCGTCAGGTCTCCCAGCGTGTCCAGCTCGGCGAACTGCGCCTCGTCATTGGCGTCGGCCTGGCAGCCGGGACGGAGGCCGTCGCCGAGCGAGAAGGCGACGTCGTAGGAGGCCATGAGCTCGCACATCTCCCTGAAGTGCGTGTAGAGGAAGCTCTCGGCGTGGTGCGCGAGGCACCACTTGGCCATGATCGAGCCGCCGCGCGAGACGATGCCCGTCACCCGCTTCGCCGTGAGAGGGACGTAGCGGAGCAGCACGCCCGCGTGGATGGTGAAGTAGTCCACGCCCTGCTCGGCCTGCTCGATCAAGGTGTCCCGGAAGATCTCCCAGGTCAGCTCCTCCGCTTTGCCGCCGACCTTCTCGAGGGCCTGGTAAATCGGCACGGTGCCGAGCGGCACGGGTGAGTTGCGGATGATCCACTCGCGGGTCTCGTGGATGTTCTTGCCCGTCGAGAGGTCCATGATGGTGTCGCCGCCCCACTTGGTCGCCCAGGTCATCTTCTCGACTTCCTCCTCGATCGAGGAGGAGACGGCGGAGTTGCCGATGTTGGCGTTGATCTTCACCAGGAAGTTCCGGCCGATGATCATCGGCTCGGACTCGGGGTGATTGACGTTGGCGGGGATGATGGCCCGCCCGCGCGCGACCTCGGAACGGACATGCTCGGGCGAACAGTTCTCGCGAAGGGCCACGAACTCCATCTCGGGCGTGATCACGCCCTTGCGCGCGTAGTGCATCTGGGTGACCACGCGCCCGGGCTTCGCTCGAAGCCCCCAGCGCCCGGCCGCCCCGGGCTCGACGTCGTCGCGCTCGAGGATCCAGTGGCGCCGGAGCGGCGGCAGCCCCTGCTTGAGGTCCACGGCGTAGTCGGGGTCGGTGTAGGGGCCGCTCGTGTCGTAGAGGCGGATGGTCTCGCCGTTGGAGAGGGTGAGCGCGCGAACCGGCACGCGGATCGAGGGATTGGAGCCCGAGAGGTAGGTCTTCATCTGGCCTCCCTTCGCTGGCATTACCCAGGTCAGGTTGTTAGCGGTCGGCAGCAGCGTCGCTGCCCTCTCAGCCCGGGGAACCGAGCTCCCGCGTGAGTGACTCTTCCCCGGCATGCTACGGCCAAAGGGGAGGGCGGTCAAGCCGCCGTAGACTCAGCGCGTTGTAGGCAGGATGCGGATGAGGACGCTGGTCTTGGCCAGGAGGCCCTTGCGTATGTAGCGGCCCATCCACAGCGGCACGAGGACCCAGTACTTGCGCCGATACGCGCGCAGGATCGCCCCTTCCAGGTCGGACCTGTCGTCCACCCACTCGGCGTGCCCCTCGAAGGCGGGGCCGTCCTTCGTGCCGACGTTGACCATGACGCGCCCACGGTTCTTGATGCGCGTTGCCTTGAGGCTCCCGCGCCGGGTCGTGAAGTACAGCGCGCCTTCGTGGAGCCAGCACCAGGTGGGAACCGTGCCGGGCTTGCCCGCCCGGCTGAAGGTCGTCAGGTAGATGTACCTCGCCCGCTGGAGCGCCGCCCGGATCTCCGGGGCGAATCCTTCCGTCACGGAAGCGTTCCTCTTGGCACTTGCGCCCCCACGGCGTGCATCCTACCATTGCGCGCATGACGGCCTGCGGGTTTCACCTCGCGCCGTACCGGGTCCTGCCCGAGAGCTTCGAGAACGACCTCGAGTCCCCCGATGCGGTGGCGGACGCCGCCGCGAAGCTCCTGTCGTCGTAGAGCGCGATCAATCGCGTCTGGAGGAACCATGCCGCCTCATCGCCACGCGTATCGCCCCGCCGTCATGGGCAAGAGGGGGGCGGTCGCCTCGGCCCACCCGCTCGCGTCCATGGCGGGCATCCGCATCCTCCTCGACGGCGGCAACGCCGTGGACGCCGCCGTCGCCGTCGGCTCGACGCTCAATGTGGTCGAGCCGTTCATGTCGGGCGCGGGCGGCATCGGTCTCATGTTCATCTCCCGCGCCGGGGGGCGCGAGCGTCACGTCCTCGACTTCATCGGCCGCGCGCCGGCCGCCGCCGGCCCGGCGGGGCTCGTCGCGGACGACCTGGCGGGCGGCCCCAAGTCGTGCGCGACGCCGGGCAACCTCGGCGGCTGGCTTGCGGCCCTCGAGCGCTTCGGCAGCATGCCGCGCGCGAAGGTTTTCGCCCCGGCCATCGAGTGGGCCGAGGGGGGCGTGCCGCTGACGTGGATGAGCAGCCGCTTCATCGAGCAGGCGCGCCCGCAGCTCGGCCGCTCGGCCGAGGCGCAGCGACTCTATCTGGGAAACGGCGGTCCGCGCCCCGGCAAGGTCGCAAATTACAAGGAGCTGGCGGCGACCTTCCGCCAGGTCGTCGAGGGCGGGGCCGATGTCTTCTACCGCGGGCCGATCGCGAAAGCCATCGCGCGCGCGGTCACCGAGGCGGGCGGCTGGGTCACCGAGGCCGACCTGGCAGCGTTCACGGCCGAGTGGCGCGAGCCGCTGCGCATCGCGTACCGCGGAGCGGAGGTCTTCTCGGTGCCGCCGCCGTTTTCCGCGTTCCAGATGCTCGAGACGTTCAACATCCTCGAGGGCTACGACGTCGCCGCGTGGGGCCACAACTCTGCGGACTATCTCCACCACCTGATTGAGGCCATCAAGCTCGGCTCAGCCGATCGCCTCGCGTACGCGTATTCGGGCGAGACGCCCATCAAGGAGCTGCTCTCCAAGGCCTATGCCGCGTCCCAGCGCGCGCGCATCGACGGAGCAAGGGCGGCCGTGAGCGAGGGCGAGCGGCACAACCGCGAGAAGCTGCCGGGACAGATCGCGGAGGGGCATCCGGCCACGTTCGCCGACGAGCAGACCTCGCACTTCGCCTGCGCGGACGCGGACGGCACGGTCGTCTCGGTCACGCAGACGCTCGGCGTCCCCTTCGGCTCGGGCTTCGCCGTGCCTGGCACGGGCCTGGTCCTCAACAACATCCTCAAGTGGATGGACCTCGATCCCGCGTCGCCCAACGTGGTGAAGCCGGGACGCAAGGCCGGCACCATGATGTCGCCGACGCAGGTTTTCAAGGACGACGCCTTCGCGTTCAGCGTGGGCACGCCGGGCTCCTACGGCATCCTCCAGACTCAGCCCCAGATGCTGCTCAATCTCCTCGAGTTCGGCTTCAACATCCAGGAGGCGATCGAGCAGCCGCGCGTGCGCGTCTACCGCGACCGGCTCGTCGACGCCGAATCGCGCATTCCGGAAGCGACGCGCGAAGACTTGCGCAGGCGCGGGCACGCCATCAACGTGATCGACGACTGGTCCTGGATCGTCGGCGGCGGCCAGGGGATCGCGCGCGACCCCGAGTCCGGGGCGTGGATGGCCGGCGCCGACCCGCGGCGCGACGGCTACGCCTTGGCCATTTAATGGAACATCACACATGCACCCTCGCCGCCTCACCCTACCCTCTCCCCCGATGGTGGGAGAGGGACAAGGGTAAAGGGGGAGAGGCAGGGTGAGGGGGGACTGATTTGACCATGAGTCTCAAGGACAGGATGGCGGTGGTGACGGGGGCGGGCTCGGGGCTGGGTCGCGGAATCGCGCGTGAGCTGGCGGAGGCCGGCGCCCTCGTCGCAGCGGTGGACATCGACCCGGCCTCGGCCGAGGAGACGGCGGCGCTCGTCGCCAAGGCGGGCGGCAAGGCCAAGGCCTTCCAGGCCGACACGAGCAAGGCGGTCGACCTGGACCGCGCCGTCGGCGGGGCCGTGAAGGCGCTCGGCCCGCTCGAGATCATGGTCAACAACGCGGGTGTCCTCGACGGCTACTTCAACGTGGACGAGATGGACGAGGCCCTCTGGCGCCGCGTGATCGACATCGACCTCACCGGCGTGTTCCTCGGCTGCAAGCGCGCGCTCGCCGAGATGCTGCCGCGCGGCCGGGGCCGCATCGTCAACATGGCCTCGGTGGCCGGGCTCAACGGCACTGGCGGGGGCGCCGCCTACATCGCCGCCAAGCACGGCGTGGTGGGCCTCACCCGCCAGATGGCCGTCACCTACTCGGCCCGCGGCGTCACCATCAACGCGGTGTGCCCTGGGCCCATCCCGACCAACCTGCGCCAGCACTCCCAGCAGATCCTGGGCCCCGGCACGCCCGACATGGCCGGCCGCGGCATCGCGGTGAACGACGAGCAGGTCCGCGCGGTGGTGCCGGCGGGGCGCCGCGGCACCGTCGAGGACATCGCCTCGGCGGTGCGGTATCTCGCGTCCGACGAAGCGGGATACATCACCGGCCACAGCCTCGTCGTAGACGGAGGCTGGAGGGCCAAGTGATCACGGAGTTCTCGCCGCTTTCCCACACCCTCAGGGGGTATACCCCCACCGGGTAGTCGTCCCCTCGTAGGGGGCCCCCTAGGGGTTGTATTTTTCTCTTGCGCTCCCTCGTAGCCTGGGGATAATACCCTCAGCCCTATCGGGAGGCGCCGGGCGGCGAATCCCAAACCCACTCGAGGGAGGACAGAGCGCATGGCGAAGAAAAAGCCGTTTGGCGGCTACTCGATCAACTTCAAGGGATGCAAGGACACCATGGAGTCGGTAATGGGCGGGTCGCCCATCGGCCCTTCCGAGATGACGAAGAAGATCTGGGCGTATGTGAAGCGGAAGAGACTCGCCAAGAAGTAGACCCGCTGCGTCTCGACCGGATCGTCCTGAGCCTGCCCGGCGCCTCCAGGACGTTCCGGTTCTTGACTGACCCTCCGCCCCCGACCACACCGGCCCCGGTGCGGGCCACCCGGTTCACGACCCGTGGAGCCCCGACGGCTGCATCGTCCTCGGGGTATTCCGACGAGCCGAACGAGTTTCTCGCCTAGGCGAGCCTCATCAGGATCTCGTCGAGACGCCGCACCTCGAGATCGGGCGTGGCGCCGAGATTCTCCATCGGCGCCCCCAGGCGGTTGCACCAGCAGGCGCGGTAGCCGAAGGCCTTGGCGCCCGCGACGTCCCAGCCGTTGGACGACACGAAGAGGATGTCCTCCGCCGGAAACCCGAAGGCCCGCGTCCCCAGCTCGTAGACGGTTCGTGACGGTTTGTAGGTCTTGACGGCGTCAACCGACAGGACGTGGGCGAGCCGGCCTTCGAGGCCGCTCGAGCGGATCGCCGCGGCCAGCATCCTGGGCGACCCGTTCGAGAGGATACCGAGCGGCGTGCCCGCCATCGCTGCGAGCGCGGCCTCGACTTCGGGGAAGGTCGTGAGCGAGAGATACGCCTCCATCAGCCGGGCGATCTCAGCCTCGCCGGCCCGAATGGCGAGGCGCCCGAGCGCCCAGCGCAGCGCGCCTTCCGTCACAGCCCAGAAGTCCTCGTAGCGTCCCATGAGCGCCCGCAGCCACGTGTACTCGAGCTGCTTCTGCCGCCAGAGCGCCGAGAGCGCCTGCGGATCGCTGGTCACGGCACGCCCGGCCTCGACCACGGAGTGGACGTCGAAGAGCGTGCCGTAGGCGTCGAAGACGAAGGCCTTGGGTCTGGCCACGGGGAATCTCCTTGCCGCAGCCCGCGGGCTAGCGGTCTGGGGACGAGGCAGGGTGGCCGACGGTGAAGGCGGCGTGACGCCGGCGCTCTGGCGGCCGACGCGGCGGCAGCGCTGGCCGCCGCGGCGCTTCGACGGGTTCGATGCCGGCCTCGGCGAAGCCGTAGTGCAGGAGCCGCTTGGCGTCGCTGAAGGACAGGCTGCGCGTCTGTGAGCCCAGCACGATCAGGAGGAAGCGATGGCCCGCGCGCCACGCCGCGATGGCGAGGTTGTAGCCCGCCTCGCGCGTGAAGCCCGTCTTGAGCGCCTGCACGCCGCCCGGATCCTCGAAGAGTGGGATGCGTCGGCGGTGCACGCGGCCGCGGTAGATGAAGCTGGCGCCGCCCAGGAGGGGTCGCGAAGCGGGGTAGTCCTGGACGACGTGGCCGATCAGCCGCGCCATGTCCTGCGCCGTGCTGCGCTGGCCGGGGACGGGCAGGCCGTGAGCGTTGGCGAAATGCGTGGAGGCCAGGCCCAGGAGGGCCGCCTTGGCGTTCATGCGCTCGACGAAAGCCTCCTCGCTGACGCCGAGGTGCTCGGCCACCGCCGTCGCTGCGTCATTGGCCGACGCGATGGCTACGCCTTCGAGCAGCGTGCGGAAGGACACATCCTTGCCGGCGCGGAGCCCCATGCGATAGCGCGGGGTCTCGGCCGCGCGACGGCTGATCGTCACGGGCTCGTCCCATTTCACGCGCCCCGCCTCGAGATCTTCATAGGCGAGGTAGAGCGTCATGAGCTTTACCAGGCTCGCCGGCGCATGGTCCTCTGACGGGTTCTTGGCGAAGAGCACGGTGCCGTCGGAAGCGAGCAGGAGGGCGGACTCCGCGCTCAGGTGCATAGGCCGGTCACCGTGGGCCCTGGCTGGGGCTGCGAGGAAAAGGGCCGCAGAGAAGATCACGACAAGGAAGCGCACTGGGCTCGATTGTACGGGACCCGGAGGACCCGGCCAAGCAAAAAGCCTAGCGGATGGCCCGCTTGAGCTCTGGAGAAGGCTTGAACCTGGGCGTGCGCCCACCCGCCACGTGCATGGGATGGCCCGTCCGCGGGTTCTTGCCCTTGCGCGCCTTACGGCGGCCCACGGAGAAGGTGCCGAATCCGACCAGGGTGACGGGCTGCCCGCGTTTGAGGGAGGTGCGGATCGAGGCGAGGAGCGCGCGGAGAGCCCGGTCAGAGGCGGCCTTGGTCCAGCCGCTCTCGGCCGCCATCGACGCGACAAGATCCGCGCGAGTCATGAGAGGAGCAATGCCATGGCCATACGCAGCGGCCGGATGCTAGCAGAGACGTTGTGGGTGGTCAAGCGCGACCCACCCGCACCCGGGCGCGCAGTGGTATGTTTGGGGCGCCGTGAAGAAGGTGCTGCTGTTCACCATGGAGGGCAATGCCGACGGCGAAGCCGCGCTGGCGTTCTTCCAGTCGCGCGGCGCGGCCGTGGACGTGCGTGACGTGGGCCGCGACTCCGGGGCCAGCGCCGAGGTGTTCCGCCTGGCGGGCCGGCTCGCGGTGCCCACGATCGTGATCGACGAGCGCGTCTTCCTCGGCTTCGGCCCGCACCGCGACGAGATCGAGGCGCTGGTGCGCGAGTAGCGTTTTGCCATACTCCCGTGTACCGCATGAGGATGTCGCCAGGGCACGCAGGCGGGCCCCAAACACCGCGAGGCACTGTTCGGGCCGTCGACGGGTGAGGTTCATTGGCCCACAGGACGCGGTCAGAGGGCAGAGCAGGCAGCGTACATCGAATATGTCATGAAGAAAGGCAAGAGCAAACCGGCCCGAACCCGCCTGGGCCAGCTCATCACTGAGGCGCTGGTCGATGCGTACACGCAGGAGGAACAGCACGGAGCGTTCCTGGTCATGCTCCAGGATCGCGTCGTATGTCCGTTCAGCGCGCTCGTCGTGGGCGAAGAGGTGGAGGTGCGTCGGTTCGAGTGGGAGGGAGGGGCCGAGGGAATTGTTGCTGTATGTTACCGGAGGGGCCGGGCCCACCGCGTGAACGTGACCGCCCTTCGCTGGGTGAGTGCGTCACCGGTCGGCGCAGAATGGATCGATGCCTATCGGTTGTGGCTCAGCGGCCAGTGGTGACCGTTCCTCGGTTCTTGGTGGAGCTCATGGAGAGACGGACTGGGCGTTGGCGGGGGCGCCAGGAGTGCATTCGCCTGATTCGCTATTCTGGCCCTCGCTGGCGTGCTGGGATGCGACGGACAACACGGTTCTGTCGGTGTAGCCCAGGGCTCGGTAGCCGCGGAGGCGCCTCTCGAACATCCGCCCGAACAGCGGCATCCCACGGTCCACGTAGTCGTAGATGCGAACCTCGGTCTTGCCCCGATGTAGGCGGTGAAGCCGGCCGGTGTACTGGATGATGGTACCCTTCCAGGAAACGGGCATAGCGAGGAAGAGTGTGTCGAGGCGCCCGTCGTCGAAGCCCTCACCGATGTAGCGTCCCGTGGCGATGACCAGGCGCGGCTCGTCATCGGGGATGCTCGCAAGCTGAGCCGCGAGCGCTCGACGCTCGGCGGGGGTCCTGCCGCCCCGCAGAACGAGTAGGTGGCGAACGGCCGGGCGGAGCCGCATTGCCAAGTGCTCGAGGTGGTCCTTTCGTTCGGTCAGCAGGATCGGCGACCGCCCCTCTTGGATCGCGCGGACGACATCGTCGACAATGAGCTGATTACGCTGTTCATCCCTCGCCAGGCGCGCGTAGAGGGCCTGGATCCCCGAGCCGGAGACCGCGAGATCCATCGGGCCTCCAGTGAAGCGAGTCTCCCGGATGATCAGACGGTGCTCGAAGGGCCGGCGTGCGGCCTGGCTCTTGGGGTCCACTGTGAAGCGGACGGGGCCGAGTTGCATCTCGATGATTGGATGCAGGCCGTCGCGTCTGTGCGGCGTCGCGGTCAGGCCGGTGACGAAACGCGCCTTGACCTCGGACAGCACTCGCTCGAAGGAGATTGCGGGGACGTGGTGGCACTCGTCCACGATCACGTGGCCGTACGCCGCAATGAGGTCATCCACCCGCCCGTTCCGAATGAGACTTTGGATCATGGCTACGTCAAGTCGTCCTGTCGGAGTGCGCTTTCCCGCTCCGATCTGCCCGATCGCTTTCGGGTCGATGCCGAGGAACAGCGATAGCTGCGTGATCCACTGATCGAGCAGCGGCTGGCGATGGACCACGACGAGCGTGTTCCGGGCGCGCTCAGCGGCAAGGCAGATGCCGACCACGGTCTTGCCCACTCCGGGTGGCGCGACGAAGACACCGTTGTCGTGCTCGAGCAACGCCTGGACGGCTCCCGCTTGGACCGAAGTGAGTTCACCCCTGAAGCGCAGGTCAAGCCGGTCACCCAGGCACCGCTGATCGTCGACAACGAGCTGACTGTCGGCGGCCGCGAGGAGCCTCTCGATCTCGGTGCGGCAACCGCGAGGCAAGGCGATGTACTCTGAGAGCTCCTCGGCGCACGCGATCACGCGCGGGGTGAGCGCAGTGGACAGTCGGAGGCTCTGCTTCTTGTAGAATTCCGGATTCTGGAAGGCAGCTAGGCGCTTGATTTGGTTCAGGTGCGAGGACGTGAGATCCGCCTTCTTAACGAAGAGCCGCTGTGCGAGCACGGAGCTGATCACCGGCAGGACGGTTCCCGCTAGACGAGCCGCGCGTGGAGGTTTCGATGGGGATTGGAGCCACGGGGCAGAAGGCTTCTCTTCGCCGGCCGAGCTGAATCGAAGCCCTACGACCTGACCCGTCCGCGTGGCGTCGCGCGCAATGCGTTCCGCGATGGCGGGGTCGATCCGCTGGACGGATGCGAGGAACGCCCACTGGTCGGGATAGGGGTTGAGGCGGGCATCGAGGAAAACGGTGTTCCCCTGTTGTCGTGGCGTATGCTGGAGCGGCAACGCGATCAGGTTGCCGAACCCGCCTCGGGGAAGCGCGTCCTGGCTGGGGAAGAGGCGATCGTATGAGCCCATGCTGAGCTGATGGCGCCTCGACATCGTCTCGGTGAGGAGGTAGCAGGCCATCTTCCTCGCCGTGCTGGCGGCGACTTGTCCGGAAAAGAAGAACCACGCGTGCGCGCCTTGCCCGGACCGAGAGCGTTCGACCGCCACCGGCACGCCGAGATCTCGGCACATCTCGGCGAAGGCTCCCGCGTCGTCGGCCCAGCAGCTCTTGTCGAAGTCAGCCGCGAGGAGCCAGCACGTGTCGTCGATAAGAAGGGGGTAGACTCCCTTGACACGCCGGCCCTGCAGATGGTCGAGGACTGCCTGTTCTGTGACTGGGAGGAAAGCTTGGTTGGGGCATTCGCCGCACTTGACACGGGGCTTCTCGCAGATGCCACGCACCCACTCGTTCCCGCAGACGGGGGCGTACCCGTGCCGGCCGGCCTTGGCGTTGGTCCAGAGTTGTGCGTATACATCGTCCCTACCCCGGAACAGACTCCGGAACAACGCCACTCTTTCTGTTGACGATTCGGGAGCTGCAGGATCTGTATCCGCCCCAGAGCAACCGAGCCGGGTGTCGGCCTTGACCGTTTCGAGCTCGCCCTTCAGGGCATCGACGCGTCTTCGTGCCTGCTCGCGTTCTTCCTCGAGGCTCGCGAGTCTTGCTTCTTCTCGTGCGATCGCCTCTCGTAGCGATTGTTCGCGGGAAGGGCGGCTCATGACGTGGGGGCGGCGGCTGCATTACGAGGGTGGACAGCGGCCTTGTGCGGAGCGCGGCGCGCAGAGTTGCCCGGGTGACTCGTGAACCTCGTCATCACGAACCGGCTAGTGCACGACACTCAGAAACTCTCGCGCCCCGACAACGGACACGCCCTTGTACTTGCCCAGGCT
>Ga0326597_10000949_pt1 | contig 48580 bp, 31 predicted proteins | sample RVTome_12_FD_203789 | JGI IMG/M metagenome (GOLD analysis project Ga0326597, IMG submission 203789) | Soil microbial communities from uranium-contaminated site in the Upper Colorado River Basin, Wyoming, United States - RVT100D185 | ecosystem: Environmental > Terrestrial > Soil > Contaminated >... | reverse complement strand
GGCGCAGCGCCGGGCCGGGCTCGACGGTGGCCAGGAAATCGACCGAGAAGCGCAGCTTGCGGCCCTCCGGCACGCCTTCGTGACTCTGGACGAGCTGATGCAGCATCCGGGCGTTGATCGGATGGGAGGGCGAGACCCGCAGTTTGGTGACTTGGGCATCCAAGTCGTCGATCTCGACTCCGATTCCGGAAATGCCGATCGCGAACTCGCCCGCCAGGAACTCGGGAACCGGCGACTGATCGAGGATCGAGGCCACCGGATCGGCCGGGTCGAGGCGGCCCAGCTGGTCATAGAGCGGCTGCAGGAAATCGCGCACCTCGGGGTCCCGCAGCAGGCCGGCCAGATTCAGGGCGGCCAGTCCGTATTCGAATCTCGCGGCGTCAGCCGAGAAGTAGACGACCGTGTCGTCCGAGAGCAGTTTGGGCAGCGCCGGTTTCCCGCGCGAGCCCGCCTGCAGCGCGCCGGAGCTCAAGGGCAGAGTCCCTGCCAGAGTCACTGAAAGCAGCCAGAAGCCGGATCGTGTCCGCATGAGGAGAGTCCTTCCGTGGGGGTGCCGAAACCGTCGCGACGAGAGCGGTGCCAGGATAACGGCTCCGTGACTTCGGAGGTTCCAGGAGGATGAGACATTTCCGCGGAAGTTCCGCCGTGAGATCAGCCCGCGAATCGCCCCCAAGTGTCAGGATTCTCGGCAATCACCTGCAGTTCCATGAGCTATGAATCCGATGACAAGTCCAATCGGCAGACCAGGAGCGCGACCCTGTGAGTCAGTCCACGAGTCAGTCCACGAGTCAGTCCACGAGTCAGGCGACGAGTCAGGCGACGAGTCAGTCAACGAGTCAGGCAAGGCTGGGCGACTTCACGATCGTGCAGGAACTCGGCCGCGGAGGGATGGCGGTCGTCTACGAAGCGTTCAAGCGGCCGGAAAATCGGCGCGTGGCGCTCAAGATCCTGCCCGGTTCGTTTTCTGCCGACCGGCAGGCGGTGCGCCGCTTCCGGCGCGAGGCCCGCGCCGCCCGCAAGGTCCACCATCCCGGCATCGTGACGGTTCTCGAGAGCGGCGAAGTGGACGGCCATCATTACATCGCCATGGAGTACGTCGAGGGCCGGCCGCTCGTGATCGGCGATCATCCCGGGGAATTCGACCTTCGCGAGGCGGTGCGGTTCCTGGTCCAGGCCGGCCGCGCGCTCGAGGCCATTCACGAACACGGACTCGTGCATCGCGACGTCAAACCAGCCAACTTGCTGGTGACCGACGAGGGCCAGCTCAAACTCCTCGACTTCGGTCTGGCCCGCGCCGCGCACGGCGACAAGCTGACCAATACCGGCGATGTGCTGGGCACGCTGGTCTACATGAGTCCGGAGCAGCTCTGGGCCGGGCGCCGCCCTGTGGATGCGCGCACCGACGTCTACTCGCTGGGCGTGACGCTCTATGAACTGATCACCGGCCGCCCGCCGTTCGGGGCCGACAGCATGTCCGGCGTGATCCAGCGCATTCATGGGGAAGCGCCCACGTTGCCGCGCTACATCGTTCCGGGCCTGCCGATCGATCTGGAGACGATCTGCCTGAAGGCCATGGAGAAGCGCCCGGAGCACCGCTACCGGACGATGGGCGAGTTCGCCGACGACTTGGAGCGATTCCTGGAATTCGAACCGATCCGCGCCCGCCGGCTCGGTTGGCTCGGCCGGCTCTGGCGCAGCCTGCGACGGCGGCCCGCGCCGCGGTTGACCTACGCCTGAGCCGGGGACGGCGCGCGCGCCCGCCCGCTCGAAGTCCCACCAAGCCTTTTCAAGCATTCCGGGAGACCGTATCTTCCAGGGGAGAGGCGCTGCACTCATCCGGGCATCACCCGGTCTTGAAAGGGAGGCGAGCATGGATCCATACCGGCCCGAACCCGACGACCTGTTCACCTTCGGACTCTGGACCGTGGGCAACCGCGGGCGCGATCCGTTCGGCGCGGCGGTGCGGTCGAAGCTGTCTCCGCCCGATCTCGTGCGCCTGCTGTCGGAATGCGGCGCCTACGGCGTCAACCTGCATGACGACGACTTGATCCCGCCCGGTGCGTCGCCGGCCGAACGGGACCGGATCGTGCGCGAGTTCCGGGAGAGCCTCGAGGAGACCGGGCTGTCGGTCCCGATGACCACGACCAATCTGTTCTACCATCCGATCTTCCGCGACGGCGCCTATACCAGCAACGATCCCAAGGTGCGCGCCCATGCGCTGCGGAAGACGCTCGACGCCATCGATCTGGGGGTCGAGCTGGGCGCCTCGATCTACGTCTGTTGGGGCGGGCGCGAAGGCAGCGAGGCGGACGCCTGCCGCGATCCGCGCGAGGCGCTGAAGCGGCTGCGCGAGGCGCTGAACTTCGTCTGCGCATACGTGCTCGATCAGGGCTACGACACCCGCCTGGCGCTGGAGGCCAAACCGAACGAGCCGCGCGGCGACATCTACCTGCCGACCACCGGGCACATGCTGCACTTCATCGAGACGCTCGACCATCCCGAGCGGGTCGGCGTCAATCCGGAGGTGGCGCACGAGACCATGTCCGGCCTGTCGTTCGTGCACGCGGTCGCCCAGGCGATGGAGGCCGGCAAGCTGTTCCACATCGATCTGAACGCGCAGCGCATCGGCCGCTACGATCAGGACCTGCGCTTCGGTTCGGAGGACTTGAAGCAGGCCTTCCTGCTGGTGCGCCTGCTGGAAGGCACGGCCGGCACGCCGCGCTACACGGGTCCCCGGCACTTCGACGCGCACGCCTACCGCACCGAGGACTGGCAGGGAGTGCGCGACTTCGCGCTGGGATGCATGCGGACCTACAAGATGTTGAAGGTCCGGGCCCAGGCCTTCGATCAGGATGCGGAAGTGCGCGAGATCATTGCCGAGCAGTCCGATCCAAGGATCGATCCGCTGCTCGGCGGCTACTCCCGCGAAAAGGTCCTTGCGCTGCGCGCGCTCGCGCTCGATCCGGAGCGCATCGAACGCCCTGGACTGCGCTATGAACGTCTCGATCAGTTGATGGCCGAATACCTGATGGGGGTGCGCGGACAGTGAGCCGGGCGCAGTACGTCGGCCTGGACGTGGGGACCCAGGGCACCAAGGGCCTGGTCATCTGCGGGGAGCGCCGGCGCGTCCTGGCCCGGGCAAAGCGGGCCTACGGCCTGATCGAGGGTCTGCCCGCGGGCGCCGCCGAACAGCATCCACGGACGTGGATCGAAGCGGTCGGGGCGGTGGTGGCCGAACTCCTGCGATCGCCGGACGTCGATCCCGCGCTCATCCGCGGGCTCGGGGTCTCCGGGCAGCAGCACGGATTCGTACCGCTCGATGAGGCGCGCGAGGTGCTGCGGCCGGCGAAGCTCTGGTGCGACACGAGCACCGCGCCCGAGGCTCGCGAGCTTTCCGAGGAGTTCGGCCAGGCCGTGCCGGCCGGCTTCACGGCCTCGAAGATCCTGTGGCTCAAGCGCCACGAACCGGATGCTTTCGCGAAGCTCGCGCACGTGCTGCTGCCGCATGACTACGTCAACTACCGGCTGACCGGTGAACTCTGCATGGAGGCCGGCGACGCCTCGGGCACCGGCCTCTTCGATCCCTCGTCCCGTGCGTTCCGAACAGACTGGATGCGCCGGATCGATGAGCGCTTGCCGGACCTCTTTCCGGATCTGATCGAGGCGGGCGCGCCGGCCGGACGCTTGACGGACGCGGCCGCGGCCTGGTTGGGCCTGCGCGCGGGCACGCTGGTTTCCACGGGCGGCGGCGACAACATGATGAGCGCGCTGGGAGCCGGCGCCACGCGGGAGGGCGTGGTGGTGATGAGCCTCGGCACCTCCGGCACGGTCTTCTGTCACGCGGGCCGGCCGGTGGTCGATCCCGAAGGGCTGATCGCTCCGTTCTGCGACTCGACCGGTGGCTGGCTGCCGCTGCTCTGCGTGATGAACGTGACCGGCGTCACCGAGGAAGTCCGGGCGCTCACGGGCGGTGCCGATCTCGAGCGCCTGACCCGGGTCGCGTCCAAGGTCGAGCCCGGCTGCGGCGGTGTGCTGTTCGTGCCCTATCTGCAGGGTGAGCGCGTGCCGGACCTGCCCGGCGCGAGCGGCGCCTTGCTCGGTCTCCGCCCGGGAATGCTCACGCCCGGCCGGCTGTTCCGCGCCGCCCTCGAGGGGACCAGCCTGAATCTCGCCTGGGGCGTGAACCGCATGCGCAAACTCGGCCTGCCGGTCGAGCAGATCCGCCTGGTCGGCGGGGGGGCGAACAACCCGCTCTGGCGGCAGATCCTGGCCGACCTGCTGAACACTCCGGTCCAGCGCCTCGAGGAGCCGGAAGCGGCCGCGCTCGGCGCGGCCCTCTCCGCCCTCTGGACGGCACGGCGCCGTACCGATCCCGAACTCCCCGCGGACCTGGTCTGCCGGGACTTCGTCCAGAGCTCGGGTCCGCCCGAGGAACCCGACCCGGACCGCTCGCGGCTCTATCAACGCCAGCTCGAGCGGTTCCAGGAACGGGTCGCGACGCTCTACGCCTGAAGCTAGCGCGCGCCCTGAGCGGGCCCTCGGCCGAGGACACACGATTTCCGGTCGAGGAACATGGCGGTCTCCGCTGGAACCGGCGCGCCGAGAAGGTAGGATGCCCGTGCTGTCCTACCTTCCGGTTTGGAGGAGGGGTCGAGGTTCAGCATGGGGCGACAGAGGCAGAAGAAGCGGACCTCCGCCGCGGAGGCGTTCCGGGTCTATCTGGAGCGGCTCGCGGGAGGCGACGACCTCGACTTCGAGGTGTTTCGCGCCTCCTGGCCTGAGCTCGGGCACGAGCTGCAGACCCTGCATGATGATTGGCGCCGCGCCATCTCGGTCTTCGACCCGCGCGACGAGCGGCCCACGCTCAATCACCGATTCGAGCAGGTCTTCGGCAAGCAGCTCGAGCCGCGCATCGTGCTGGAGGCGGAGCCGGCCTCGAAACAGGTGCGGGCGCCGGATCACCTGCTGCGGCGGCTCGCGGCCCACAGTCCGGCCCGCACGCGCTACCGGCTGAAGGGCGAGATCGCCCACGGCGGCATGGGCAGCGTGTTCAAGGTCTGGGATGAGGATCTGCGCCGCAACCTGGCCATGAAGGTCATTCTGGGCCAGCCGCGGCAGTGCGGCCCCCATGGCAAGGATGGCACGGATGTTTCGACGGACAGCGACAAGAAGGCGCTCGAGCGGTTCCTGGCCGAGGCCCAGGTGACCGCCCAGCTCGATCACCCGGGCATCGTGCCGGTGCATGAACTGGGCGTGGACGACCACGGCGGCGTCTACTTCACCATGCGGCTGGTCAAGGGGCGCGAGCTGCGCGACGTCTTTCGGATGGTCGCAGCCGGCGAGGAGGGCTGGAACCAGACGCGCGTGCTGGGCGTGCTGCTGCGGGTCTGCGAGGCCATGGCGTACGCGCATTCCAAGCGGGTGATCCACCGGGACCTCAAGCCCGAGAACATCATGGTCGGCCGCTTCGGACAGACCTACGTGATGGACTGGGGGCTGGCTCGCGTGCTGGGTCAGGAGGATCGCCGCGACCTGCGCATCCGGTGCATCCGGCACGTCCGGCAAATCCAGCACATCCGGCACATCGATCCAAAGCCGCCGGCCGCGCAGGATCCGCTGGTGACGATGGACGGCGAGATCGTCGGAACGCCCTCCTACATGTCGCCGGAGCAGGCGCAAGGAACACTCGAGGTAGGACCTCAATCCGACATCTACTCGATGGGCGCCATGCTCTACCACCTGCTCAGCGGGCGCGTGCCTTACGAGTCTTCGAACGAGCGCCTCTCGCCCCATGCGATCCTGCATCGCCTGACCCGCGGCCCCCCGGTGCCTCTCTCTGCCGCCGTCGAGCGGGTCCCGGGCGAGCTGGCCGCGATCTGCGACAAGGCCATGGCCTATGAGATCCCGGAGCGCTACGCGAGCATGGAGGAGCTGGCCGACGATCTGCGGGCCTATCTCGAAGGGCGCGTCGTCCAGGCCTACGAAACCGGCCAGCTGGCCGCGCTGCGCAAGTGGACGGCGCGCAACCGCAGCCTGGCGGCGCTGGCGGCTCTGCTGTTGATCCTGACGACCGCCTTCGTGTTCGGCATGCTCAAGAAGACCAAGGTGGCCTTCGCCAACGAGCGGCGCGCGGCGCGGAGCGAATCGATCGCCCGGGAGGAAACGCTGCGGGCCAATCAGAACGCGGCCCGGCTCGACGGCATGCGGCGCCAGGCCGAACAGGAGCGCGACCGCGTGCTGCGGCTCTCGGACGTGAAGCGGCTGGCCGATCTGCGCGAGGAGCTGGACCGGCTCTGGCCGGCCCGTCCCGATCTAGTCCCCGACATGAAGGACTGGCTTTCGCGCGCCGCCGAGCTGGTCCGGCGCAGCGAGTCCCACCGGATGACGCTCGTCGAACTGCGGGGTTGGGCCGTTCCGCAAGAGAGCGAGGGCCGGACACAGTACGCCTTCGACGACGCCGAGACCGCCTGGTGGCACGACACGCTGGCCCAACTGGTCGCTGACCTGGACGTCTTCACCTCGGACGATCCGCACGGTCGGACCATCGCCAGCCTGCGCGCCCGGCTCGAGCTGGCCGAAAGCCTGGAGCGCAGGACGCTTGAGGAACCGCGGGCGGACTGGCAGGCGGCGATCGCCGCCATCGCCGACCCGGCCCGCTGCCCGCGCTACGAAGGGCTCGAGATCGAACCCCAGCTCGGACTGGTTCCGTTGCGGCTGAATCCGGATTCCGGCCTGTACGAGTTCTGGCATCTCCCCACCGGGGACCGTCCCGAACTGGATGATCGGGGCCGGCCCCGCCCGTCCGCGAAAAGCGGTCTGGTGCTGGTCCTGATCCCGGGCGGAGAGTTCTGGATGGGCGCCCAGAGCGACGATCCGCTGGGTCGAAACTACGACCCGGCCGCGGAGCCGGAGGAGTCGCCGCCGCATCGGGTCCGGCTGGATCCGTTCCTGCTCTCGAAGTACGAGCTGACCCAGGGGCAGTGGCAGCGCCTGACCGGGACGAACCCGAGCGCCTATCACGAGGGCCTTCGCTTCGCCGCCGTTCCGGTCACGCCCACTCATCCGGTCGAGCAGGTCAGCTGGGACGAGTGCCATCAGTTGCTCTCCCGCCTGGAGCTGACGCTGCCGACCGAAGCGCAGTGGGAGTACGCCTGCCGCGCCGGCACCGCGTCGTTCTGGTGGCCGGGCGACGCGCTGGCCTCACTTTCCGGCGCCGCCAATCTGGCCGACGCCTTCTGCCGGGACAACGGCGGGCCGCAGGGCTGGAGCTACGAGGAGAGTCTCGACGATTCCTTCGTGGTGCATGCGCCGGTGGGCAGCTTCCAGGAGAACCCGTTCGGGCTGCAGGACACCATCGGCAACGTCTGGGAGTGGTGCCTGGACGGTCTGGGCGCCTACTCGATTCCGGTCCGGGAGGGCGATGGCTTGCGCCTCGTGGACGGCGCGCGCAACCTGGCCTTCCGGGGCGGCGCCTTCAGCATCACCGCGGACCACGCGCGTTCGAGCGCGCGCAGCGGCTATGCCCGCGACTATCGTTTCAACTCGCTGGGCCTGCGCCCGGCCCGGCCGCTCGTGCGCTGATCACTTCTCTGGCGTGAACGGGAGGCCGGTGTCAAGCGCCTCCAGTTCGCGATCGATGCGCTGCACGGTTTCATCGCCGCCGACATCGAGCGCGGCCTGGCGGCGGCGCCGGAGCATCTCCCGGACCGCGGCCCGGAATCGCCGGTCCTCCTCGGCCAGACGGCGGGTCCGTTCCGCGTCGGTCTCCTGGCGGCTGAGGATTTCGTTCAGACCGAGCTCGACCGTATCCACGGTCTTGTCGGCGACCTTCTTCCCGGTCTTCAGGATGCTCCCGACCAGACCCACGCCTTTTTCGCCCAGTTTCTTGGCGGTCTCGACCGCCTGCTCCGGGATCTGGGTGGGATCGGTGACGGCGTCCTTGAGGCCGGACGCCACCTGCTTTCCGGCCCGGCCCACCTGTCCGGCGGCGCGCCCGGCCCCCTTGACCACGTCGCCGGCTCGGGCGACGGCCGTCCGCCCCAGGAAACGGCCGGTGCCCGTGACCGCTCCCAGCACGCGCTCGAGCTTCTCGCGCGGCAACTGGAAGGCGGCCCGGATTCCGGCGTTGTCGACCAGCCGCGGATCCGCGACCGTGCCGGCCAGCGGCAGCGCATACTCTTCACCGCCGCTCGATCGGAGCAGCAGCCGGCCCGAAAGCTCATTGTCCCGCGCCCGGCAACGCAGACCCACGTCGAGGTAGCGGCCGCCCAGCAGCGTGCTGGCGGCGCGCGTCAGGTACGGCTGGAACGGGCGCAAATCGATGCCCGCTGCATACAGGTCGACGTCGAAATCCTCGAAGCCGCCGGCGCCCGGCGGCGGCGCATAGGCGGAGACTCGAAGCGGCGCCAGGGCGTTCCCGGCCTCGAGGCGCCCGCCGATGCGCAGATCGGAGACGGGCTCATCGCCGTCCTTGCCGAGTTCCAGCCCGAAGAGACGCAGGTCGACCTGACCCAACCTTGCCAGGACCGGTTCGCCGCTTTTGCTCTGGTCCTCATAGTGGAGCTCCAGCCCGACGATCTCGAGCTGCTCGATGCGCATCCCGAACCGCTCGGCCTCCGGGGCGGGCGGTTCCTCGTCCAAGGGCGGCGCGGGGCGCCGGGCCAGGGCGAGGTTGACGCTCCCGTCTTCGCGCAGGACGACCTGGATTCGGGGGCCTTGCAGGATCGCTCGTTCGATCACCAGCGGGGAGGAAAACAGGGACGCCAGCCGGACGGTTCCCTCGAACCTCTGCGCCGAGAACAACGGCTGGTCGGAGAAGCCGGGCGGATTGTCGATCTGCAGGCCGGTGACCTCGAGCGTCCCCTGGAACAGTCGGAGGTCGACCTCGTCCAGAACGACTTCGGTGGTGAAGGCCTCCGCGAGCTGCTGCTCCAGTGTGCGCCGGGCGAAGCCGTCGGCCGACAGGGCAGCGCCGGCCACGAGGAGCAGCGCCAGCGCGAACAACACGATCAACAGTCGGCGGAGCAGCCTCATGAGTTCAATCCGATGATTCCTTGGTGGGCTGGGCGGCGGGCGCGGCGGCGGGCGCGGCGGCGGGCGCGGGCGGCGGCGCCTCCTGGAGCATCAACTCGGTCACCAGCCGGTTGAATCGCAGCGGATCCTCGAGCGTGCTGCCTTCCGACAGCAGGGCCTGGCAGTAGATCAGCTCGCAGTAGTCGTTGAAGCGGGACTCATTCGCGCCGGGCGCGCCGGGCCCGGTGAGCCCCGACAGGCGTTCGATCAAAGCGTGCTGCGGATTCAGCTCCAGGGTCCGGGCCGTGTCGGGGATCTCCTGGCGGGCCTGGCGCAGGACGCGCTTCATCTGTGGCGTCAGGTCATCCTCGCCCGCGACCAGGACGGCCGCGGAGTCGGTCAACCGGTTCGAGAAGCGGACCTCGCCGACGCGCTCGCCCAAGGCTTGCTTGACCGCCTCGAGCAGCGGTTTCTGCCGCTCTTCCTGTTCGGCGCGCTTTTGCTTCTGCTCCTCGTCTTCCAGCTCGATCTCCCCGCGCTCCACCGATTTGAGCTTGTGGTTGTCGAACTCGGTCAGCCGTGCCAGGGCGAACTCGTCCACCGCGTCGGTCAAGAGCAGCACCTCGAACCCGTTCTTGCGGCACGCTTCAAGATGCGGCGAGGCCAGGAGCGATTTGCGGTCCTTGCCGGCGATGAAGTAGATCTCCTTCTGCTTGAAGGGCATCTTCTCGATGTACTCGTCCAGGCTGATCAGGCTTTCGCCAGAGGCGCCGCGGGTCGAGTGGAACAGGGAGATCTCCGCCACCCGGTACTTGTCCTGGTCGTCCTCGAAGTAGATGCCTTCCTTGATGATCGCGCCGAAGTCGTTCCAGATTTTCTCGTACCGCTCGCGCTCGTCCTCGAGCATGTGCTTGAACGACTCGAGCAGCTTCGACGTCAGCCGCTTCCGGATCGGCGTCATCTGGCGGGCGTGCTGCAGGGTTTCCCGTGAGATGTTGAGCGGCAGATCGCTGGAGTCGACCAGACCGGCCACGAATCTGAGCCAGGGCGGCAAAAGCTCCTCGCAATCGGCCATGATGAAGACCCGCTTGACGTAGAGCGAGAGGCGCGACTTGTTCTCGTGGGGAGCAAGCAGCGCGAAGGGCGCATGCGCGGGAACGTACAGCAGCGCGGTGTACTCCAGCGTGCCCTCGGCCCGGAAGTGGATCCTGGAGGCGGGCGCCTCCCAGTCGTGCGTCAGGTGGCGGTAGAACTCGTTGTGCTCGTCATCGGTCACCTCCGAGGGCCTCCGGGTCCAGAGCGGCTTCATCGAGTTCAGGGTCTCGTCGCGCTTGACCTTCTGCTTCTGATCGCCCTCGCCCTCCTCCCGCTCGACTTCCATCTCGATCGGATAGGTGACGAAATCGGAGTACTGCTTGACCACGCTGCGCACGGCGTACTCGGTGGCATAATCGGTGAAGTCCTGTTCGTCCGGTTCGCGCGGCTTGAGGTGCAAGATGACCGTGGCGCCGCGCTGAGCGCGCTCGATTTCCTCGATCGTGAACCGCCCGTCGGCCCGGGAGCTCCACCGGTAGCCTTGGGTCTCGCCGGCCTTTTGCGTCTCGACCACGACCTCGTCGGCGACCATGAAGCTCGAGTAGAAGCCCACGCCGAACTGGCCGATCAACTCCGGCGCCTCGCTGCCTTTCTGCTTGGCCTGTTCCAGCGCGGCCAGGAACTCCTTGGTGCCGGAGCGGGCGATCGTGCCGAGGTTCGCGATCAGTTCGTCCCGGTTCATCCCGATGCCGTTGTCGGAGACCGTCAGGGTGCGCTGGTCGGGATCGACCGCGAGTCGGATGGCCAGCCGCTCATCCCCGGCCAGCAGACTGCTGTCGGTGAGCGCCGCGAAGCGCAGCTTGTCGAGCGCGTCGCTGGCATTGGAGATCAGTTCGCGGAGGAAGATCTCCTTGTGTCGATAAAGCGAGTGGATCATCAGGTCGAGAAGCTGCCTCGCCTCGGCCTGGAATTCCAAAGTCTCCGCTGGGGTCTCCGCTGGCGCGCTCACCGGTCATGGCTCCCTTCTGTTTCAGACGTTGTCGATGCCCGTTCGGGCCGTTTCGAAGGATGGTTGCGAACCACGCCTTATCGCACATGGCCCGGCGATGGGTCAAGGGAGTTTGGAACCCGCTCAGGCTCGATCGGCTCAATAGATATCTAGTAGCGCCGTCTCCGCCGGGCCCAGCGAAAAGTAGTCGCAGCCGGTGGCCAGTCGCGTGTTCCAGGGCAGCACGTCCGGCTCCAGAAGGCGGCCCAGACCGACCAGGGCAAAGGCCCGCGAAAGCGTCGGCGCGGTTTCGTCGGCGGCCAGCCGGACCAGCGGAGGAAGAGCGGTGGGGGTGCCGACCCGGCCCAGATTCTGGGCCGCCCAGACCGTTTCGGAGATGGTGGCGGCGTCTTGCAGCAGCCGCTCTAGCACACTGCCGGCCATCTCCGGGGAGAGCAGCGCCAGGGCGGTGGCGGCCCGTTCGCGAGTGGCCGGGTCGCCGCCCGGGGCCATCAACTGGCGCAGCGGAGCGGAGACCGTCCGGTCGCCGAGCAGGCCCAGGGCGAGTCCGGCATAACCGGCCGCGACCGGCGCCGACCGGTCGATGAGCGCCTCGCGCAGGACCGGAATCGCTTCCTCTTCGCGAAGCAGGCCGAGCGACAGCAGGGCCGCCGAACGGGTGGATGCATCGTTCTCGTGCCTGGCGATCTTGATCAGCTCGGCGGCCAGCGCCTCCCGTTCCGGCCGGTCGGCCTGGTCGGTTCCAAGACAGAGCGCACCGGCCAGGCATGCCCAATCGCGCTCCGCGCGCCCGCGCCGCCCGGACACGGTTCGCGTGAGGAATTCGCGCCCGCGCTCCGCGGCTTCGCCCGCGAGTCCGGCCGCGGAATCGTGGCGGGCGGCCAGTTCCGAGACGGCCATGTAGGCGTAGCCGCGGCAGGCTGGATCGTTCTGGGTCATGGCCGCGCGGATCAGGAGTTCCATGGTCTCGAGGTCGTCGGCCGGCGCCACCCGTCCGAGCGCGATCACCGAGGCGCGCCGCAGCGCGCGTTCGGTCTGCCGGTGGCGCGTCAGCTGGCGCAGGGCCGGCAGCGCCGGCAGAGCCGCCTCGCCCAGGCGGCCGAGCGCGATCGGAATCGCGCTCTTGACCTCCGCGGGCAGGGCGGACTGTTCGAGCTGTGAAAGCAGGAAGACCACGATCTCGCGCTTCTCCGAGGTGTAGAGTCCGAGCGCCACCACCGCGGCCCGCCGCAGGGCGCCCGCGTCCGGATCGGTGACGGTGCGTTTCAGCTCCGCCACCGCCTGCGGTTCGGAGAGATACCCGAGCGCGATCGCGGCCATCGCGTCGGTGATCGGATCGGAGCGGCTGGTGTTATGCAGCATCGAGAGCAGGACCGGGGCCGTCCTGCGGCTGTCGAGCAGCCCCAGCGAGAACACCGCGCTGCGGCGAATCTCGGGATCCGGATGGGCCACGAACGGCCAGATGTCCTGGAAGGCCTCATCCGACGCCTGGCTGCTCGCCGTCCGGGAACGGGCGATCACGGCCGAGTCGACGATGTCCGACTCGCTCTCGGCGAGGGCCTTCAGCAGGAGTTCCCGAATCGGCTCCCAATCGGCGGCCACGGTCTTGCGGGCCGCGCGTAGTTCCGGGTTCGATCGCGCCAGGAGCTGTTCCGATCCATTGAACCGCCACCAGGTCTGCCAGTCCGCCGGGACGGCTTCCGGGCGCTGCTTGCGGGCCAGCGGTCCGCTGCGCGTGGAACCGGGAAAGCCCGGAGCGGGAGTCGTGCCTCCGCCGTATCGGCCGGCATCCCCGGGACGAACGCCGGTCATCGGCCCGACCGGTTGCGGCCGCTGGTACTGGCCTCCGTGCGCGAAGAGCGGCGCGGACAGGCTGAACAGGACGGGCACGGCCAGGAGAGTCGCAGGAAGGGCTGGGTTCATCGGATGCTCCGAGCGGTGGAAGCCACACGGTTGCACTCTAGTAGCTCTCCCGGCGCGAACGGTGACAGGCTGCTACCGCGCGGCGGGCTGCCGGTAGGCCGGCCGCGGCTGCGGCGGAGACTTCTCCAGCTGTTTCAGGGCGATTTCGACCGCCTTCTCCAGTTGGGGGTCACCGCCCTCGATGATCGGCCGGGGCCACTCGATGACCTCGACGTCGGGAGCGACGCCGGCGTTCTCGACGGCCCAGTTTCCGCCGGTGTCCATCACGCCGAAGCTGGCGGCGGTGACGAAGCCGCCGTCCACCAGCACCGGATAGCCGGAGATTCCGACCAGGCCGCCCCAGGTTCGCGTGCCGACCAGCGTCCCGACCTTGCGGTTCTTGAAGGCCCACGGCATCCAGTCGCCGCCGGAGCCGGCCGACTCGTTGATGATCATCACCTTGGGTCCGTCGATCATGCCGTTGGGCGACTGGCCGAGCCACTTCTCGCGGTTCATCCAGTACGACATGACCTCCCGGGAGAGCACGTCGATCACGTAGTTGGCTACCTGTCCGCCGCCGTTGTAACGTTCGTCGAGGATCAGGCCCTGCTTGTCGAGCTGGGAGTAGAAGTCGCGGTCGAAGGCGGCCATGCCGGCGCCTCCGGTGTTGGGCATGTAGACGTAGGCCAGTCGGCCGCCCGAGAGTTCATCGACCCGCCGGCGGTTGCCCTCGATCCAGGACCTGCGGCGCAGATTGGATTCGGAACCGATCGGCACCACGGTCATGGTGCGGGCGTCGTTACCGCCCGGACCGGACGCGAGCGTGATCTCCACCTGCCGAGAGGCGGTGTTCTCGAAAGCCTCGTAGAGGTTGTCCTCGGCCATCACCGGGCGGCCGTCGACCATGATCAGGTAATCGCCTTCCCGGGCGTCCACGCCCGGCTCGGTCAACGGCGCCCGCAGGCCGGGGCTCCAGTTCTGGCCGCGGTAGATCCTGGCGATCCGGTAGCGGCTCTTGTCCACGGTCCAGTCGGCGCCCAGCAGTCCGACCGGGACGCCGCGGGGAGCGGACGGCGATTCGCCGCCGCCGTTGTACTGATGCCCGCAGCACAGTTCGCCGATCAGCTCGCTGATCAGCAGATTCAGGTCGGAACGGTGCCGGACGTGGGGCAGGAAGACTTTCCAGCGGTCCCACATGGCGTCCCAGTCGACGCCATGCATGTTCGGGTCATAGAAGTAATCGCGCTGGATGCGCCAGACCTCGCGCAGGATCTGCGGCCACTCCCGCGCCGGGTCGACGCGCACGGTGACCGAGTCGATGTTCAAGTTCTTGGGGTCCTTGCCCTTGATGCTGCGAATCTTGTAGTCGCGCGACTCGGCGGTCAGCAACCACTTCCCATCGGCCGAGATCTGGAAGTTGTTGACGCCTTTCACCAGCGATTGCGCCTTGCGCTCGTCGAAGTCGAAGCTCTTCAGCTCGGGGCCGTCCCCGTCGTGCTCGAGGAACAGCAGCTTGTCCTTGGTGCACGCCAGGTTGCCGTAGGCGCCGGCGCCGACCGGCAGGGCCAGGATGCGCTGGTCGAGCCCCTCCAGATCGATCGGCGGCGCCGGCTTGTCCTTCTGCTTCCGGCGCGGCTCGTCCCTCTTCGAGTCGTCAGGCGGCTCGTCCGTTCCCGAGCCTTGCTTGTCGGCGCCGGTCCGCTCGCCGCGGTCCAGTCGGCCGCCGGTCTCACTGGTCTCGCTCTCCTTCTCGGGGTCCTTCGGCTCGTTGTCGTCCTCGTCGCCGACCGCCTCGTCGCTCTTGGGCGCCAGCGGGTTCTCACCGTCCTTCTGGAGCACGGCCACATACAGGTTGCTGTCCGAGGGACGCGCCGCCGAAGTGCTCATGTCGAGGCCGAACAGTTTGGGCCCGACGTCCACCGAGGCGGTGAAGAACAGATGCTTGCCGTCGCCCGTGAAGGCCGGGTTCCCCGCGGCGCAGAAACCGTCGGTGATCGATGTGATGACGCCGCTCGAAAGCTCATACAGCGCGATCCGGTCGTAGAGCGTTCTCGGATTGCGGTTCGAGAACGCGATCCACTTCGAATCGGGCGACCAGCGCGCCATCGGATCGACCACCCCGAGCGAGCCCTGGACCGACGCGACCTGGGTGACCCGTCCGGAATCCAGCGTGACGTAGGCCAGCCGGTTGCTCTTGTCGGAGAACAGGACGTGCTTGCCGTCCGGGCTCCAGATCGGGCTGTAGTAGAAGCCGCCGCCCTGCAGGTCGTACTCCTTGGCCACGAAGCGCCCGCGCCGGTCGCGGACAACCAGCCGGTACTCGCCGCCGGCATCCGAGAACCAGGCGACCTGCTCGCCGTCCGGCGACCAGATCGGGCTGCGCTCGTGGACGCCTTGAGAGTTGGTCAGGTTGCGGGCGTCGCCGTGTTCGCGCGGCACGGTGATGATCTCGCCCCGGGCCTCGAAGACGGCCCGCTTGCCGTTTTGCGCGATCGCGGCGGCGCGCACCGATCCGCGGACGTCCTTCCAGTGCGGCAAGGCCGCGAGCCCGTCCGAGCGCACGCGGATGACGAGCCGCTCGATGGTCTCCTGCTCGGGGTGATAGAGGTAAAGCGCGCCGCCCTGCTCGAAGGCCGCCACGCCGCCGCCCGCGTCCAGATTACGAAGATCGTAATCGGTGAAATGCGTCACCTGCCGGACGCGGCCGGAACCGGGCTGGTAACGGTACAGGTTCATGTGGTTGTCCCGGTCGGACGCGAAGTAGACCTCACCCCCGAGCCAGCAGGGGAAGGTGTCGGTGGCGACCACGTGCGGGATCTCTTCCACCTCCTGGGTGGCCAGATCGAAGATCCAGACCGGCGGGATGGTTCCGCCGCGATAACGCTTCCAGCTCCGGAAGGCGTCCCGGATCGGCGTGTAGGCGATCTTCGTCCCGTCCTCGCTGTAGGAGGCGTGAGTCACCTTCGGAATCGGCAGTTCCTCCGGGATTCCGCCGCCGTCCAGGCTCACCAGGAACAGCTTCGCCACCGGGGCGCCGGAGGTGCGGCTCGAGCGGAACAGGATGCGCCGGCCGTCCGGATGCCAGTCGACCACGCTGTCGCCATCCGGGTGCCAGGTCAGCCGCCGCGGCGCGCCGCCTTCCACCGGGATGACGTAGACGTCGGAATTGCCCTCGTACTGGCCGGTGAAGGCGACCCATTGGCCGTCCGGGCTCAGCTTGGGCGAGGTCTCCACGCCCGAGCTGCTGGTCAGCCGCCTTGCGTCCCCGCCCTGCCTCGAGACGGCCCACAGGTCCTGCGCGTAGACGAACACCACGTGATTTCTCGACACCGTCGGATTCTGCAGCAGCAGGGTTTCCTCTTCGGGCGCGGCCGCGAGGGTCAGGGATCCCGTACACAGGGCGAGCAGGGCGGCGGCGAGCGGCAGGACGGAGCGGTTCATCGATGGTCCTCTAAGAAAGGTAGCGGAGGGATCTGCGGGCAGCGGCGAGCCCCCGAATCTACTCGCTCGGAGCGACCGGGACCATGCTGAATGTGTTCCGCCGGAGCCGTCCGACCCGCGGGGGATCAGTCCTCGATTTCGGCCAGGACCTCGCTGTCCAGGCCAGTCAGCAGGCCGAGGTCGTTCGGGTCGATTTCGAACGCGAGCAACTGCAGCTGCTTGCCCTTTTCCAGGTTCCCTTCGCCGTCCTTCTGCCGGTAGGCCTTGCCCAGGGCCACGTACAGGTAGGGATTCATCGGGTCGAGCTTGATGCCCACCTGCAGCGCCGCGATCGCCTCGCTCGGTTTCTCCAGCTGGATCAGCAGCTTGCCGAACTCCTCGTAGGTGGCCGGGTTGTCGGAATACATCTCGACCGCCTTCTTGAAGTACAGGGCGGCCCGGAGCGGGCGGTCCCAGCGGGAGCAAAACAGCGCCGCGGAATGGTAACCGCGCGCCGACTGGACGTCGAGCTGCCGGATGTAGTCGTGCCAGGTCTTCTCGAAGGCGTCCATGTCCTTGATGCCGAGCATCTTCTGGAACTGATCGATCGCGTAGTCGCGCTTGACCCACATGAAACTCATGTTGCGCGGGTTCGGCTCCCGATCGGCCTTGCCGCGGGCCATCTTCTCGAGGTACTTCTTGAACTTCGCCTTGTACTGCGGCGACTCGAGCAGCATGTGGCAGAGCGACCAGCTCCAGGCGTACTGCGTGGCGCTGATCTGGGGCTCCCGCATCAGGCTCTCGAGCGACTGGATCTCTCCTCCGTCCATCTCGTCCATCAGCCGCACCAGCCGCCCCTCCTGCAGGTGGCCGATGGACATCTTGCCGGTGTCCGGATCCCACTGGCTGGCGCCGTAGTATTCGGCCATGCCCTCCTCGAGCCAGGGCGCGAGTTGCCAGTTGTTCTTGGTGTAGAGGTGGAACAGGTAGTGGTTCAGCTCGTGGAACAGCACGTCCAGGGTCAGGCGGCGGTCGCGGCGCTCGTAGAAGAAGTTCAGTTCGATCGGATCGACGAAGCGGAAGTACCCCAGCACGCCGCGCTGGACGTTGCCGATCCGGTGGAAGTCGTCGGCGTTGTTGTAGAAGCAGACCTTGAGCCGCTTGCCCTTGGGCTGGGTGATCCTCCAGTCCCTGGCGAACACGTCGTAGTAGGCTTCGAACATCTCGATGTACTCCCGGCCCACGTCCTGGGGCACGGTGTACTCGAACTCGAAGTGCCTGGTCTCCTCCTGGTACCGGTCGCGCCAGTTCTGGTGCGAGCGATACTCTTCCAGCTTGTTCCGGATCTCCTCGTTGCGCTCCGCGATCAACTGCTCGCGGCGCGACTTCGGGATCCAGCGCCCCTGGTACGGCACCAGGCCCTTGGCGACCTTCTCGGCCTCGTCCTCGTTCTTCGGCTCGATCAGGCCGCCTTCCTGCTCGATGAAGAACTCCTTGACCAGCGACTTGTCGACCACCACCGTCCCGTGCTGGAAGACGACGTGCAGTTCCCTTCCCTGCTCGATCAGCCGGGGGACCTCGTAGTAGCGGCCATCCTTGAAGAACAGCGAATCTCCGGCCGCCGGACCGCCGATCAGTGCCAGGACTGCGGTGAAGTAGAGCGCCCGCATCATTTGAGGTTCCCGTCCGCGTACTTTCTGAAGGAGGAATCGAACACCGCCCAGTCGCTGTCGGACCAGTCCTTGAAGGTCCGCGCGAACGCCTTCTCGAGGAGTTCCTTGGCCACGGAATCGTAGGCCTGATCCCGGCGCTTGCGATACTCCTCGTCCTCGGCCTTCAGGCGCTCCTCGTCGGAGAGTCCCTCGGCCGCCTTCTCCCGGGCCAGGCGATCCTTCTCCTCCTTCTCGATCCGGGCCTCGACCTCCTCGACCAGGTCGTAGAGGTGGCCCACGTAGTGCGGCAGAACGCTGCGCGTCTTCGGTTGCTTCGCGCCCGGCCCCTCCATCAGGTAGCGCACCAGTCGCGAGCACTGCGCGCTGCAGTAGCGCCAGTTGCCGCCGCCGGTCAGTTCGCTCGCCGTCAGGCCGATCAGGACCTTCAGCGGCTTGATCGGCGCCTGCTCCGGATCGTCCGCCTCGAACTTCTTGTCCGCGAGCTTGGCGTCGACCCAACTGTCCTTCTCCCATTCGTCCACTCCGAACGTGAGCCGCGAGCCCTTCAGCTCCGCGTCCTCGACGTACTCCTCGAGCCCGGTCCGGAGCCAGTAGGGCATGCGGCTCCAGAGTTCCGGGTTCTTCTGGTTGAACCAGTTGCTCATCACGCTCCGGTTGAGCGACTGGAATTCGGCCGTCCAGCCGCGGGAATCGGGCCTCCCGAACCGGATCTCGCGCACCACGCCCTTGCCGCCGAAAGCCGAGCGCAACCAGGCGGCGTCCAGGACGAAGTCCGGTTCTTTCTCGAAGACCCGGATGATCGATCCCTGGATGATGCCGCTGCCGACGTGGCCGAACTGCTCTCCCAGCCACTCGATCACCGCCTCGGCCTGCCGCGCCACGTCCTTGGCGTATTTCGGCGGAGATTCGTAGACCACCAGGAAGTGGTCGCTCTCGAATTGCCGCCAACCCTTGGGCAGCTCTTCGATGCACTTCTCGTACGCCTCGCGCTTCTGCTCCTCCCGCCGTGCCAGCAGTTCGTCGGCGGTCAGCTCGTCTTCGTCCACGCGCTCGAGGTCGACCGTCAGCGAGTTCCCGCCGATCGGCTGGGTGTTGAGTCCGGCCGCGTCCAGCAGCTTGAACGATTTGAAGCTGCTCGTGAAGGTCCCCTTGTACTTGTCGAAATCATCCTCGGTGCAGGAGAACAGCACGGCGAATTCGCCGCCCGGAATCTGATAGGTGCAGGCCATCCAGCGCTGCGGCACGTTGGCGAGCTTCTCGAATTTCATCTCGTACAGCACCGCGTCGAATCCGGCCACCTGGGCCTTGCGCTCCTGCTCGAAGAAAAAGCCCAGGATGCGCTCCTTGGCGTACTCCTCGAAGCCCTGATACAGCTTGCCGGCACCCATCACCGTGACGGTGGACTGGCCGTCCTTGGCCTGCTCCAAGAGGCGCTTTTCGTCCTCTTCGCGCGCCTTCGCGATCTCCGCCGCGGAGCGCTTTGGAAAGTAGAACGTCACCATCTGGAGCTTGTAGGGCCACTGCAGCCAGGATTTGGGGGGCAGCGGTCTCTCGCTCTCGAACTGATCGGCGATGTAGGAGTCCGCGTCGAAGAAGTTCGCGCTGCCCAGGTTCAGGCCGCTCTGGCGGACGAAGTCCTTGGGCGTCCTGATCCTGTAGCCGAGTTCCTCATTGACGAAATTGTCCCGGCCCAGGGCGGCGGGCGCCGGCAGGGCCAGACCGGTCAGGCCGAACAGGATGATCCATCGGATGTGCTTCTTCATGTCGAATCCCCTCCGCGTTTACGGATACTTCGGGAGCTGCCAGGACTTCACGGTATACAGGACGTCACAGCAGCGAATTCACCGGTGTTTTTCTTCCGGAACTTCGTGACCCGAGCATAAGAGAGGATGTCCTTGCGACGGGGCTCTTTGTTGCAGTTTCTGCTGGCGCTCCTGCCGGCCACACTCGGGGCCGCCGTTCCTCCCGTCCATCCCGTCCATCCGGTCCATCCGGGGCCTTCCATCTGGGGTGAAATCACTCTCCGGGAAAGCGACCTGGTGTTGTTGATCGAAGGCGCCGCGGATCCGCTGACCACCAACCTGGGCCTGGAGCGCCTGCTGATCGGTCCCCTGGAACCGGCCGAAGAGGCCCGGGCGCGGGCAGGGGTTCTGGACTTTTGTAACAGGAAATTGAAGGTCGAACTCGATGACGTTGCGGTCCCGCCTGAGTTGACGGAACTGATCATCCAGGATGGCCTGCCGGAGGACGGCAGCTGGCGTTCGGCGCGGTTCGTGCTCAGCTATCCGTATGAGCGGCAACCCCGCAAGCTCTCGATCACCTGGCCCGGATTCGAAGGCGAAGGCGTGGATTTCATTCCGATCGTCATCCGGGTGGGCGAGGGCGGCCGGCCGCGCATGTTCTCGCTCTACGAGGAGGAGCCGCAGTTCATCTGGCACGCTTCCGACGTGCGTCCCCGCGAGCGGCGCGTGATCACCCGGCAGGTGGGCGAAGCCCGTGGCCTGGCCCCGACCGTCCCTGCGATCCTGCTGTTCTGCGCGGTGCTCGTCATCCTGCTGTACCGGCGCCGGCGCGGCGCGGCCTGGCCCGAGAGCGCGGCCACGGCGGTGCTGGGACTGCTCGGCGCACTGGCGCTGTCGATCTCCTCCGGCGTCCGGCTGCCGCCCCCGGACGAACAGTTGCGCATCTTCGGGGAACTGCACCAGAACGTCTACGATGCATTCTCGGCCGACACGGAGGACGGCATCTACGATCTGCTGCAGACCAGCGTGGAGGCCTCGTTGCTGGACGATCTGTACGGCGAGATCTACGAAAGCCTGATCCTGCGCGAGCAGGGCGGCGCGATCTGCGGAATCGATGCGGTCGAACCGCTGGACGGCTCCCTCGTCAGCTCGTCCGGCGACGATCCTGACACTCCAGGCCGCCGGCCCGAATTCCTGGTCGACTGGAGCTGGCGGGTGCACGGGACGGTTTCGCACTGGGGACACATCCACCGCCGCACCAATCAATACCGGGCGGAGTACACCGTTGCCCACGACGGCGAGTCGTGGAAGATCGCGGCGGTCAGTGTGCTGAGCCACGAACGGACCGATGATGACTAGCGACGCGCCGTCGGTTTCCGTGGAGGCGCTCCGTTTCCGGTACGGGCCGGCGGCGTTCGAACTCATCCTCGACGCGCTCTCGATCGCCCGCGGCGAGAAACAGGTCCTGATCGGTCCTTCCGGTTCCGGCAAGAGCACCTTCCTGCACCTGGTCGCCGGCATCCTGCTGCCCGCCGCCGGGCGGGTGCGCGTGGAAGGGGTCGACTGGTCCGAAAGGAACGAGGCCGAACGACGCCGGTTCAGGATCTCCCGCCTGGGCCTGATCTTCCAGGAGTTCGAGCTGCTCGAACACCTGAGCCTGCGCGAGAACATCCTGCTGCCGTTCCTGCTGGAGCGCACGCTGCCTCTGTCCGGCGAGGTCGAGGAGCGGCTCGTCGCCATGGCCTCTCGCATGGGGCTCGCCGCGCTGCTCCAGCGCCGCCCGGATCAGCTCTCCCACGGCGAGCGCCAGCGGGTCGCGATCTGCCGGGCGCTGATCACCGAGCCGGCCCTGATCCTGGCCGATGAGCCGACCGGCAACCTCGATCCGCGGACGACCGCCGAGGTGCTGGAACTCCTGCTCGGCGAGGTCGATCGCCGCGGCACGACGCTCTTGATGGTGACCCACGATCAGGGGCTGGTCGGCGCCTTCGACCGGGTGATCGATTTCGGGGCGCCGGTCGCTGGAGCCAGAGCATGAGTTCGATCCTGCTGCTGGCCTGGCGCTCGCTCGCCTTCCACCGGATGAGATCGCTGCTCTTGATCGCCGCGATCGCCCTGACCCTGTTGCTGCCGCTCTGCGTGCACCTCCTGGTCGGGACCTACACCGAAAAGCTGGAGGCCCGCGCGGCCAAGACGCCGCTCCTGCTCGGGCGGCCGGGCAGCCGCTACGACCTGGTGTTGAACGCGCTCTACTTCCAGGGCCGCGTCCCCCGCCCGTTGCAGCTCGAGCAGGCGGACGCGCTGGCCGACAGCGGACTCGGGCTCTCGATCCCGCTGCTTGCGGCCGGCACCGTCCGGGGCTTCGCGCTGGTCGGCACCAGCCACGATTACCATGGCTTCCGCGGCCTCGTGCCCGAATCCGGCACGCTGCCTTTGATGCTGGGAGACGCGGTGCTCGGCGCGGACGTGGGCGCCCGGCTCGAACTCGGGCCGGGCGCGACGGTCCTCACCGATCAGGGTTCGCTGTATGACCTCACGGCCTCCTACCCGCTGCGGCTGAAGGTGACGGGCGTCCTCGAGCGCACCGGCTCGCCGGACGACGGGGTGATCTTCATCGACCTCAAGACGGGCTGGATTCTCGCGGGGTTGGGCCACGGCCATGACCCGGGCGGATCGGACCAGGAGCGGGTGCTCGCGGAGTCGGAGCAGGCGCTGGTCTTGAACGCGTCGGTGGTCGAGGCCACGGAGATCACCGAGCAGAACATCGACGATTTCCATTTCCACGGCGACCTCGGCCGGTACCCGGTGACGGCCGCGCTGGTGATTCCGAACGACCCGAAGAGCGCCACGCTGTTGAAGGGGCGCTATCGCGTGTCGGAGGACGCCCAGCTCCTTTCGCCGCCGGACGTCGTCGCGGAGTTGCTCGGATTCGTGCTGCGAGTCAAGCGCTTCTTCGACGCGAACCTGTTGCTGGTCTCGATCGCGACCGCGCTGTTCCTGGCGCTGATCGTGACGCTTTCACTGCGAGTGCGAAGGCGGGAGCTGCTGACCCTGTTCCGGATCGGCGTGGCGCGGCCGGTCGTGTTTCGGCTGCTCCTGACCGAGCTGGCGCTGATCCTCCTGGCCGGAATCGCATGCGGCGTGCTGGCGGCCTTCCTGCTGGCCGGGCCGCTCGAGAAGGGACTCCTGCTGCTGTGAACACGTTTTCCATCCAGCTCCTGATCCTGCTCCTTCCCGGTCTGGCCGGCCCGTCGAATTCGAAGCCGTTGATCTACACCTCGTTCGATCCGCTGACCTGCTTCGCCGAACGGATCGGAGGCGACCTGATCGAGGTCGTCTGTCCGGTCCCTTCGGGTGACGATCCCACGAGCTGGAAGCCCTCCCGCGAGACGATCCAGGCGATGCAGCGGGCCGATCTGGTGCTGGTCAATGGGGCGCGCTTCGAGCGCTGGGTCGAACAGGTCAGCCTGCCGCGGGCCACGCTGGTGGATGTCTCGCGACCGTTTCGCGGCCAGTTCCTGCAGTTGCCTTCGGTGCGGGCGCACTCGCATGGACCGGAGGGAGCGCGGGCCCACGAGGGGGTGGACGGGCACACCTGGCTCGACCCGCGCCTCGCCGCCCGCCAGGCCGAGCAGATCCGAAAGGCGCTGGCGCTGCTCTTGCCGGAGGAGGCGGCGCGAATCGACGACAACTGCCGCTCGCTGCTGTCCGACCTCGACGGGCTGGACGGCGCGCACCGGCGGCTTGCCGAGCGGCTGGGCGAGACTCCGCTGCTCGCGTCCCATCCGGCCTACCAGTACGTCGCCCGCCGCTATGGCTGGAAGCTGCGATCGCTCGACCTGCATCCGGACGCGGTGCCGGACGCCGAGGGACGGGCCGCGCTGCGGTCGGTGTTGGCCGAGCATCCCGCCCGGATCATCCTGTTCGAATCCGAGCCGGCTTTGGAGCTGGCCGAACTCCTGCGCTCGGAGTTCGGATTGCGGTGCGTGCTGTTTTCGCCGGCTGAATCGCCACCGCCGGGCCCGCGCGAGCCGGGCCAGGACTACTTCTCCGTCATGACGGCCAACCTGGAGCGGCTCGCCGAGGCGCTCGAGCGACTGGACCGCTGATGCCGTACGACCGGAGGGTGCATGGTCCCAGGAGAGTGGTCGGGCCCGGATTTCATTCGAGGGTCTACCGGCTGGTGCGGAGGGTGCCGCCCGGTTTCGTGACGACCTACGGAGATCTGGCCTCCGCCCTGGGCCTGAAGTCGGCGGCCCGGCACGTCGGCTATGCGCTGGCCGCCTTGCCGCCTGAGCGCGACGACGTTCCCTGGCACCGCGTGGTCAACGGCCGCGGCCGGCTGAGCCCGCCGGACGATGCCCGGCAGACAGCGCTCCTGGCCGCCGAGGGCGTGCGCCTCTCGGAGGACGGCTGCATCATTGGTTTCGCGGAAGTGCGACTCCCCGCGGAAGTCCTGGATGGAACCTCATAGTGGCAAATCAAACCCGGTTTGCCACTGAGTGTGATTGAATGGCCGGGCCATCCCCTTTGGGCGGAGGATCTCGATGCCAAACGACTGGGCCCTGGTCACCGGAGCGAGCCGAGGGATCGGGCGGGCGATCGCGCTCGAGCTTTCGCGCCTGCCGGTCCACGTGGTCGTGAACTACCGCCAGCAGGCGGAGCAGGCCCGCCAGACCGTCGCGGCGATCCAGGCCGCCGGCGGCTCGGCCGAGGCCGTCGCCTTCGATGTGTCCGATCGGGAAACCACCGAGGCGGCCGTGATCGGGCTGATCGAGCGGCTCGGCGCCCCCTACATCGTGGTCAACAACGCCGGCGTCACCCGCGACGGCCTGCTCGTCTGGCAGAAGCCCGAGGACTGGCGGACCGTGCTCGGGACGAACCTCGACGGGTTCTTCCACGTCACCCGGCCGTGCCTCAAATCGATGCTCTCGGCGAGACGCGGCCGGATCATCAACCTCAGCTCCACCGCCGGCCAGGCCGGGAACGCGGGGCAAGTCAGCTATTCGGCCTCCAAGGCCGGCCTGATCGGCGCGACCCTGGCGCTGTCGCGGGAGGTGGCCCGCCGGGGGATCACCGTCAACGCCGTAGCGCCCGGCTTCATCGAAACGGAGATGACACGCGATGTGCCCGTGGATACACTCCAGCGCACGATCCCTGCCGGTCGTTTCGGTCGTCCCGAGGAAGTGGCTCCTCTGGTGGCGTTTCTCTGTCGCGAGGAAGCCGCCTACATCACCGGACAGATCATCGGGGTCAACGGAGGGCTGACGTAAGTGACGAGACCATCTCAGGACCTCGACATCGAGACGCTCGTGAATCAGATCATGATCCAGGAGTTCGAGGTCGAAGAGCAGAGCCTGCGGCCGGCCGCGCACCTGGCCGATGATCTCGGGCTCGATTCGCTCGATGGGGTCGATCTGGTGGTGGCCCTGGAAAAATCGTTCCAGTGCCGCATCGCCGAAGAGGAGGCTCGCGAGATCAAGACGCTGGCGGACATCTATCAAAAGGTGCGCGCGCGGCTCGCCGAACCGGGGGGAGCCGGAGTTTGAGCGGAGTCCCGGCCGAGCCCCTGCCGCCCCCGCGGCGATTGGACCCGGCCGCCTTCTTGCAGCATCGCCCCCCGATGCTCTGCATCGACCGGGTCGTCGAACGCGGCCCGGAGTGGATCGTCTGCGAGCAGATCGTGCGCGAAGGCCCGCACGTCGAGCGGGGCCGGCTCTGGGAGGGCGGCCTGATCGAGGGGCTCTCGCAGACCGCCGGCATCCTGAACGGGCTCCATCTGAAGCAACCCGGCGCGCCGGCGCACCGCGGTCTGCTGGTCGGCGTAAAGGGCCTTCGCATCGATCGCCTGCCGGAGCCGGGCGAACGCGTCCGCTACCGGATCGAACTGATCCGCCGCCTCGACCCGGTGACCTTGATGCGCGGCGTGGCCAGCGCCGGCGGCCTCGTCATCGCCGAGGGCCAGCTCAAGTTCTTCGCGGAGCCCGCACCGTGAGCCGCTCCGGCCGGCAGAGGTGGCAAGCGACCGGCGCGGCCTATCTGGAGGCGCGCACCCAGGTGCGGGTGCGCTTCCAGGAGGTCGACGCGCTGCGCGTGGTCTGGCACGGCCACTACCTGACCTACCTCGAGGAGGGCCGCAACGCCTTCGGCCGACAGTACGGCTTCGAGTACACGGACATCCTCGAGGCGGGCTATGTCGCTCCGCTGGTGCACATCGAGCTCGACTACTTTGCGCCGGCCCGCCATGACGATCTCCTGGAGATCCGCACGCGGCTGCACCCCGCCGACGGCGCGCGCATCTCCTTTCGTTACCGGATCGAGAACGCCGCCGGCCGGAAGCTGGCCACCGGCGGCTCGGAGCAGGTCTTCACCGACCTGGACGGCACGCTGGTCCTGACCCGCCCGGCCTTCGTGGACGACTTCTTGAAACGCAACGCCTCGAGCCTGATCCTGCCATGACCGCCATCTCGCTGGCCGGGCGGGGAGCCGTGACCGCGTTTGGCCGGGGAGTCGACGTGCTGATGGAGGGGATTCTCGAAGGCCGCTCGGCGCTCTCGGAGCCGGCCCGCCTGAAGCAGGACGGCGGGCCCGCGCGGGTCGCGGGCGTACTGCCCGGCGAACTCGTCGAGGAAGCCGGCGGCGCCGCTGAACTCCCGTTCCAGATGGCCTGTTGGGCCGCGGAAGAGGCACTGGCCGAAGCGGGCCGTCCCGCGCGCTCCGCGCTCGGCCTGGTATTGGCCTCCACCAAGGCGGATCTCTCCGGCGTGACCGGGCCGGGATCGGGCTTCGGCAGTTCCTTTCGATTGCTTTCTCGCCTGGCCCCGGCGCTGTCGATCGGCGGTCCCCGTCTGGCGGTGAGTTGCGCCTGCGCGTCCGGGCTCTCGGCGATCGCGGTCGCCCGCCGCTGGCTGCGCGCAGGACGCGCCCGGCGCGTGCTGGTCGTCGGAGTGGACGCGCTGTCCGAGTTCATCCTGCGCGGCTTCGGCGGCCTGCTGGCCCTGGACGAACGGGCCTGCCGGCCGTTCGACCGGACGCGGAGCGGACTCAGCCTGGGCGAGGGAGCGGGGGCCCTGCTGTTCTCCACCGTGCCCGGCGAGTCGCTGGGCGTCGAACTCGCCGGCGCGGGGGAGAGCACCGAGGCGCATCACTTGACCGGGCCGAGCCGCGAGGGAGCGGGCCTCGAGCTGGCCGCGCGGCGGGCGCTCGCCGCGGCCGGGCTCTCGCCGGCCTCGATCGACTATCTGCACCTCCACGGAACCGGCACGCCCTACAACGACGCCATGGAAGGCCAGGCGCTCTCGCGGTTGTTTCGCGGCGCGAGCCCGCCGGCCTCGGGGACCAAGCGCCAGATCGGGCACACGCTCGGTGCGGCCGGCGCGATCGAGGCGCTGATCACGGCCGAGGTGTTGCTGCGCGGGCTGGCGCCCGGCAACCTCGGCCTGGAGGAGAGCGACGTCGACGCCGGACTGACCCTGCTGCGCGCGCCGGCCCGGCTGAAACGCGCGGGGGCGGCGCTCAAGGTCTGCGGCGGCTTCGGCGGCATCAACGCGGCCGTGGTGTGGACGCGATGAGCGGCGAAGCGAGAATCGTCGCCGCCGCGGGCCTCGACCGGCGCGGCGTGGTGGGTTCGGCCGGCGTCGTGTTCCGGCGCGCGCCCGCGGGGCCGGGCTTCCCCGCGGAGGCGCTGGCCTGGCGGCGGATGTTCCCGGAACCGTATCCGGCGTTTCGCCGGCTCGATCCGCTGGCGCGCGCGGTGGCGGTCGCGGCGCGCGCCCTGGGACTCGAGGAGGTCTTGCCCGAGGACGAGCGGGATGGGACGGCGCTGGTGCTCGCCTCGCGGCACGGTTGTCTCGAGACCGATCTGCGGTTCCAGGAGGGGCTCTCGCCGGGCGGGCGGCTGGAACCGGCCCTGTTTCCGTACACGCTGCAGAGTTCGGCGCTGGCCGAGACCGCGATCCGCTACCGCCTGCGAGGTCCCACGCTGTCCATCTCGGTCGAGCCAGGCGGCGAGCGGGCCGGCCTGCTGGAAGCTCGCGCGCTGTTCGACGAAGCGTGCGTGCAGGCGGCGCTCGTCTGCCTGGGGGACGTGCTGCCCGAGCGCGCGGCCGCGGCCGTTTCGGAACCGGCCCGCCTGAGCTTCGCCGCCCTGCTGCTGCGCCGCGAGGGCGCCGAGATCCTGTCGTTTCGCGGCGCCTCCGGGCTGGAGGAATGGATCGGCGATCTCTGGGAGCGCTTCGGATGAAAGCCCAGGTCGCAAGCAGCTTGATCCGGTTCGAAGCGACCGCCGCCGGCGGCCGGGCCAGGTTCCGGTTCGCCGCCGGCCTGCCGGTCCTGGCCGGCCACTTTCCGGGCGCGCCGATCGTGCCAGGCGTCTTCCTGATCGAAGCCGTCCGCCTCGCGGCGGAGCGCCGGGCGGGACGGCCGCTTCGGATCTCTGAAGTGCGCGAGGCCCGTTTCAGCGCCCCGGTCGAGCCCGAGCGCGACCTCGACCTGGAGTTTTCGCTCGTCGAGGGACCGGCGTGCTGGTCCTGCCGCGCCGAGGCCCGGCTTTCTGACGTCGCGGCGGGGAAGTTCCGGCTGGAGCTGGTTCCGCGGATCGGCGATTCCGGAGCTTCAGTATGATGCCCGCGATCTGGAGGTCGTTTCGCCGATGAATCAGCGTGTCGTCATTACCGGGATGGGCGCGATCTCCTGTCTGGGCCAGAGTCTGGACGAGATCTCGGCGTCACTCCAGCAGGGCCGCTGCGGCATCGTCTACTCGCCCGAGCGCCGGGAGCGGGGCTTCCGCTCGGGCCTGATGACGCGCCTGCCGGAGGTCGACCTGCGTGCCGAACTGGACCGCAAGGCGCGCAAGTTCATGCCCGAGGCGGCGGTCAACTGCGCGCTGGCCACCAACCGGGCGCTCGCGAGCGCGGGGCTGACCCGCGAACAGGTCGCGCGAGACGACGTCGGCATCATCGTCGGCAACGACTCCTCCTCCGATCCGCTGCCTTCGCTGATGGCCACGCTGGACCAGTACGGCGAGTCGCATTTCCTCGGTTCCAACATGGTCATCAAGGTGATGAACTCGACCGTGTCGATGAACCTGGGCCCGTACCTGGGCGCCCGCGGCATCAACCTGACGATCAGCGCGGCCTGCAGCAGCGGCGCGCACGCGATCGGGCTGGCGTATCAACTAATCCGCTCAGGCGCGCAGCGGATGATCTTCGCCGGCGGGGCCCAGGAGACCAACTGGCTCAGCATGGTCAGCTTCGACGCGCTGAATTCGTTCTCGGTGCGCCACGACGACCCGGAGCGCTCGTCACGGCCGTTCGATCGCGAGCGGGACGGTCTGATTCCGGGCGGCGGCGGGGCGATGCTGATTCTCGAGAGCCTCGACAGCGCAAAGCGAAGGGACGCGCCGATCTTTGGCGAGATCATCGGCTACGCGTTCTCGTCCGACGGCGACCACCTCACGCTGCCCTCCGGGGACGGCGCGCTGCGCTGCCTGAAGTCGGCGCTGGCCAATGCCGAGCTCACGCCCTCGGACGTGGACTACATCAACGCGCACGCCACCTCCACGCCGCTCGGCGACCGGGTCGAGGCCGGAGCGCTGAATGAACTGTTCGGAGAGCACGGCCCGCCGGTCTCCTCGACCAAGTCGATGACCGGACACGAGTGCTGGATGGCGGGCGCCTCCGAGGTGCTCTACTGCCTGCTGATGATCCGGGACGGTTTCCTGGCGCCCAACATCAACTTCACCGGCCTCGACGATGAGACTCCGCCGATCAACATCGTGCGGGAAACCGAGCGCGGTGAACCGAACGTGATCCTCTCGAATTCATTCGGTTTCGGGGGAACCAACGCGTGTCTGGTGCTGCGCCGTTTCCAGGGTTGAGCCGCGCGGTCCCGGGGTGTCTGTGCGCGGTGCTATTCGGCCTTCCGGGCTGCGGGTCCGGAGGCGGCGCCGATCTCAGCCGGGTCAACGCCTTCGGCGCGCCGGTGGTCCGCGGAGCGGTGGGCGGCCGGCTCGAGGCCGAATTCGCGCCGGGCCAGGAGTTCTACTCGCGATCCCTGGGAGACGGCGCGGCGGCCGCCGAGATCCTGATGGTGGCCAACGACGCCAAGAGGCAAGCGATCGAGGTGCACCTGCGGCTGTTCAACCGGACCCGCTCTCCGCTCGAAGTCGACCCGGACGGCGTGCGCCTGCTCTTTCAGGGTCTGGAACTGCCCGCGCTCGAAGCCGATCGGTTGAGCATCCCGCCCGGTCTGTCCCGGCTGATCTTCTGGACCTTCGAACTGGGCGAGGCCGTCGACTCCGGGATCCACGAGCTCCGGATCGACCTGCCGTCGGGCGAACCGCTCCGCGTGCCGGTCAAGGTCCCGGGATCGTTCTGATCCGGAGCCTTCGGGCGGCGTCATTCGACGCGCGAGGCGAGGTAGACCAGCGGCTTGCCGAGCTCCACCAGTTCGGGTTGCTTCTTGGGGAAGATCAGGGTCGAGTCCTCGTCGAGCACGACCGGCTCGCCCTGTGCGTAGCAGCCGAGCAGGGTGCCCTCGGGCAGCTCCTGGAGATTCTGGCCGATTCCCTCCGCCCAGCTGAAGCCCCCCCCTCCGACGGACCGGCAGACCAATGGTTCGCGCAGCTCCAGGTAGCGCTTGTCTGCAAAGGTCCGGTAGGCCCGGCCGGCGACCAGGCCCAGTCCGGCGAGCAGATTCACCATCTCGTCTCGAACCGACGACGGCGTGTTGTCGGGATCCCGGATCCAGCCGGTTTCGTAGCAGACGCCGACCCGGCCCTGGGTGGAGAGATGCTCGTCGAGAGAGACCCCGCCGAAATTCAGGTGGGGATCGGCGAGGACGACCTGGCTGCTGAGCAGACGGGTGACTTCTCGATGCGGTTCATCGCCGGCGCCCGGGTGATGCATGCAGAAGCGCGCGCCCGGTTCGACGGTGCAGTGGAAGTCGACGAGGATTTCGATCTCCTCGCGATCCAGGAGTTCCGCGATCTCCCGCGCGCGCCGCTGCTCATAGAGGTCGGTGAGTTCCGGAGCGCGCGCGAGCGCGTCCGGATGGAAGCAGCGGTTCAGATCGACGCCGCCCGCGGACCAGCGCGCATTTGCGGCGGTCGCGCGGGGGTTGCCGAACAGCAGGAGCAGCTTGCCCTCGGAGAGTCCCAGCTCGCCCACGTCGAACATCACCTGCAGCAGTGACGCCGCATCGATCGGCGCCCGCTCGTTGCCGTGCACTCCATAGGAGATGCACACGTTCGGCCCGGGGAGACCGGAGTCGATCAACAGGTCGGCCTGTTCGGATCCTTGTTCCATCGGTTCCATCGGAGCGATGATAAGGGTCCGCACTCGCGAGTCGATACCCGTTCTCGTTCACGATCCACGACCTCGCGGAGGCGCATCGCAAGATCGTGAACGAGAACGTGCACGTGCAGCAGACAACCGTTGGCAGCTCACACGAACCGCTAACTCCGGCACTTTCCGTCGCACCATTTCCTCCGCTCTTGGCGCTCCGGCCCGGCGGTTACGGAAGGGCCAGCGTCATCTCGAGACCCTGACTGACCTGCCGCCCTCCGCCCGGGATGGCCACGATCCACTGCACGTAGACCGATGGCAGGCACATGAGGCCCGGTCCGATCGGCACCGGAATCGTGACAGTGCCGGCCGCGGGCACCGGCAGCGGGCCCACGCTGAGTGCGATCGGAAACGCGGCGACTGCGCCGCAGCCGAACGGCACCGGCGGGCAGGCCGCGCCGAACGACAGCAGCAGCATCGTCACGCCGCCCGGCGCCGCGCCGGTCAGCGTGAGCGCGAGGCCGGGACTCGGCGACAGCACCTGGCCCACCGCGCCCGCGACCGGAGGCGGACCGATCGTGCTGCATCCCAGGCCGAACGAGATCGGCGCCGCGTCGAAGGCCAGTCCGGAGATCGGCCCCGGCCCGGCCCACGGGAAGCAGGGCACCGGCGTGTAGAACGTCGGCGGCGCGAGGCCGCCGCCCATCATCATGTGCGTGACCATCACGCCGTCGGTCACGTACAGCGAACCGCAGAGCGACGAGTCGACCGCGATGCCGCTGTAGCAGGGCGCCAGACCGCAGGGAGCCGGGACGAGCCCGAAGGGGCCCGGGCCGCCCGCGACCAGTTCGTTCGAGATCACGCCCGCGGCGGTCGACAGGAACAGCGTTCCGCTGATCGGATCGAAATCGACGTCGGTCGCGGGGACGATCAGGTTGGGCCGGGGCGGCACTGCGATGACGGCAATCCCGGGGCAACCGGGGGGCGGCGGCGGAAAGAGGGCGCCGGTCAGCACGCCGTCGGTGACCCACAGCGCCGAAGCTCCGCCCACCAGACCCCAGCCCATGCCGATGATCGGGCCCGGGATGGCCGCGGGAATCGCGAACGAACTCAACGGGGCGCCGGCCTTGGTGTATTCGGTGATGATGAAACCGTCGGTGACGTAGACGGTGTCGGTCACCCGATCGACGGCGATGTCGCCGGCGGGCGCCGCGCAGGCCGGGGGAAAGGGAGCCGCCGTCGGGCACACGAACGGCACTGCGTAGGGAAAACCGCCGGTCACCGGTCCGGTCGGGTACGCGCACGGGCCCGCGGGCGGGCCGGTCATCTGGGTGGCCGTGGCGGTGGGGCCGTCGACGCCCCAGAGACTTTGGGCGCCGGCCTGCTCGGGAACCAGGACGGCGCCGAGTACGACGGCGAGCAACGAGAATGAGTTCCATGACAGCGACATGGTGAACCTCCTCAGACAAAAACAGGGTTTCTGAACGTCCCGAGCGGCGCACGGGCCATGCCCGAGCGGCCGGCCGGCGAAGCCCGCTCGCGCGTTTCCTTGCAACTCCTTGTCCGCCAAAGAAGAGCGCGCGTAACGGGGCGCCCGGGCCGATTCGTGTGGGGAGCGCGACCGGCAGTGTTTCGCTTCAGGCCTGCTGCGCTCGCAGCTTCGTTCCGCTACGACTTCCGGCGGCGCTGTTTGCCCTGGGCCTTGCGGCAAGGTAACATCCGGGTTTCGTCCTCCGGTCCAGAGGGTCCCGCGATGAGGTTCTTCACCACGCTGCCGCCCTTGACTCCGCGCCGCGCGCGGCCGGACATCTTCGGCCCCCCCGAACGGGTCTGACCTGGCTCGATCCGCCTGCCGTCTGGTGGCGATCCCGGCCGCGACGGCGGCGGGCGCTCGCGACCCGATCCCGCTTCCCGCCCGTTCGCATTCCCCTTCCGCATTGAGGTCAGACCATGCACCGCTTCACCGTTCCCCCCGACCAGATCCACCCGCTGCTCCAGAAGAACATCCTCGCCGACGGCTTCCACGTGGCCATCGACCTCGAACGATCGCACGGATCGTTCATCGTCGACGCGGTGAGCGGCCGGGAGATCCTCGATTTCTACTCGTACTTCGCCTCGCTGCCGATCGGTCACAATCACCCCAGCTTGACCGGAGACCCGGAGTTCCTGAGCGCGCTGCAGCGCGCGGCGATCGCGAACCCGGCCAATTCGGACATCTATGCCGGGGAGTTCGCGGCCTTCGTCGACACCTTCGCGCGGCTCGCGCGGCCGGATCCATTCCGTTATCTGTTCTTCGTCGCCGGCGGATCGCTGGCGGTGGAGAACGCGTTGAAGGCCGCCTTCGACTGGAAGGTGCAGAAGAACCGCGCCGCCGGCCGGGAGCCGCTGGGTTCGCAGGTCGTCCATTTCCGCGAGGCGTTCCACGGCCGCAGCGGCTACACGCTCTCGCTCACCAACACCGACCGGGTCAAGGTCGAGGACTTCCCCGTGTTTCCGTGGCCGCGCGTGCTGAATCCGAAGCTCCGCTTTCCCGTCACCGAGGAGGTGCTGGCCGAGACCGTCAAGGCCGAGCGGCAGTCGATCCAGGAGATCGAGCAGGCCTTCGCCGCAAATCCGCACGACATCGCCGCGATCATCATCGAACCGATCCAGGGCGAGGGCGGGGACAATCAGTTCCGCCCGGAGTTCTTCCGCGAGCTGCGGCGCCTCTCGGATGAACATGAGGCGCTGCTGATTTTCGACGAGGTGCAGACTGGTCTGGGCGCGACCGGAAAGCTGTGGGCCTACGAGCACACCGGCGTCGTTCCGGACATCATCGCCTTCGGCAAGAAGGCGCAGGTCTGCGGCATCATGGCCGGCCCGCGCATGGACGAGGTCGAGCGGCACGTGTTCAAGAAGTCGGGGCGGATCAACTCCACCTGGGGCGGCAACCTGACCGACATGGTGCGCGGCTCCAAGTACCTGCAGGTGATCCACGAGGAGCGGCTGGTCTTGAACGCGGCCCGGATGGGCGAGCGCCTGCTGGCCGGCCTCGAGCGCCTCGCGGCGGAGCACCCGATCATCGACAACGTGCGCGGCGTGGGCCTGATGGCGGCCTTCAGCCTGCCCACGCCGGAGGAGCGCAACCGGTTGCGGACGACGCTCTGGGAGCTCGGCCTGGCCACGCTCCCGAGCTGGCCGCGGTCGGTGCGCGTGCGCCCCTGCCTGACGGTGAACGAGGCCGAGATCGACGCGGCGCTGGGTCTGATCGGAGAAGGTCTGACGCGCCTGTAGGCAGTGAGTCGGGTGGATCCTATGCTCGGCTTCCGCATGCAGCCGTGCGTGATCATTCCGACCTACAACAACGCGGGCACGCTGGAGCAGGTGGTGCGTGGCGCCCTTGCCCAGGGGCTTCCGGTGCTGGTGGTGGATGACGGCTCGACCGACGGGACGCCTTCGATCCTCGAGCGCCTGCGCGGCGTCGAAGGCGTGGCGCTTCTCGACCACGGACTGAATCTCGGCAAGGGCGCGGCGCTGAAGACCGCCCTCCGGGAGGCGCACCGGCTCGGATTCACGCACGCGGTCTCGATCGACTCCGACGGGCAGCATCTGCCGGAGGAGATTCCGCGTTTCCTCGAGGAGGGCCGGCGCCATCCCGGCGCGCTCGTGCTCGGCCACCGCGACTTCGAAGCGGCCGAGGTCGGCCGGGGCAGCCGCTTCGGGCGCAGCTTCTCGAACTTCTGGACCTGGGTCGAAACCGGGCGGCGCCTGCCGGACACCCAGACCGGCTTCCGGCTCTATCCGCTCGATCCGATCATGGAGCTGCACCTCGAGAAGAACGGCTACGACCTGGAAGTGGAATTGCTGGTCAAGGCGCTCTGGACCGGCGTGCCGGTCCGCTCGGTCCCGGTCACCGCCGTCTACTTCGAGGCCGGCCAGCGTGTCTCGCACTTTCGGCCGGGACTCGACTTCCTGCGCATCGCGCTGTTGAACACCGGGCTGGTCTCGCGGCGGATCTGCTTTCCGGGGCCGCTGCGGGCGCGGCTTAGCCGGGCCGGAACACACCGCTTCTCGCTGCCGGTGCTCTTGATCGGGCCGCTGCTGGCGCTCTTGCTCGCGCCCTTTTGTCTGATCCTGGCCTTCCGGTCAGAGGCCCTCGATCCGGCGATGCCGATCAGCCTGGCCGCGGCCGTCCTGGTCCTCTGGTTCGTGCTGCGCCGCGCCGAACTCGTCCTCGCGGCGGCGCTGCCGGTGATCCTCGCGGTGCTTTTCGCGCTGGGCTTTATCGGGTGGACGGGCGGCTCCCTGGGCCGCGTTGAAGCGATCCTGCTCGTCGCGCTGTTCACTTCACAATCCGCGCTTTCGGCCTGGGCGCAGCTGCATCGCTTCCGCACCGGCCAGGACCACTCCGCCAGCGCCAGCCTGGCCGTGGCGCTCTCGTCGCTGCTCGGCGGAAGCCTCCATGCCGTGCTCGGTTCCGCGGCGATCCTGCTCACCGCGCCGTTCTTCTTCCGGGCGCTCTTGATCCGCGGCGGCCCGAACGGCACGCCGGCGGTCCGGAACCTGCTCGGCGGCCTGTGGATCTTCCGGTTGATGGTCGGGCGCGGGCTGCTCCATTTGGTGACGAACCGCTTCCACCGGCCGGGTCTCGAGCGCCGGCGCGCGGCGGTCGAGCGCATCCATCGGATCTGCGTCGCGATCCGGGAAAAGCTGGAGCTTGGTCGCCGCCGCTATCTCGACGAGCAGCGGATCGATCCCGATCGAACCTACGTGGTCGTCTGCAACCACGAGTCGATGTACGACATCACCGGAATCCTGTCGATGCCGCTGCGGCCGCAGATCCTGGTCAAGGACTGGGTCTTCAGGACTCCCGTGATGGGCCACATGGCGAAGGCGGCCGGCTACCTGCGGGCGCAGCACGGCGACGCCGCACAGTTGCTCGCGCAGGCCGAGAGATCGGTGAGTGAAGGCTTCTCGCTGCTGGTCTTTCCCGAGGGCACCCGCACCCGCAGCGGCCGGCTGGGCCGCTTCCACAACGGCGCCTTCGCGATCGCGCGCGCGCTGAACATTCCGGTCCTGCCGATCTGCATGGTGAACACGCGCGAAGTCGTACCGCGCAACAGCTGGTGGGTGGGCGATCACGACGCGATCCTCGCGGTGCTCGAGCCGGTCGATCCGGCCGCCTTCCAGGGCGCGTTGGCCGACCGCGAGATGGCCAGGCAGGTTCGCGAGCGGATCCGCGCGCGGCGCGACGAACTCTGGCTGGAGACCCAGTTCGGCCCGGACTGGCGGCTCCTGATCGAAGGCCTCTTCCGCCACCTCGGCCGGACGACCGCCCGGCTTGCGCGCACCCGACTCGCCGGCGACCCGCTGCTGCTCGAACTCCCCAGGATCCTGGAAGGCGGCGGTCCGGTCCAACTGCTCGGCTGCCGCCTGGGCCTGCGCGCGGCCCGGCTGATGCTCGCCTTCCCCGAACGATCGATCCTGGCCCACTTCGACCAACTCGATCCGGCCCGCACCGCCCGCACGGCCTTCGGACCGTATTCGACGGTGCACTTCCGGGTCGCGGACGCCGGCCGGGCGCGCTGCGAATCCGCTGATTGGACCGTGCTCACGGACATGCTCGGCGAACAGGACGAAGCGGGCCGCGCGGCGATCCTCGACCGGCTCCGGGAGGCGTTGAAGCCGGGCGCGCGGCTGCTCTTTCGGGACCGCCGCGACCCGTCGATCGACTGGCCGGCGTTGTTCGAGTCGCGTGGATTCGCTTGGGAGCGGGAGCTGCCCGAAGCCTGCCGCGCGGGGGAGCAGGCGGCGATCCTGGTTCGCGCGCCGGCATCCAGTGTGTGATCCTCCCGCCGTTTCGAGATAGACTGCCGAAGTCCGACGTCAACTGCCGGAGGAGGTGGATCATGAACGAGAAGAGACGGCCCCTTTCGATCGTCCTGTGGGGCGCGCTGGTGAGTTCCGCCGCCTGGCTGTGGCCGATCGGCGGGCCGCGACGAGCTGCTTTGGACCCTGGAGCAGGTCGCGTCGAAGGACTCGCGCCCGCACGGGCGGCCGGGTAGGTTTCCGGGCATGGAGTTCGCCCTCGGAATCGGTCTGGGGCTGATCGCCGGCGTCTGGCTCGCCCTCCGGGCGCAGAAGGCGTTCCGGTCGGACGCCACGGCGGGTAGCGAACTGTATGAGTTGGCGGAGATGGTCTCCGAGTACTTTGGCCGCAGCGCCCGGCCGGCCGATCTCCAGGGGCACGAGTCGTTCCGCAAGGGAGTGAAGCTGCTGCGGGGAGAGCAGTACCAATCGTCCCACCTCATCGACTACTACAACGGCGACAATCAGGTGATCGCCTGCATGGCCATGGAGGCCCTGGCCCGGCGACCCACATCCGGGGACGACCTGTTCGAGCCGATCGTCCGCACCATCAACACCGTCGCCCCCTGGCCGCGGTTCTTCGCGTTGCGGGCGCTGGCCGCGCAGGGGAAGCCGCCCCTGGTGGGCCGGCTGCTGCTCCGGCTCGACGGGAGCTGGGCCGACCGCTTCTCGCAGCAGTTCCTCGGCGAGTTCGTCGCGTCGCGGGTGGCGAAGGGGGAGGTGCCGGCGTTCGGGGACCCGCAGGCCGACCTGCCGGACGAACAGGCCGAGTTCCTCTCCCGCACCATCCTCGGGCTGGACGAGCCGTGCCGGGGGAGCCTGGCGGAAGACCTGGAGCGCTGGCGGGAGTCCAGGGTGGACACCTCCTTCCTGTCCACGTTCGGCCGGGTGTTGACGGGGGAGGAGGGGGAGGGGCCGGTCTACGACCGGATCCTCGAGCGGCGCGTCCTCGAGATCGAGCGGGCGCTCACCGCGAAGCGGCCCCGCCCGGCGCTGCTGGTCGGACGGTCCGGCGTGGGCAAGTCCAGCGCGCTGCGGGCGCTGGCCCGAAAGCTCGACCGGCAGGGATGGGTCGTGTTCGAGGCGTCGGCGGCCGAGGTGCTGGCCAGCCAGACCTATATGGGGGAGCTGGAAGGACGGGTGCAGAAGCTGCTCGCCGTCCTGGCCGGCCGCCGCCGGACGCTGTGGATCATCCCCGACTTCCATGGCCTCCTGTGGGCCGGACGGCACCAGCACAGCGCGACCTCCATCCTCGACATGGTGCAGCCGGCGCTCGAGAAGGGCACGTTGCTCGTGGCCGGCGAAACCGACCCGGAGGCGCACCGCCGCCTGCTCCAGGCCCGGCCGGGGCTGCGCGGCCTGCTCGAGACCTTCCACCTGGAGCCGTACGGGGAGCGGGAGGCCAGGGAGCTGGCCCGTGCCTGGTGGAGCCGCCGCGACGACGGAGCCGGCGGCGCTCCGGCCGAGGCGACGCTCTCCGAGGCGGCGCTCTCCGAGGCGGCGCAGTTCGCCCGGCAGTATCTCGGCGATCGGGCCGCGCCCGGGAATCTGCTCCAGCTCTTGGAGCTGACCCTCGACGGGAGCGCCGACCGCGAGCGCCGGGAAGCGCGAGCGGTGACGACCCAGGACCTGCTGGGGACCGTATCGAGGCTCACCGGCCTGCCGCTCTCGATCCTCGACGAGGGCGAGGCGCTCGACCTGGACGGACTGGCGCGGTTCTTCGCCGGCCGGGTGCTGGGCCAGCAGGAGGCCGTCTCCTGTCTCGTCGAGCGGGTGGCGCTAGTCAAGGCGGGCCTGACCGACTCCACGCGGCCGTACGGAGTGTTCTTCTTCACCGGACCCACCGGCACGGGAAAGACCGAGCTGGCCAAGGCGTTGGCCGAGTTTCTGTTCGGCTCGGAGGACCGGATGCTGCGCCTCGACATGAGCGAGTTCCAGACCGAGGAATCGATGTCCCGGATCCTCGGGGAGCCGGGCGGCGACCAGGGGTCACGCGCGGCGCTCGTCCATCAGATTCGCGACCAGCCCTTCTCGGTGCTGCTGCTGGACGAGTTCGAGAAGGCCCACCCGCGGGTCTGGGACCTCTTCCTGCAGCTCTTCGACGACGGCCGCCTGACCGACCGCCAGGGGAACACCTCCGACTTCCGCCACACCATCATCATCATGACCTCCAACCTGGGGGGCGACCTGTCGGGTGCGGGCGGCATCGGCTTCGGCGCGCGGTCCTCCCCCGACACGCGCGGCGCGCTGGCGGCCGCCTTCCGCAAGGAGTTTCTGAACCGGATCGACCGGGTGGTCACGTTCCGCCCCCTGCGCCGCACCGTGATGCGGGAGATCCTGCTCAAGGAGCTGCGCCTGGCGCTCGAGCGGCGGGGCCTGCGCGGTCGCACCTGGGCGGTGGAGTGGGAGGAGTCGGCGCTCGACTTCCTCTTGAGCCGCGGATTCACCAGCGATCTGGGCGCCCGGCCGCTGCGCCGGGCCATCGAGCGATACCTGCTGGCGCCGCTGGCGGTCACCATCTGCAATCACCAGCTTCCGGAGGGGGACCAGTTCCTTTTCGTCCGGGCCGCCGGCGAGCGGATCGAGGTGGTCTTCGTCGACCCCGACGCGGAGGAGCCGAGGCCGGAGAGGCGGGGGGAAGCCCGGCCGGTGGAGCTGCGGCTGCTGGCGCTGGACGCCCGGGGGGAGCGGGACGAGTTCGACTTCTTGAAAGGGGAGGTGGAGCGGCTGGCGAGTCTCCTGGAGAGCGCGGGCTGGAAGGAACAGAAGGAGCGCGCCCTGGCGGCCATGTCGGAGCCCGCCTTCTGGGAGTCGGAGGATCGCTTCCGCACCCTCGGCCGCGCGGAGTACGTGGACCGCCTGGAGGTGGGGATGCGCACCGCGGGCTCGCTGCTCACGCGGCTCTCGGGGCGGGACGAGACGCGACACCGGTTCTCTCCGCCGCTCTTGCGACGGCTGGCGCAGCAGGTCTACCTGATCGACGCCGCCTGCTCTGGTCTGGAGCGCGACCTGCCGGCGGAGGCGTTCCTGGAGATCCGGGCCCGCGAGGAGGCGGGGGACGCCGGGGCGGACGACGACCGGTTCACCGGCCGGATCGCCGGGATGTACCGGAGCTGGGCGGCGCGGCGGGGGATGCGGCTCCAGGCGCTGGAGGAGCGTCCGGACGGAAGCCCGGCGGGATTCCGGTTGCTCCTGGCGGTCTCGGGCTTCGCCGCCTACGCGATCCTGAGCGACGAGCACGGCCTGCACGTGTTCGAGGCGCCGGCGCCGGGCCACGGGACGCTGCGCCAGACGGTGAGGGTGCGGGTGCGCCCGCAGCCGGACGAGCCGGCCCACACGAAGGAGCAGCTCCTGGCGCAGGCGGAGGCGGCGCTCGCCGGGCCGGAGCCGCAGCCGCTGGCCATCGTCCGCCGCTACCGGCGGGAGCCTTCCCCGCTGGTGCGCGATGGCGTGCGGGAGTTTCGTACCGGCCACCTGGACCGGATTCTGGACGGCGACTTCGATCTCTTCTGACGGAAGGACGCGGCATGAGGAGGCCTCATCGACCCGGTCGGTGTGCTGCGGTCGCGTTCATGATGACGACACGACTCCTCTCCCCGGACCTGGAGTATCGGCTCTCGATCCACCGGAGCCGGTGAGCGCCCGCGACGCGGTCGAAACGCGCCACGAGGCGTGGATTACGGCGGACCGCCGGATCACGGCGGATCTGGGCGGATCTGTGCGGCGGTCCTGGTTCGTGCGCCGGCATCCGCTGTGTGACCCTCCCGCCGCTTCGATGTAGAATGCCGGAGTCCGACATCAAATGCCGGAGGAGGTGGGTCATGAGCGAGAAGAGACTGCTCCTGGCGATCGTTCTGGTGGGCGCGCTGGTGATTTTGGCCTCCTGGTTGTGGCCAATCGGCGAACCGGGGGAGAACGAAGTCGCGAACCACGCAGGCGCGGCCGCGCCGGCCAGCCCGGTGGCGGCCGTGGAACCATCGGCGGAAGTGTCCGAGGCGCGTCTCGAGGTGGTGTCCCCAGAAGCGATCACAGACGCGTCCAACGGCGTTCCGGTGCATGGTCGCGTGCTCGGCGTCGATCGGCGGCCGGTCGCCTCGGCGTCGCTGATCCTCGGCTTCTCGCTCGGTGAGCCGCGCGAGATCGAGAGCGGCGCCGATGGTTCCTTTTCGACGTTCTTTCCGCGTCCCGCCGAGCAGGCGGATCTGTTCTCGGTCATCGCGCGGCATGCGCTGGGAGTCGGGAGCCACCGAGCCTACCTCCGCGACGGCGGCCTCGAGCTCGACCTCGGCGACATCGTGCTCGAGCCGGCCCATCCGCTGCGGGTCCGCGTCATGCAAGACGGCGCGGCGGCCGGCGCGGCCGAGGTCACGCTCGAGACGGTGGACCGATTCGTTCGTCTGTTCACCACGGTGACCGACGTGTTCGGCGAGGCGTACTTCGAGACCGCCCCGGAGGGCAACCTCATCGTTCACGCGCGGAAGGCCGACGCTTCCGGGATCGCGCGCGCCTTCCTGCCGGGTGACGAGGTGATCACGGTGAAGCTCGCGCCGGAGCGGGACTACGAGATTCACGTGTTGGACGCGGAGGAGGAGACGCCGATCGCGGGAGCCGTAGTGACCTGCGATCACCAGGTCTGGATTCCGGCCGGCGAAGGCGGGATGTTCCTGATGATGCAGAGCAGTGGCGACTTCGTCATGGTCCGACCCGATCCGGCGCGGACGACCCGGACCGATGAAGAGGGGATCGCCTGGATTCGCGGTGTCGGCGCGCGGGATTCAGTCGGACTGACGGTCACGGCGGAGGGTTATCCGGAACCCTCGGAACCGGTGCGGCTCGGCGACGAACCGGTCGTGCAGGTGCGGATGTCGCGCCCGGCCGGGCGCACCGTTCGCTGGCCGGTGATCGCCGGCGAGATGCCGCCGCCCCGGCACGGGACCGAACTGAAGATCCGTTTCGTGCCCGGCGTGGTGGATCCGCGCGAGGTCCATGTCGTTCCAGGCCCGGCCTCGATCGACCGGGGCGCGGTCGTGCTCGAGGGAGTCAACGGCGTCGCGCACTTCCTCGCCGCTGCGCCCGACGGCGCGATCGCGAAGCTCTTCTGCGCCGCGAACGCATCCGAGGGCGATCCAGTCACGTTCCGGCGGCCCCGGTCGATCAAAGTCACGGTTCGGGATGCGGCGGATCGGCTGGTCGAGGGCGCGCGCGTCACGGCCCGCAATCAGGGGAACAATGAGCTGCAGCCGCCGGTGCCGACGAATCGTGACGGCCTGGCCGTGATCTCCGGCCTGTATGGCGGTCTGGCCTCGGTCTGGGTTCTGGGGCCGGGCGACGTGGGGCGTGGACGGGAGTGCGGCACGGTCGACCTCGAGCAAGGAGACGGCCGCCTGGAGGCCCGCCTTCCATCGGACGTCCGGATCCGCCTGCGCCTCCGATTGGACGGCGTGCCCGGGCTCCCGCCCAGCTATCGGGTCTCGACGCGCGGCGGATGCCGGGTGGAGTCCGAGGATCCGGAGCGGGGCGAGATCCTCGTGTCGGTGCCGGTGGACGAGGGTTTCTCCGGTGCGCTCGTCCTCAGCGTGCAGGCCGCGGGATTCCTGGGCGGGCGCGCGGAGGTCGTGCCGGGCCAGGACGGGAGCGAGACGGTCGCGGACGTTCTGCTGCGCCGCGCGGGAACCTTGCTGGTCCACGTCGTGCGCGACCCGGCCGACTCCGTTCGGATCGGCCTCGAGAAACAGGATCCGTCGAACGGCGAGGTCAAGCGCATCCACAGCACTCTGATGATCCCGAACGGACCGCGCGGCAGCTTCCGTTTCATCTTGTTGGAGAATGGGACCTATCGCGCCGTCGACGAGCGGACGAAAAACGTGAGCGCATTCGTGCAGGTGGTCGAAGGAAGCGCCGCGGCGGAGGTGACGCTGGATGTCGCTTCGGCCGACTGGGTCTCGGGCCGCGTGATCACGCCGCCCGGCGTCTCGCCCCGGACGGTCCGGATCGTGGTCGAGGGCGACGGGCTGCTCGCCGATGCGCCCTCGCCCTTCGGCTGGTCGAGCCCGCCCGGCGAATACGTCGTCCAGGAGGACGGGACGTTTCGGGTGCGCATCCCCGGCGACCGCCGGGTCACGATCAGCCCCTGGCATGCGACCTGCCAGCCGGCGCCGTACGGCGGCACGGTCGAGACGACGCGGGGGCTGGACGGGGTCGAGTTGCACCTCGTCGAAGGTCTCGGCGTGGTGATCCCGGCGCCGCAGCTCGAGGGTGTGGGCCGGCAGGGATTGCGCGTCGGGGTGAAAGTGCCGGGAGCGGCGGGCCTGCGCTGGTTCCATGCGGCGTATGAGGGCGGCGCGATCCGCTTCGGCACGCGCCCGCCGCACGGGGTCGCGCCGGGACGGCACACGCTCACGCTCGAGCCGGGCTCCCGCTTCGCGCCGCTGGTCTTGCCGGAGGTGGAGATCGGAGCGGGTCTGACCGAACTCGACCCGGTGACGTTCGAGCCGGGCGCCACGTTGCGGGTGCAGATCCTGACCCGGGCCGGAAGCGACCCGCCGCGCATCTACGTGAGCGCGCGGCACATCGAGGAACCCGACTACCTCCGCCTCGTCAACTCGAATGGCGAAGGCGTGGTCGAGCTGACCGGGCTGGGGCCGGGCCGGTTCCAGGTGTCGGCGTCCAAGATCATGGCCTGGGAGTCGCGTCTGGAGCGGGAGTTCGCGACGGACGGGAAGAGCGACCTGACCATGGTCCTCGACCTGCGTTAGCGGAGATTCCTGTGGGAGCTACTGTGTTGAACGACCACTCGAAATCCTCCAGCCGCTTGAAGCCGTCGAAGCTCGCGCGCCGCCAGCGCAGCTCGAGCTGTTTCGACTCCCGGCGCTCGACCTCGTCCGAGCACAGTCGGAAGAGGAACTCATGGTGACTCAGGTCGCCATCGACGGCCTCCCTGGTTGTCAGGTCAAACGTCTGCAGCACCCCCGGACAGCCGCAGGCGCTTCAGCACGGGGACCAACTCATCTGTGACGGACATTCGATGACTCCTCTCTCCTGAAGCAAGGATCACTCTCCGGGAGGCGTTGCAACCGGGCGCGCGGCTGCTCTTTCGGGACCGCCGCGACCCGGCGATCGACTGGCCGGCGCTGTTCGAGTCGCGCGGATTCGTATGGGAATGCGAGCTGCCCGAGGCCTGCCCGGCGGGGGAGCGAGCGGCGGTCCTGGTTTGCGCGCCGGCATCCGCTGTGTGACCCTCCCGCCGTTTCGATGTACAATGCCGGAGTTCGACGTCAAATGACGGAGGAGGTGGATCGTGAACGAGAAGAGACTGCTCCTGGCGATCGTCCTGGTGGGTGCGCTGGTGATTTTGGCCTCCTGGTTGTGGCCGATCGGCGAACCGGGGGAGAACGAAGTCGCGAACCACGCGGGGGCGGCCGCGCCGGTGAGCCCGGTGGCGGCCGTGGAACCTTCGGCGGAAGCGTCCGAGGCGCGTCTCGAGGTGGTTCCCCCGGAAGCGATCACAGACGCGTCCAACGGCGTTCCGGTGCATGGTCGCGTGCTCGGCCTGGATCGGCGGCCGGTCGCCGGCGCGTCGCTGGTCCTCGGCTTCTCGCTCGGTGAGCCGCGCGAACTCGAGAGCGGCGCCGATGGTTCCTTTTCGACGTTCTTTCCGCGGCCGGCCGAGGAGACGGATCTGTTCTCGGTCACCGCGCGGCATGCGCTGGGAGTCGGGAGCCACCGAGACTATCTCCGCGACGGCGACCTCGAGCTCGACCTCGGCGACATCGTGCTCGAGCCGGCCCACCCGCTGCGGGTCCGCGTCATGCAAGACGGCGCGGCGGCCGGCGCGGCCGAGGTCACGCTCGAGACGGTGGACCGATGCGTTCGTCTGCTCACCACGGTGACCGACGTGTTCGGCGAGGCGTTCGTCGAGGCCGCCCCGGAGGGCAACCTCATCGTTTACGCGCGGAAGGACGACGCTTCTGGAACCGCGCGCGCCTTCCTGCCGGGTGACGAGATGATCACGGTGAAGCTCGCGCCGGAGCGCGACTACGAGATTCACGTGTTAAACGCGGAGGAGGAGACGCCGATCGCGGGAGCCGTGGTGACCTGCGATCGGGAGGTCTGGATGCCGGCCGGCGAAGATTTTGGGAGGTTCGGGATGCTCCGGGGCGGTGGCGAGGGCGCCATGATCCGACCCGATCCGGCGCGGACGACCGGGACCGATGAACAGGGAATCGCCTGGATTCGCGGTGTCGGCGCGCGGGATTCACTCCGTCTGAGGGTCACGGCGGAAGGCTATCCGGAACCCTCGGAACAGGTGCAGCTCGGCGAGGATCCGGTCGTGCAGGTGCGGATGTCGCGCCCGGCCGGGCGCACCGTTCGCTGGCCGGTGATCGCGGGCGAGCTGCCGCCGCCCCGGCACGGGACCGAGCTGACGATCCGCTTCATGCCCGGCACGGTGGATCCGGACGATGTCCATTTCGTTCCGGGCCCGGCGATCATCGACCGAGGCGCGGTCGTGCTCGAGGGAGTCAACGGCCTCGCGCGCTTCCTCGCCGCCGCGCCCGACGGCGCGATCGCGAAGCTCTTCTGCGCCGCGAACGCATCCGAGGGCGATCCGGTCACGTTCCGGCGGCCGCGGTCGATCGAGGTCACGGTCCGGGATGCGGCGGACCGGCTGGTCGAGGGCGCGCGCGTCACGGCCCGCTATCCGGCAAGCAAAGAGCTGCAGCGTCCGGTGCCGACGAATCGTGACGGCGTGGCCGTGATCTCCGGCCTGTACGGAGGTCTGGCCACGCTCTCGGTGGCGGCGCCGGGCGATCCGTGGCGAGGACGGGAGTGCGGCACGGTCGACCTCGAGCAAGGAGACGGCCGCCTGGAGGTCCGCCTTCCATCGGACGTCCGGATCCGCCTCCGCATCCAGTTGGACGGCGTGCCCGGGCTGCCGCCCAGCTATCGGGTCTGGACGCGCGGCGAATGCCGGGTGGAGTCCGAGGATCCGGAGCGGGGCGAGGTTTTCGTGTCGTCTCCGGTGGACGAGGGTTTCTCCGGTGCGCTCGTCCTCAGCGTGTATGCCGCGGGATTCCTGGATGGGCGGGCGGAGGTCGTGCCGGGCCGGGACGGGAGCGAGGCGGTCGCGGACGTACTGCTGCGCCGCGCGGGAACCCTGCTGGTCCACGTCGTGCGCGACCCGGCCGACTTCGTTCGGATCGGCCTCGAGAAACAGGATCCGTCGAACCGCGAGGTCAAGCGCATGGGCCGCGGCCAGATGATGCCAAACGGACCGCGCGGCAGTTTCCGTTTCAATTCGTTGGAGAACGGGACCTATCGCGCCGTCGACGAGCGGACGAAGAAAGTGAGCGCGTTCGTGCAGGTGGTCGAAGGAAGCGCCGCGGCGGAGGTCACGCTGGATGTCACCTCGGCCGACTGGGTCTCGGGCCGCGTGATCACGCCGCCGGGCGTCTCGCCCCGGACGGTACGGATCGTGGTCGAGGGCGACGGGCTGCTCGCCGATGCGCCCTCGCCCTTCGGCTGGTCGAGCCCGCCCGGCGATTACGTCGTCCAGGAGGACGGGACGTTTCGGGTGCGCATCCCCGGCGACCGCCGGGTCACGATCAGCCCCTGGCATGCGACCTGCCAGCCGGCGCCGGACGGCGGCACGGTCGAGACGACGCGGGGTCTGGACGGGGTCGAGTTGCACCTCGTCGAGGGCCTCGGCGTGGTGATCCCGGCGCCCCAGCTCGAGGGTGTCGTCCGGCAGGGAATGCGCGTCGGGGTGAAAGCGCCGGGAGCGGCGGGCCTGCACTGGTTCCATGGGGCGTATGAAGGCGGCGCGATCCGCTTCGGCACGCGCCCGCCGCACGGAGTCGCGCCGGGGCGCCACACGCTCACGCTCGAGCCGGGCTCACGCTTCGCGCCGCTGGTCTTGCCGGAGGTGGAGATCGGAGCGGGTCTGACCGAACTGGACCCGGTGACGTTCGAGCTGGGCGCCACGTTGCGGGTGCAGATCCTGACCGGGGCCGGAAGCGACCCGCCGCGCATCTACGTGAGGGCGCGGCATATCGAGGATCCTGACTACACCCGCAGCATCAACTCGAACGGTGAAGGCGTGGTCGAGCTGACGGGGTTCGGGCCGGGCCGGTTCCAGGTGTCGGCGTGGCAGGTCAGGGCGTGGGAGTCGCGTCTGGAGCGGGAGTTCGCGACGGATGGGAAGGGCGAACTGAACCTCACGCTTGATCTGCGATAGCGGAAATCCCTCTCCGCACTTACTGGATGAGCAGGCGATGCCAGGAGGTCATCGGCACCCTGCACACCAGCCGTCATCTTGACGGCCAGGACCCGCGAGACTGTTCCGACCAACACGCGGCGCTCCCAGGTCTCTCGTGCTCGGCTCCGTGACCACCGAATTGGTGTAAGCTCGAATCAAGGTTGCCTGGATTGAGGGCGGCCGCTACGATCCCGCCGAGCCTCGTGGCGGTGAACTCCCGGGCGGACTCCCGAAGGTGTGAGGCACTTGACCGCCACAGTGAATCCAGTCGGAGACAGTAACAGGGTGCAGGAGAGCTTCGCGCACAGCGCTGAGGGGGCCTTCAAGTGACGCGACGTGCGCCGCGACGGCTTGGTTATAGCGATCGATTTCTTCGGACCTCTAATGTTGTCGGATTTTCCCTTTGACGAGCCTGATGTTGCCAACTTCTCAAGCAATGTATGGTCTGGGTACTATACTATTGATAATAGCAATAGTAATCCTGCTCAAGCTGCGGATGATCATGTCGCTTGGCATGGCGGTGCGTTCGGTCATATACTCTGCCGTTGCGATATGGATCGCCCTTCTCGTGATGGGTGGCGCTTCTAGACATGAGTCCCTGGCCCATTTGTCAGCGCTGACTCTGCTGCTAGCCGCGGTCATTGCTACTCTGGTCTCGTATGTTGCCCGCAGGAATGAGTCAGCGGGGAAGGCGGTCGACGTCATATTGTGGACAGTGTCGTTGTCGGCTATCGGACTGGAAGCATCGTTTCGCGTGCTAGCCGCCACGTTGACGTGGCCAATACTGCAACGCGACGATGCCTCTGTGACTCGGCAACTGGACGCATACAGATACGCCCCTAATACGGTGCGATGGTTGTTTCCATGTAACGAACGTGGATACTATGACGACCCATTCGATGTGAACGTTCCTGATAACGTGAGAAGGATCGTGTGCATTGGCGACTCATTCGGTGCGAGCCTGGTGCCACACTACTATCATTACACGACGGTGTGTGAAAGAGACATGGGACGAACTCGGGTCGAGAATATATCCGTAAACGCAGCGGGGCCGAGGGAGTATTGTTATCTGATCAAGACTGATGGGTTGGCATTAAATCCGGATGCGATTGTGGTATGTATTTTTGTGGGAAATGATCCAATCGACGCAAAGAGAGGTCGGGCACTCTCCGACTGGCGGAGCGAGATGTTTGATCCGGAAAGAGTATTCCTCGCGATGATCCCACGCCGCCTGGTTCGAATGAAGCAGGATGTGGAGGTCCCATTGGAGCGTACTGGGCGAATTGAAAACGGAACCATTATCATTCGAGAGAACGACAGCGAGGTGCGCTTCACCAGGGAGCAAATGATTGCAAACTACCCGCGGTATATTCCATGGGTTGCCGACCAGGAATTGGAAC
>Ga0326597_10000948_pt1 | contig 48604 bp, 48 predicted proteins | sample RVTome_12_FD_203789 | JGI IMG/M metagenome (GOLD analysis project Ga0326597, IMG submission 203789) | Soil microbial communities from uranium-contaminated site in the Upper Colorado River Basin, Wyoming, United States - RVT100D185 | ecosystem: Environmental > Terrestrial > Soil > Contaminated >... | reverse complement strand
GGACGAGCTTTACTCGACATTCACCGCGACACTAAAGATGATTTGCGAGGCAACGGGCTGGGATTACGGAGAGGCGTGGACGCCCAACGCCGAGAAAACACAGCTCCACTTGCTCGGAGCATGGTGCCCGAAGGGAAGTCCCGCCAAGACCTTTTGGGAGCTCAGCAAAGGACTCACCTTTACTCCCGGGGACGGGATCGCGGGGCGAATCTGGCAAGCCAAAGGCCCGGAATGGAACGTCGACGTTTCGTTGCTTTCCGAAGAACGGTTCAGCCGTTCCCGGATTGCGAGGGAGGCCGGTTTTAAGACCGCCTTCGGGTCTCCCATTACCGCAGGGGGGGAAGTCCTGGCGGTGCTCCTGTTTTTCATGCGTCAACCCAGGGAGGAAGATCGGCGGTTTATCAGGCTCGTCTCCTCCGTGGGCAATCAATTGGGAGTCCTGATCCAGCGCAAGCAGTTTCGGGTCGAGCTGGTCAAGGCCCATGGCGATTTGGAACGGCGTGTCTACGAGCGCACCAGGGAATTGCAGGCCGCGTATCAGAAGTTGGACGCGGAGGCGCGGGAACGGAAAATCATTGCGGATTCCTTCCGCGAGGAACGAGACTTTGCCGAGGGCATTATCGAAACCGCGCGGGCGATTATCCTGATACTCGATATCGAGGGACGGGTGGTGCGCTTCAATCCCTATATGCAAGAGATCTCGGGGTATCGTCAGGAAGAAGCGCAGGGCAAGGACTGGTTTGCTACGTTTTTGCCCGAGCGCGACCGGCCACGCATCCGGGAGCTGTTCCGGAAGGTTATGGCTAAGGTTGAAACCTACGGCCTCAATCCCATCGTCACAAAAGAGGGGAAGGAGCGCCTCATCGAATGGTCCAGTAAAACCCTCAAGGATGCCGGCGGCGCGACCATCGGCTTACTCTCCATCGGGCAGGACGTTACCGAGCGCAAGCAGGCGGAAGAGGAGCTCCAAAGGAGTGAGAACTGGCTGCGGAGCCTCATCGAAACCACCCAGGACGCCGTTATTTCCATCGACCCTCAGGGACGAATCGAGTCGTTTAGCTCGGCGGCGGAGCGCATCTTCGGATATACCCAGGCCGAGGTTAGGGGAAAGAAGGTCAATCTGCTGATGCCTGAGCGCTATTCAGTGGAGCACGACGAGTACCTCCGGCGATACCACGAGACCGGCGAAGCGCACGTCATGGGCCGCATCCGCACCCTCGAAGCGAAGCGCAAGAACGGCGAAGTCTTCCCCATAGAAATATCCCTCACCAGGGTTACGGTGGGCGACGAGGTCAGCTATGCCGCTTTCATCCGCGACATCACTGAAAAGTCCAAGCTCCATGAGCAGTTGATCGAAAGCGAACGCCTCGCGGCTGTCGGTGCCACGACGGCCAGCCTCGCCCATGAGATCCGAAACCCTCTCAACGGTATGTACCTCACCGCCCAGCTGCTGGAGCGACGCCTCGCCCGGCAAAAGGACAAGCTCGACGATCGCATCGAACCGGCCATGCGCAACCTCACGGGAGAAATCATCCGACTCAACCACCTCCTCGAAGAGTTTACCTCTTTCGCCCGGCGTGAAAAGTACGATTTCCGGGCGATCTCCCTGGCGGATCTATGCGCGGAAATTTTTCCCCTGGAAAGGCATTACCCCGGGAATCCCCTGGTTCGAGTCGAGAGGGACATCCCTCGCGATATGCCCCTGGTCCGCGTCGACAGGGACCGGCTCAAGCAGGCCCTGTTGAACCTGTGCCGGAACGCCGCCGAAGCGATGCCCCACGGGGGCACGCTGACTTTCAGGGCGCGGAGCTCCGGCGAGGCGTTGCTCATCGAAATCTCCGACACCGGAAGGGGTATTCCGGAGGGGGTCAATGTTTATGAGCCCTTTAACACCACCAAGCCGGCGGGCGCCGGCCTCGGTTTGATGGTGGTCCGGAAGATCGTCGCGGCGCACGGCGGGGCCATCACCCATGAGAGCGAGCCGGGCAAGGGCACGACGTTCCGTGTGGTCCTTCCCCTTTGCCCGCCCGCAGAGGCTTCGTCCTGATCGGTGCTATTGGGGCGGCCGTAACGGGGGATGCCTTCGAGGCGGCTTTGCCGTCGGAAAATATGTCCCTCGCGGCTTGGCGCAAATATTGCCTTTCTCCCACCCTATGCTGCCCATTTGGCGGTTTTATTCGCAATGCTGGGAAGGAATAGCGTTTTTTTCTCGCGGGTGAAAAGGACATGCGACGGCGGTTATGAACGGTACGATACTCGTTGCCGAGGATGAAGCGACGGCCCGGGAGGGTCTCTGCGAGTTGCTGCGTGAGGAGGGCCACGAGGCTCTGGAGGCGGTGGACGGATCGCAGGCGATACAGCTGGTCGACAACAACGATATCGATGTTGTGTTGACGGACCTTAGAATGCCCGGCGCGGACGGCATCACCATCCTGAAGCATGTCCGGGAGACCTCCCCGCAGAGCCTCGTGATGATTATGACGGCCTTTGCTTCGGTGGAAACGGCCATCGAGGCGATGCGGCTCGGGGCTCAGGACTATATTCTGAAGCCCCTGATCTTCGAAGAGGTTTTGCGGAAAATACGGCGTTTGCTGGAGAACAAAAAACTCGCCTGGGAAATCCAGATCCTGAGGTCCGAGGTCAGCCGGTACTATGGGCCGACCGATCTCATCGGCCGCACTCCCGCAATGGAAAAAATCCTCACGCTCATCAAGAAGGTGGCTCCGACCTCGGCGACGGTGCTGATCACGGGAGAAAGCGGGGTCGGCAAAGAGGTCGTGGCCCGCAGCATCCATCAGCAGAGCCCTCGCAAGAAAAACGTTTTCCTGCCGATTAATTGCAGCGCCATTCCCGAGACCCTCCTGGAAAGCCAGCTTTTCGGTTACGTCAAGGGGGCTTTTACGGGCGCGACGGCCTCCCAGGAAGGGCTCTTTCAGCGGGCCAGCGGGAGCACGATCTTCCTGGATGAAATCGGAGAGATGTCCTTGAGCCTGCAACCGAAGCTCCTGCGGGTCATCGAGGAAAAGAAGGTTTTGCCCGTGGGGGGGACGCGGCAGGTTCCAGTGGACGTGCGGATACTTGCCTCTACCAACCGAGCCCTCAAGGAGGAAGTGGAAGCGGGGCGCTTCCGCGAGGACCTCTTCTACCGGCTCAACGTCGTCGACATCCAACTGCCGCCGCTGCGCAACCGGCGCGAGGACATTCCGTTGCTGGTCGATCACCTCGTGCATCGGAACAACACGGAAATGAAGTTGAGTTATAAAGGGGTCGACAAATCGGGCATGAGAGTCCTCATGGCGCTGCCCTGGAAGGGCAACATCCGGGAGCTGGACAACGTTCTCGAGCGGGCCATGATTCTCGGCAACGGCGAGTGGATCACCGCCGCGGATCTGCCCGGGGGCGAGGATACTCAAGCCGACGTCGCTATGGACGATAATCTCAACGTTGCATTGCGGGCCTTCGAAAAAAGACACATTGAAAACACGCTGGAGAAGACCTCCGGCGACAAGAGGCACGCCGCCAAGCTCCTGGGACTGAGCCTTTCCACGATTTACCGGAAGATAGAAGAGCTGCAGATTAGCTCTTAGCCTCCACCCTCAGCATTCCAAACTCCCACCTTTAGCTCCGGCCGGCTTGGCAGCCCTCTGTCGAGTCTCCCGGCACGGAAGAGGGTTGCCAACGGTTCAAGGATCCATCAAGAGCGGCTTCGCCGCGGGGGTCTTCCTGCGGCGGGCGCTCGGTTCGGGACCCTGGAGACCGGGCGGAGGCCCTTTCAGCTATGGGAATAGTTTCGCGCGCCTGAGAATATTACGTCTAAGAGCATGAGAAGAACGCAATGAAAAGCCAGCATTTTGCACTGCGTCTTTCCGCACAGGCGCTGGCATGAAGTGTGCACCTTACCATGGACACGCTCGAGGGCGGAGACTGTTTACTAACAGGGGAGGAATGTCCAATGGCTAAGGCAAGAAAAGAGAAAGAGACCGGAGAAGTCGCTCCATGGCGGCCGTTTGGGGACCTGGCGCGCTGGGAGCATGAGATGGACCGGAGATTCGGAGACTTATTCGAGCGAAGGTTCTGGCCCTTCCGCGGCGGGCGTTGGTGGCCCGGCAGGGAGATGGGAATGGGGGTACCGGCGGTGGACGTGTTCGAGGACAAGGGCGAGATTGTCGCGAAGGCGGATCTGCCTGGGATCGAAAAAGACGAGGTAGAGGTCAACATCTCGGACCACCGCCTGACCATCCGAGGGGAGAAGAAGAAGGAGCAGGAAACCAAGGAGGAGAATTATTACTACGCCGAGCGCACTTATGGTTCCTTCAGCAGGACCATTGAATTGCCGAAAGAGGTGGATACGGCGAAGGCAAAGGCCATTTTTAAAAACGGTGTTCTGGAAGTGCGCATTCCCAAGACTGAAGAAGCAAAGCGCAAGGAGACAAAGATCAAGGTGGATTAATCACGATCCGACAATTTTTCAACGCCATGGATTAGACCCCGAGGCGTTGTATAGAAAGCGCCAAGGTCGGCGAACAGATGCTTGCGTCTCCGTTACGGATTGGGGCTAAGATGCCCGCAGGCCGGCAAAAGTTGAAAATGTGAACCTTGAAAGAGAAACGAGGAGATTCCCATGAACGTCAAGTATTTGATACTGGGTGCGCTTTTCTTCTGGGGCGTGTTTCTCGCCGGCCCCATGGCCGTCGTCCAAGATGCGCGAGCCCAGGGGCCCGGATGGCGGGCGGGCCAGGGCCCCTGGGACAACGAGGCCGAGCAGGCCTTTGGCCCGGGCCGGGGGATGGGCCGTCAACTGATGACCCAGGAGGAATGGGCGGAGCACCAGCAAAAAATGCGGAGCCTCAGCCCGGAGGAGCGCGAGAAGTACAGGGAGGAGTGGCATGCCAAGATGGTGGAACGGGCGCGGGAGCGGGGAATAACCATGCCGGAAACCCCCGGTCCTCGCCGGGGTCGTGGGCGGGGCGGTATGGGTCCGGGCGGTTGGCGGTAATTCCGGTAGCATAGGGGGACGGTATTATGGGAAAGGAGATGCTCTTCTTCTATACAAGCCATTTGACGTGGGAAGGAGGAAAGCGGGGGGTGCTTTCCAATGACAAGGTGCCTCGGTTGACGGTGGCAACTCCGCCCGAGTTCAGGGGTCCCGAAGGTCTTTGGTCTCCGGAACAGCTCTTCGTGGCGGCGGCCAATGCCTGCGTGATGACGACGTTATTGGCCATCGCGGAAAAATCTCGCTTGACCATTCGGAGTTATTCCTCAACCGCCACGGGCAAACTGGAGAAGGTGGAGGCGGAGGAAATGGGGATTCACGAGGAGGGCGGCCTGCAGATTACGGAGATCGTGATTCGCCCACGTCTAACCGTCGCCAACGAGGGGGACCTGGGCAAGGCGGAAAAGGTTCTTGCCAAGGCCGAGGAGCAGTGTCTGATTTCCCGCTCCTTGAAATGCCAGGTGACCGTCAAGCCCGAGATCCTCGTGGCGCCGAAGGCGGCAAACGCCGTGGAGATGGCGGTTCGCGTTTAAGGCAGACCGTTGTGAATACCCGAGAGTTGATGGAAAGATTAAAACGCGGGGAACTCAAAGAAGCCATTGAAGCAACTGAAGAAGGTCAACACGAGCGCCGGCGGCGACAGGCCGGAAGGTGACCATGGTGATCAGCGCCCAGGTGAGCCTTTACCCTCTACGCCAGGAACGGCTGTCGCCGGCCCTTGAGGTCGTAAAAACGGCCTTCGAGGCCCACGGGCTGCGCCCCAAGGTCGGCGCCATGAGCACTCTGGTGGAAGGGGATATCGCCATGGTCTTTTCCGCCCTGCGCGACGCATTTGAGCAGGCCGCCGGCATGGGCCAGGTGGTTATGACCGTAACCCTTTCGAACGCCTGTCCGGTCTAAACGAGGTGGCCAGTGCCGTGGGAGGTCTTTGACCGGGAAGCAACAACTTACGAGCAATGGTACCGATCCAAGCGCGGAGAGCGCGCGGACCGTAGCGAGCGAGCGCTACTGAAATGGCTTCTAACCCAATTCCCATCTCCCCGAACTATTGTCGAAGTGGGCTGCGGCACGGGGCATTTCACCGCGGCGTTGGCCTCGATGGGCCTCCGGGTTGTAGGGTTGGAACGGGCGCCCGGGATGGCCGCTGAAATGGCGAGAGATCAAAAGCTCCCGGTCATCGTGGGTGACGCGCATCGTCTCCCTTTCCGGAAAGGGGCGGTGGACATCGCCGCATTTGTGACCACTTTGGAGTTTCTGGAAAAGCCGGAGGTGGCCGTGTCTGAAGCCGCGCGGATCGCGCGCCAGGGGGTAATCTTGATTGTACTGAACCGTTGGAGCCTGGGAGGACTCTCCAGGCGCTTCGGAGGCGGTAGCCGCGGGCATCTCTTGCGACAGGCTAATGACTACTCGCTCGGATCGATCAAGGCATTGGTGGAGAAGGTCCTTGGCCCCCGAATCCAGACCATGGGATGGACCAGTACGCTCTTCCCCAACGGATTTTGGCGGCTTAAAGCCCCGCTACCGCTGGGTGACGTTATCGGTATAGCTGTCGTGGTGTCGAGGGGAGACACACGCGCACGATAAAAGTTGGTTTCATGAGTAAGTTAAGGTTCGTCCGCGTGGGGGTGTTGCTCTCGTAAGGGCATGTCCTTGCGGGATTATCCGCCGCGTTTCGTCCGCCGACTGAAAGGGGAGGCGAGAAGGATCAAGACGGGGATGATTTCCAGGCGGCCCATCCACATGGAGAGGATGAGGGTGAGTTTGCCGGGCCAGGGAAGGTCCGGGTGCGTGATCCCCGTTGAGAGGCCGACGTTCCCCTGCGCGGAGGCCACTTCCAGGATGACCTCGCTCAGGGTGAAGCGGGGCGGAACGACGTGCAGCAGTACCAGGATCCCCGTCCCGAGCAGGAGAAGCCACAGGGTCCCCAAAACGGCCGCGCTTTCCACGCTCCGGCTGGCGTCGGCTTCCGAGACGGATTGCCCATTGACAGCATAGTGCGCGAGTTCGTGGGGCCGCAGCGAAGCTGCCCGAAAGCGCCAGAGGACGCCCTTGATCAAGTAAACGAAACGGACCTGCTTGATCCCGCCCGCGGTAGAGCCCGCAGCCCCGCCCAGAACCATGGCAAAGCTGAGCAGAAGCTGCGCGGTGGGGCTCCAGGCGCCCAGGTCGACGGTCTGAAAGCCCGCCGTTGCAAGCGCGGAGACCCATTGGAAGAGGGTTTCCATCCAGAGAAAGGATGCCGTATACCAGAAATTTTCCATTAAGAGTGCGATTGCGCCGATTCCCGCCAAAAGCCAAAGGGCCCGGTGTTGGGAGTCTCCCCACAGGGCGGTTAATTTTCCCCTCGTCAGAATCCGGTAGTGGACAGCGAAACTTGTGGCGCCGGCGAGCATGATTCCCATGAGAAGGATCTGAACACCCGGGCTATAATCGCGCATGCTCGCGTCCGTCACAGTGAATCCTCCTGTTGCGATTCCGGTCATCCCATGGTTGACGGCCTCCCACCACGGGATGCCCGCCGCGCGCAGCAAGAGAATGCTTGACGTTGTAAGAAGCAGGTAGATCCACCAGATCATTCGCACGGTGGAAGCAACGCTGGGAAGGATCTTTTCCTCCCTGGCTTCTGAAAAATAGAGCTGATGGGCTCCTGCGGAAGGGCGAAGGATCGAGAGCATGAGGACGATGACGCCGACCCCGCCCACCCATTCCGTGAAGGAGCGCCACCACTGGAGGCTGTGGGGCAGCCGGCTGGGATGAAGGGATACGCTGAGGCCGGTACCCGTAAAGCCTGAAAACGCTTCGAAAATCGCGTCCCAGGGCTGTTGAAACTCAACGGAAGTTGCGGCGTTGCCGGCGAGCTGCGAGGCGATGGCAAGTAACGGAATCGCGCCCAGAAGTGGAACCAGGATCCATGCCAGGGCCGCCACCAGCATGGCATGGTGGAGGCGAATCTCCTCCGCAGGACGAAAGCATCGGTACAGCAACTGCCCCAAGGTCAGGGAGGCGAGCGCCGTCCAGAGAAACGGCGGAACGGCGTAGGCCTCGTTGAACAGCCAGCATACGGGAAGAGAGGCGATGGCCATCAGGCCGGGGACATGAACGACCAGGCCCAGGGCGCGCAGGATTATCTTGGCGTCTACACTCAAATCCGCTCCTGCTTTTACCGGAAAAAACTAGCGGCACAACTGTTAACACAGCCTCACGACGTTTGGCAACGGGTACGCTGCTCTGCTGTAGCCCGGTGAAACAAGGGATTGTCTCGAGCGTGGCCTTTGTGGTGAGGATCGGGGCTATCCCGTGAAGACTTTGAGCTGGGATTCGCTGACCGGGCCCTGGGAAAATACCGTGAGGTGGTCCCCTACGGAGAAGGTTGTCTCCGGTGTGGGGACCAGCCGATGCTTGCCGCGCTTGAGCGAAACGATGAGCAGGTTGTCCGACAGCAACGGTATCTGTTTTGCCTCTTCAAGCGTCGTCCCGATCAGAGGAGACCCCTGCTTAACGGTAATCTCGAAGACCTCCTCCCCGCCCGGGAGGGTGATGACCTCTTCAAGCTTGGGCTGGCGAAGCAGTCCAAAGAGGTGCTGGGCCAGAATCAGCTCCGGGTTTGCGATCACGTGAACTTCCAGGCGCTCGAAGAGCCTTCGATGCTTGATGTTATTGACGATGCTGAGAAGGGTCTTGATGCCCAGCTCCTTGCCAAGAAACATGGCCATCAGGTTGGCCGAATCATCGCTCGTAGTGGCAACCAGGGCGTCGGCTCCCTCCGCGCCGGCTTCTTCAAGGATCGCTCCCTCGGCGATATTTCCGTGGAGAACCGTTGCGTCGTATTTTTGCGTCGCCTCTTGGGCCCGCTTCTCCTCGGCCTCTATGAGGGTGACGTTGTGCCCTTCCCGGAGAGCCAGTTCCGTCAGGCTGCACCCCACGCGTCCGGCGCCGACGATAATAAGGTTCATGGTCTTCAGGGCCCGATGAGGACCTTTAACAGGTCGGTTTCTGTGACCAGCCCAACCAGTTTATCCGCGTCCACCACCGGCAGGCAGCCGATCTTTTTTTCCACCATCAAGCGGGCTGCCTTCTCGATGGGGGCGTCCGGTGAGATCGTAATGGGGGGATGGCGCATAACTTCCTTAACAGCGATGGTCTTGAGAAACTCTTTCTGGGCCCTTTCCCCGTAATGCATGACGGAGGCAAAGGAAGCCCCGTAAAGATCGCGCTGGCTCACCACGCCCACGACCCGTTCCCCGTCCATCACCGGAAAATGGCGAATGCGTCCCAGAGACATGATGTCTCTGGCTAAATCCATGGTATCGTTGCGACCCAAGGTAACCGGGTCTTTGGCCATGATTTCCCTGACCGTGTTCTTTGGCATACCGCCACCCCCTGAGCCGGTGCTTGCCGCTGCATTGCAGCCGGTAAACCCGGGATCGCGCGCGTGTCCTGGCGCGCCTAGCAACAACTCCCCGGGTCCGGCACGGCTACGAAAAGCCGGGTCGGAAGCGGGGGGTTACGACTCCGCGAGCACTTTGAGAAAGTCGGTCTCCGTTACCATCCCGACCAGTTTTTCGTTGTCCACCACGGGAAGGCATCCAACCTTCTTCTCGGCCATCAAGCGCGCTGCTTCCGAGATCGGGGTTCCCGGCGCAGCGGTTACCGCAGGCTCGCTCATGACCGCTTGGACGCTGAGATTATCCAGAAACGCGTTCTCGGTCTTTTCCTCGTATTTCAAAACCGAAGCCAGCGAGGCCCGATAGAGGTCCCGCTGGCTCACCACCCCCACCACCTTGCCGCTGTCGAGCACCGGAAAGTGGCGGATCCGCTTCTGGTTCATGATGTCCCTGCCGAACTTTAGCGAGTCGTTGCGCCTGAGAGTAACGACGTCTCTCGCCATGATTTCGCCGATAGTTTTTTTCATCCTGGGATCCCTCCTCATGCCGAACTGGCTTACAGGAATTGCAAAAAGCATGCCCCTTGCCGGCTGTTCGGGGGCTCGTGATTTTCCTCGACGGGCCATGTAAACTTTCTCAGCGTTGATGCTCAAGCGGTATCCGATTCCCATTCTTGAGAAGGGCACGGATGAAACGCAATGCGACGCACCCCACCGGACCTGGCATGAAATGTGCAAAAATAAAAGCGAAGCTTGGATCTCGTGGTAATCGCCGTTGCGGAGGCGGAGGTCCTGGCGGAAAACAGGTCCATGCAGGCGGTTTTCAATAAAAGCAGCTGCAAAGTGAGCAGCCGCCTGAGTGGAAGAACGTACAGCTACAAGCTCGCGTTTGAATAGACCGTGCTCCCCGGCGTGGAACCCCTGAACGTAACGCGGGGAGTTTTTGAGATGTGCGAGGGTTTGTCGGAAAGGCGATTCGCTCCATGCTATCGCTAATACCGGTGCGCCGCCGGACTAATACCGAAATTTCGGGGCAGACAAGAACGAGCCACAACCCAGCTCGCCCGGCGTCACCTGGCAGGGCAATTGACAAGCGGCTCTTCCGCCTGTTCGTACCAGTGATTGATACCGGTCCAGATCTCCTCGGCGGTTTCGGCAAACCGGAAGAGTTCCGCATCCTCGGGGTCGATGGATCCCTCGGCGACGAGGAAATCGATATTGAATACCTGGCGCCAGTATTCCTCTCCCACAAGCACGATGGGCATCGACTTAACTTTGCGTGTCTGGATCAGGCACAACGCTTCGAATAGTTCGTCCAGCGTCCCATAGCCGCCCGGAAACGCTACCAGCGCCCTGGCGCGTAGCATGAAGTGCATCTTACGCAGCGCGAAGTAGCGGAACTGAAAACAGAGCTCGGGAGTAATGTAAGGATTAGGAAACTGCTCCTCGGGCAGGGTGATATTGAGTCCCAGGGACTTCGCCCCTACATCGTAAGCGCCGCGATTGGCGGCTTCCATGATGCCCGGTCCGCCGCCGGTTACGACCACTAGCCGGCTGTCCAGGGGGCCTTCCCCCGATCGGCCGACGATGCGACCGAATTCCCGCGCGATCTCGTAATAGCGGCTCTTGGCAAGAATTCGCTCGGCCCGCGCCAGCGCGCGCTCAAGGTCCGGATCGCCCGGGCGTTGCTCCAGGGCGCGGCGGGCAGCCTCGAGCCGGTTCCTTGCGGCCGCGCGTTCGACCAGCCGGGTGCCGCCGAATACGACGATCGTCGCATGGACCCCCGTTTCACTAAGCGTCAGTTCGGGCTTGAGAAATTCGATCTGAAGACGGGACGGGCGAAGCTCATCCCGATCTAGAAAATCGATGTCCCGATCCGCGCGCGTGTAAGTGGGGCTGGCTAAAATGGCGCGCACCTGCGCGTCGGCAAGCGGGTCTTCCTCGGAGCACTTCGGTGCGCTCGACGGCAGGGGCTGCCTCCTCGGGCCTCGCGCAGCCGGCTTGAGATGCTCGGGGTTCGAAGTCGGTGGCTTGGGGTTTGGCATTACGTCCGTCCATAGTGACTTGGGCTCGAATACCAAATCGGGATTGGCGTCAAGGTTTCGTTCCCGCAAGGTGACAAATGAGGAAGCATAACCAATGGCTGTCGGCAAATATTATTTGATGTGGGGTCTTCTGTCAATGTGAGCCCGGGCTTCCATGCCCTGTATTGCCATGTCCGGGACAACCACATAGGCGTCCGGGCGCTCCGCTGCATCCTCTGAAGCGGTCAGGTCCAAACTTCCCAGCCGTGCGAAAGGGAGCAGGGCTTCGTTGCAAGGTTGAGAAACCGTAAGTCGGAAACGGCCTACGAGTTGGTATTCGACCGCCTGCATGCCTCCTTCCCCCGGTACGTAATTTGCAGCGTCTATTTACGGCGCCGGTTATGGGCAAGACAAGGCGCGTTCGGTGTTAGGGACGGGATAAGGCTGGAGGCCTGCGCGATATTTTGCCTGAAGGAGCGGGCCATTCAGGCAGGAGGGAAACGATGACGATTCCAACCGCCTATTTTTTACCGACGGACGTTGAGGGGACCGAGGGTTTAGTCGAACTAGCCCTCGACCTTCGCTGGTCGTGGCACCATGCCGCGGACGAAGTTTGGGGCAAGCTGGAACCCGAGCTCTGGCAGCTGACTCACAATCCCTGGGTGGTCCTTCAGGCGGTTTCGCGAACCCGCCTGAAGGAACTCTTGGCGGATGCCGCCTTCAAAAAACGCGTGGAGACATTAGTTCAGGATAAGCGAGACTCCCTGGAAAGACGCGCCTGGTTTCAGCAGGCGTACCCGGACCGGCCTCTCGGCTGCATTGCCTACTTCAGCATGGAGTTTATGCTGAGCGAGGCCCTGCCGATCTATTCGGGCGGGCTTGGAAACGTCGCGGGCGATCAGCTCAAGGCAGCGAGTGACCTTGGCGTTCCCGTGGTTGGCGTCGGCCTTCTTTACCAGCAAGGTTATTTCCGCCAGGTACTGGACGCCGACGGAACCCAGCGCGCCCTCTACCCCTACAATGATCCGGGCCAGCTGCCGGTGACGCCCGTGCGGGAACCGAGTGGAGAATGGGCTCGGCTCGAGCTTGCCTTTCCCGGCTACAAACTCTGGTTGCGGGCCTGGCATGCCCGGATTGGAAGGGTGAAGCTTTTTCTCTTGGACAGTAATGACCCTGCCAATGTGCCGGCGCATCGAGGCATTACCAGTGAGCTCTACGGCGGCGGGCCGGAATTGCGCCTGACCCAGGAGCTGGTCCTCGGCATCGGCGGCTGGCGGCTGCTCAGCCGGCTGGGTATCCAACCCGAGGTCTGCCACCTCAACGAAGGTCATGCCGCGTTGGCCGTGCTCGAGCGCGCCCGAAGCTTTATGGACGACAGCGGCAAGCCCTTTCCCGTTGCCCTTACGGTGACCCGCGCGGGCAACCTGTTTACCACCCATACCCCGGTGGCCGCCGGGTTCGACCGGTTTTCTCCCGTCTTGATCGAGCACTACCTCGGCGATTACGCAAGAGATGCCCTTCAAATCCAGGTATCGAACCTGCTCGCTCTGGGCCGTGCCAATCCCCAAGACGGCAATGAACCATTCAACATGGCTTATCTCGCTGCCAGAGGGAGCGGGGCGATCAACGGCGTGAGCCGCCTTCACGGTGATGTCAGCCGGCGTATTTTCCAGACCCTCTTTCCCCGGTGGCCCGAGGCCGAGGTGCCCGTCGGCCACGTTACCAACGGAGTCCACGCGCCTTCGTGGGACTCGGCGGCCGCGGACGAAGTCTGGACTTCCGCCTGCGGTCAGGACCGCTGGCGCGGGACCATGGAAACGGTGGCCGAGGACATCCGGTGTGTTTCCGATTCGAGCCTCTGGGAACTCAGGGCCAAGTCGCGTCGGGCGCTTATAAGTTATGCGCGCGAGCGGTTCATGCATGAGTTGATTGCCTCCGGAGCGGCTATGGCGGATGTGGACGATGTCGAACACATCTTCGATCCCAATGCCTTGACCATTGGCTTTGCGCGCCGCTTCGCTACTTACAAGCGCCCCAATCTGTTGTTGCACGATCCCCAGCGTCTGCTCCGCTTGTTGAACGACCCCCATCGTCCCGTTCAGCTCATCATCGCAGGTAAGGCGCACCCCCAGGACCCGGCGGGGCAGGCCATGGTCCAGGCCTGGGTACGTTTTATCCGGAGGCCCGAGGGGCGGCGTCACGCTGTCTTCATCGGGGACTACGACATGCTACTTGCCGAGCAGCTCGTGCAGGGCGTGGACCTGTGGATCAACACCCCGCGCCGGCCCTGGGAAGCCAGCGGGACCAGCGGTATGAAAGTGCTGGTCAACGGCGGCCTCAACCTCTCGGAACTGGACGGCTGGTGGGCGGAAGCCTATACCCCGGAGGTGGGTTGGGCTCTGGGCGACGGGCGGGTGCATGACGACGACCCGGCATGGGACGCGGCCGAAGCCGGGGCGCTTTACGACCTCCTGGAACGGGAGGTGATCCCGGCATTTTATAATCGGGACGCAAACGGCATCCCGACCGCTTGGGTATCGCGCATGCGGGAAAGCATGGCCCGGTTGACGCCGCAGTTCTCCGCCAATCGGAGCGTGCGCGAATATACGGAGAAATATTACCTTCCCGGCGCGAATGCCTATCAAAAACGCGCCGCCGACAATGGGAAAATAGGCCTCGCCCTCCAAGACTGGCAAAGGTCCCTCGTTCACCGCTGGCCGGCGGTTCACTTCGGTCACGCTCAAGTAGAGACTTCCGGCGACCAGCACCGGTTCGCGGTTCAGGTCTACTTAGGAGAAATTGACCCCGACGCGGTTTGCGTCGAACTTTATGCCGATGCTCTACCAGGAGAGATACCCCTGCTCCAGGCGATGACGCGCGGCAACCAGCTTGCCGGCGCGACCCACGGGTACCTTTACAGCGCTCAGGCGCCGGCTGGGCGCCCAGCCTCGGATTACACGATCCGGATCATCCCGGGACACCCTTACGCTTTGGTTCCCCTGGAAGCAAGCCAGATTCTATGGCAGAGATAGGCGGGTCAATGGGCGGGCTGTTGCCTCGATCATCCGTCCCTCAGGGAAGGCTTCCCTTGCTTCAGCTCTACGGCGAGCTTCTCTACAGTTCTATTTGGGCGCCAATGTCCACCACGCGGTTGGGAGGAATACGGAAGAAGTCGCTTGGTCGCTGTGCGTTGCGCAACATGAAAGCGAACAGCCACCGGCGCCAGGCGGCCATTGCGGGCCTGCTTGCCGGAACCAGCGTCTCGTGGCTGGTGAAGAAGGTTGTCTCCATCAGGTCGAACTCCAGTCCATGGGGCTTTGCCAAGCTCAGGATCCGGAGCATGTGCGGGCTTTCCTTGAAGCCGTAATGGGCGATGATGCGATATAGTTCGTTGCCGAGGGACACGACCGCCAATCGCTTATCGTCCGGCACGTATGGGATCTGTTCGGTAATGACCGTCAGCAAGACGATGCGTTGGTGGAGGACCTTGTTGTGTTTTAAGTTGTGCAGCAGCGTGGACGGGATCCCTTCGGGATTGGCGGTTAGAAACACCGCCGTTCCGGGCACCCGTGCCTGGGGATTGGCGGTCAGGTCGTTCAGGAAGAGCTCCACTGCAAGCAATCCCACGCGCAGTTTCTCCGTGAGAACCCGGCGCCCCTCTTTCCACGTCGACATGAGCGTGAAGACGGCGGCGGCCACCGCCAAAGCGAACCAGCCCCCATGCTCGATCTTGATGATGTTGGCCCCGAAATAGGCAAGGTCGACAACAAGGAACGCGAGAACCAGAGCGTCTGCGACCAACGGATTCCAGCCCCAGCTTTGGCGGGCGACCAGGTAGAATAGCAAACTCGTGATCACCATCGTCGTCGATACCGCCACGCCGTATGCGGCCGCTAGTTCGCTTGAGGACCCGAAACCGATGACCAATCCGACGCTGGCCACCATGAGCATCCAGTTTATCGGGCCAATGTAGATTTGTCCGATTTCTTCCGACGACGTGTGAAGAACCTCCAACCGTGGACTGAAGCCCAGTTGAATGGCCTGCCGGGTGAGTGAGAAGCACCCGGAGATGACCGCTTGAGAAGCGATGATCGTAGCTCCTGTTGCCAGGATTACCAGGGGTAGCACGGCCCAATCGGGAGCAAGACGGTAGAAGGGATTGCGCGCGGCTCCCGCGTCGCCGAGCAGAAGGGCGCCCTGGCCGAAGTAGTTGAGCAGCAGCGCGGGCAAAACTATCGCGTGCCAGGTGATACGGATCGGTTTCCTGCCGAAGTGACCCATATCGGCGTATAGCGCCTCGCCGCCGGTAGTGACGAGGAAGACGGCGCCAAGGGTTAAAAACCCGGCCAGGCGATTGTGCTCGAAGAATGCCAGGGCGTGCAGCGGGTTGACTGCTAAGAGCACCTCCGGCCGGACAAGCATCGCGCGCGCTCCAAGGAGGGCGAGTATCAGAAACCAGATGAGCATCACTGGACCGAACACGGCGCCGATGCGCGCGGTCCCCTGGTGCTGAAATAGAAACAGGCCAACGAGGATGGCAATGGTGATGGGAATCACGAAGGGTTCGAAGAGAGGAGTGACAACGTGCAGCCCTTCTACGGCGCTCAAAACCGAGATGGCCGGCGTAATCATACCATCCCCGTACAGCAGCGCGGCGCCGAAGAGCCCGAGAGCCGTGAGGCCCAAAGTCACGGCCGGGGTCGTCCGCGCCGTTCGGGCAAGCGCCATGAGAGAGAGAATGCCGCCTTCGCCGCGGTTGTCGGCGCGCAGGATGAACAGCAGGTACTTGATGGAAATGACGAGGATCAGGCTCCAGAATATGAGCGACAACACCCCGAGAACGTTGGCCGGGGTCGGATTGATCCCATAGCGTCCGAAAAAACACTCGCGGATCGCATAGAGGGGGCTGGTGCCGATATCCCCATATACGATCCCGAGCGTCCCAAGGGAAAGCGTGAGCAGCCGCCGCCCCTGGGGCGCGGCGGATTGGGTTTCCGAGGTCTCCATTCAGGTATTTGTTTCTTTGTGCCTAGATGATTTTTGGCGGGTCAAGTGGGGCAACCATCGTTTTCCCGTAAGGCGAAGGGTAACGGATACCCGCAAGTAGTGCAACGCCCGAGCCACAAGGGATGGCGGGTGAACTCCTCTTTCTTTGTACGGATGCCCGGGCCCGTGGGCCCGGGTTTGATGAGGTCCATGATGCCAGAAGAATCGCCCTCTAGCCGCTTTGCAGTTCTGTGAAATGCAACTTGCGGTTTCTCGACTTTAAGAATAGCTAAAGCCAATCAGCCTGAAAAATCAAGTGGAACCTTTGGCATGCGGCTTGCCTGTTCTCTCGCAGGGGTGAGGAACATGTCCACTCAGGAAAAGACCGAAGCGTCCGAGTTGGCGGCGAGACGCGCCGGGGTTCTCAACAAATACCGACAGGCCGCAGCGGTAAGGTCCGAATATCTTCTGCGAAGGCAAAAGAAAGATATACTTGAGAAAGCCCGCAGGGTCGCCATTGTCGGCGCCGTAACCGAGACCCATTGCGCCAGTTACGTTCGCACGGAGAAACTGCTGGGGTATGGCCTCGATGTGCTTCCCGTGATGCCCGGAGGCGGTAAGTATCTCGGGTTAAACTGCTATGCCAGCTTGCGGGAAGTCCCGGGAGAAATCGATATCGTGCAGGTTTATCCGCGGGAAGGGGTTGAACTTGTGAAGGTGGCTAAGGAGACCGTTGAGAAAAGAGCCAGGGCGTTTTGGATAGAGGAAGCCGAAGGCAGCCAGGAGGTATTAGAAGTCCTTTCTCAGGGGAAAGTACAGTTAGTGGAACACGAGAGTCTGGAACAAGAATACAGCAAGCACTTTCCATTCTACGGCCCAAAGCATGAAAACCTGCCTATGGGCCGGAGGGTTGCGGTTGGCGAGCGCATGACCAGTCATCCCGTGGTCGTACACCGCGGTGAGGGGATCAACGAAGCCCTGGACAAGATGAAAGCGGGTCGCTTCCGCCATTTGCCCGTGGTCGACGAGGAGGGTAGGCTGATCGGCATGCTCTCCGACCGCGACGTGCGCATGATTCGGCCTTCGCTGGCATTTGTTTCCAAAGAAGAGGCCGCCACCCAGGTGTGGTCCACCGCCGTGGAACAGGCCGCGGTTTTCGATCCCATCGCGATTCATCCCGAGGCCTTATTGGAAGACGCCGCCGCATTGATGCTGCAGTGGGAGGTTGGCGGGTTGCCGGTGGTGGGCAAGGATAGGCGCCTGCTCGGAATCATTACCTATTGCGATCTTCTGAGGGAATTCGTCGCGCGAGGCCGCTGAGCATTGATCGAATGGGGAGGCACAGTGAAGGGGTTGACAAGTTGGGTTTCCCATTGGGGTTTCAGGCACAATCTGGGCGTACTCTTGTTGGCCATTCTCATTGTGGTCGTCATAGTCAGTCTGCCGCGGTCCCAGTCCAGCGAACCCAGGGTGCCCGAGGATTGGCGCTTCACGCTCCCCGCCGGCAATCCTGCCGCGGGGGAAGAGGTCTTTGCGAGGATGCAGTGCTATTCGTGCCACGCCGTCCCCGGGCGCCATTTTGTCAATCCCAGCGAGAACCCGGGAAACATCGGCCCGGAATTCACGGCGGCCTATGCAGCGTTACCCCGTGAGTACCTGGCGGAGTCCATTGTCAGCTTTGAGCGGCTTTTAGCCCACGGCAACTTTCAGCTCGGTTACACGGCACTGGATGGAACGTCCAGAATGGGGGATTATAGCCGCATCATGACGGTACGCGAGTTGATCGACGTCGTGGAATATTTGAAGCAGCTCCACTGAGGCCGGGGAACGCCTGTGCCTCTATCCATGCCCAATGGGGAGTCCAAGGCGGTTCAAATTTTTCGTAACAAAACGAGCCCTAATTGAAATGAAACACAACAGCCCATCGCATGGCACAGGAAAGTAGTTTTCGATGGATCACCGTCGACCAGGCGGTGGAAAACGTCCTGATGCGCTATCCCACGACGGCCCTTATCTTTCTCCAGTACGGCCGGATGCACGTGAATTATTCGGACCCGGCGTTTCATCTCTTCCCCACCTATCCTAAGATGACCGTCGGGGAGTATATTTCTTCTAACCGGCTCAACCGGGAGAGCATTCTCAGGCTTCTGAACGCCGCTGCGGAGTCCGAGGAATACGGCAAGCAATTCCTTGCGGCGAAGAAGAAATAATTCCGGCAGCGTCGGCCACGATCTGACGGCAAGACACGTGGCGAGAGTTGCTGCGATGGAGCATTCCGAGTCAAGCGAGGCAGGGAAAGCGGTGCCATGAGCAGCTTCTATTGGATTGTAGGCGGGGGGGTAGTGATGAGCTCCATCGCTCTGGTCGGCAGTGTCACCCTCGTGCTCCGGGAAACCACCCTCAAAAAGCTGATCCTGCCCCTGGTGGCCCTGGCGGCGGGTACCCTTCTGGGGGGAGCCCTGTTTCATATGATCCCGGCGGCGGTGGATCAACTGGGCAATCGTCTCGCCATCTACCTTTGGATCTTGATAGGATTCACCGTTTTCTTCGGCCTGGAGCAGTTCCTGCACTGGCACCACTGCCATAGGGCTCCCAGCGAGCACCGGCCGGTGACCTACATGATCCTCATCGCCGATGGAATCCATAACTTTATCGGGGGCCTGGCGGTGGCGGGGGCTTTTTTGATCGATGTGAGGGTCGGTATCAGCGCCTGGCTTGCGGCGGCGGCCCACGAAATCCCGCAGGAACTGGGGGACTTCGGAATTCTCATCCATGGCGGGTGGAAAAAGAGCAGAGCGCTGCTCTACAACTTTCTGTCGGCCCTCACTTTTCTGATCGGGGGAGTGATTGCCTATAGTTTTTCCCTTGTCTTCGATGTCGCGTTTCTCCTCCCTTTCGCCGCCGGCAATTTCATTTATATTGCCGCATCCGACCTGATTCCCGAGGTTAAGCACGAGGAGAACCTCAAGTTGGCGGCCATGCATTTCGTCTCATTTCTTGCCGGGTTGGCGCTGCTTCTCGCAGTGCGCCTGGCATTTGAGCATTGATGTGCGCTCTAAAGTCCGCCGGCAGATGAGAGTCGGCTATGCCAGGCGATATTAAACCCAAGATCGCAAAACTCATCGTCACGAGCGCCGGGCTCGAGCTGGCCCGACGCACCCGGAGCGCCCTCAGGAAAGCGGTGCCCGGGGCGCGCATCCGGAGGGGGGGCTTTAAAGGCGTTTTTACTTTAGAGGCCGAGAACCCTGACCCGTTTGGGCTCGCGGAGCTCGTATGGCGGGAGTGCGGGGGCTGGATCGGGCACGTTACCGTGGTGCTGTTGGAGGTAGAGAGTCGATTGGAGGCGATCAGGGACGCGGCGATAAGTATCGGCCGGGAGCAGGTGGGCGCGGAGGAGAGCTTTAGTTTTAGACTCCACAAGCGGGGAGCCCATCTCTTAGAATGTGATACCTTGACCCTTGAACGGGAGATTGGCGGCGCAATCTGGACCGCCCTGAAAGAGCAGCACGGCGTTGAGCCCAGGGTGCGGCTTAAAAACCCCGATATCGCCGTAGTCGCCGAGGTCCTGGGGCCGCTGGCAGCGGTCGGCGTCTCCCGCAGGGCCTGGAATGAAGCCCTTGGTGCCGATTAAACGGGGGACGAAACCTCACAGTCCGCGGGCCTTGACCCGTTGTTTCTTTAGAGTCCATGAGCCCCCCTACGCATTAAAAGAGGCCCGGTAGGAACCGGGCCTCTTTGCCTGCGCAGCAAAAACCCAAAAGTCTACCTCTGAATGACTCAAGCGGCCTTGCGTGTAAGAGCCTCCGAGACGCCTTTCCCGATTTCCCCCATCTCCCCGGCGAAAAGCACCAGAAGGTCATCCAGGGAAACCATACCCAGAGGTTTGCCGTCACCATCGGTGATCGGCAACCGCCGAACGTGAAGCGTGTGCATGAGAGCGGCAAGCTCGTAGAGTCCCTTATCCACCGCCACATACGCCGGATCAGGGGTCATGATATCGCCGATTTTGGTCTGGCGCGGATCTTTCCCCGTTCCGGTTACCTTGAGGGCGATGTCACGATCGGTAAGGATACCCGAGAGCCGTCCGTCCTCTTCGGCTACCAGGCAGCCGATATTCTCGTCCTTGAGGATTTGGCACGCTTCGTATACCGTGCTGCGCGGCGAGATCGTAACCAGCGGACGTTTGCAAAACATTTCTAGCGACATAAACACCTCCTTTCCTATATGCTTGCCCATCTTGATGCAGGCGCAACTTCCGTGCCAGTTGATTTTCCTTAGAATACAAGGCCGGGAAATGGTCGTAATCGCAAACTTGCAGAAGTTCGTCGCCGCCCTTCTTATCGGTGCGAGGCTTTAGACCTCATCCGATGGCTGGCTCTGGGCCATTTGGCTCAGTATTGCGCATGGTTTCACGGTCTGCAGGACACTCCCGGGAATTCGGCTCCCATGTAGAGGCATGGCAGTTTTAGTAATGGGGGAGGTGTTACCCTCTCATTCCTGGGAAAGACTTGGAGGCTGTGTGGACCAATGAAGGAGTAAATTAGACTTTCCCACTATGCTTGACTCTGGCATGGCCCTTGCTCCTCTTGAGGATCATGATGCCAGCTCACTGGTCAGAATTTCAGTCTGTCGAACGCCAACCCTTCTTCGAAGAGATGGCAGTGGCTAATGGGGTTCATCCGGTCATTTTGTCCGGTTCCGCAAACCATGCACTGGCCAGTTCCACAAGTGTTGTCCTTGGATGCGACCTGGGACGGTGCACCTGCCGGCGCTTTCCAGACGGCGAGCTGCACGTGGTCATTGAAGAGAGCATCCGTGGGCGCCCCGTCTTTCTGATCCAGCCCACGAGCCCTCCGGTGGACGCGCATCTGATGGAGTTGCTTTTTCTTGCGGATGCCTGCCGGAGGGCCGGTGCCGAGCGCATCACCGCCGTCATCCCGTATTTCGGCTATGCGCGGCAGGACCGGCGTTCCACGGGGCGCGAACCCATTGGCGCCCGACTCATTTCGGACCTGATCCAGACGGCGGGGGTGGAACGGGTAATCGCCGTCGATCTTCACTCCACGGCGCTCGAAGGGGCCTTCCCCATCCCTCTGGAGCATTTGAGCGCGGTGCCCGCCCTTGCCAGGGCGGTGGGGCCTCGGGTGACGGCCAGGGCAGTGGTGGTTTCGCCCGATCTCGGAGCGATCAAGCTTGCCGAGCGCTATGGCCGGATACTCGATCTTCCCGTAGCCCTTGTCCATAAGGTCCGTATGGGCCCGGATGCCGTGACGGTGAAGGGCATTATCGGAGACGTCAAGGGACACCCGGTTATTCTGGTCGATGACATGATCAGTACCGGCGCTACCATTGAGGCGGCCGCCGGGGCCGTGCTGGCCGCCGGCTGTCTGCCCGATATTACGGTTATTGCGACCCACGGCCTATTCGTCGGATCATCCGTTGGTCGCTTGCACGATATACCCATCAGCCGAGTGCTTATAACAGATTCGGTTGTGCAAACCACGGAGTGGTCCGTGCCTGTCGAGGTCGTTGGCCTAGCCCCCCTCCTGGCCGAGGCGATCCGCCGGCTCGAAGAAGGGCGATCCATGAGCGATTTGATTGTCCATGATGGAAACTAAAAAGGCCTGGTTTATAGACCTATTGGCGTGGGGGAGTCTCTTTCATGCGTTTTCAAAGCAGGGAGCAAGCCGCCTCTTTATTGGCGGAAAGCCTGGCTCGCTACCGCGGTAAAAATCCGCTGGTCCTGGGTATCCCGCGGGGAGCCGTGCCCATGGCGAATATTATTGCTGAGGCGCTCGGCGGGGACCTCGACGTCGTGCTTGTTCACAAATTGCGCGCGCCGGAGCAGCCGGAATTGGCCATTGGGGCTGTCGATGAGGATGGGCGTGTCTTTCTAAGTGATTACGTGCGGGCGCTGGGGATCAGCGCAACCTATGTGCAGCGGGAGAAACAAACCCAGCTCGATCGCTTGCACGAGCGCCGTTCCCTCTATACGCCGCATCGGCCGCCCATGGATGCCACCGGCCGCACCGTCATCGTGGTGGATGACGGGGTGGCGACGGGCTCGACGCTGATGGCGGCTCTGCGTGCGCTGCGGGCCAAGAAGCCGGCAAGGTTGATTGCGGCTTTCGCCGTGGCCCCATATACGAGCCTGTTAAGGATTGAGGCTGAAGCGGACGAAACGGTCTGTCTCTTTGCGCCGGATCAATTCTATGCCGTAGGCGAATTCTTCGAGGATTTCTGCCAGGTTACGGACGACCGGGTGATCCAAATCCTCAGAAAGAAAGAGCGCAAGAGGGCCGTCGGTGAATAAGCGCGGGTCAGGGCCACAGCTCTCGCAGCTCTGCGGGCAGAATGCCTTTGACGTCTTGGGTTTCGCCCGGTGTAATATGGCGTGCAAGCACCTTGAAGACGGCCCGGGTGACGGCTTCGGGGTTGACTCGTGCATCCCCGCGAAACGCCTCCTTAACGTGAGCCACGAAAGCCTCCTTGTGGCGCTCCTTGACGGGCTTGCCGCTCACCTTCCACCCTTCGTAGTAAAAGCCGCGGACCAGCGTGGGAAGCTGGGCCCCCAAATGGACCGCCTCCTCCACCGTAAGGCGGTCGCGCAAGGCATGGAGCACGCTACGCAGGGCCAAATATGCCCTTGAGCGATCATCCTGCCAGTCAAGCTCGCCCATTAGATCGTTGAGCCAAACCTGAGTCTTTTGCAGCGTTGTATCGAATGCCTCCAAACCCGTAGCGCTCATGACACGACCTCCTTATGCCAAAGTGTTCCCCGTGGAATTCCTTCTGTATGGGTAGTGCAACCGCCGTGCCATTGGCCTGTGATTGCCTGCTGAGACATTTAACGGGAAACCTATGCCTATGCCTCTCAAAGTTGAGAAAATGTCACCGTGTTTTCGCAATGGGGGCAACCTTACGCCCGCTATCAGCTGGCGGCCGCGATGTTTCGGGTCTCAAAATGCCGGAGAAACCAACCTGAGGCGAGGCGGGCGACCTCATCCAGGGCGCCGGGTTCCTCAAACAGGTGGGTCGCCCCCGGTACGATGATGAGATCCTTTTCATTTCTGAGCTCTTTGTAAGCCTGGCGGTTGAGGTCGATCACGACATCGTCAAGCCCTCCTACGATGAGAAGCGTGGGCGCCTCGACGCGCTTCAGGGTCTCCATTGCAAGATCCGGTCTGCCTCCCCGGGAAACCACGGCAGCAATCTTTTTGCCCAGAGCGGCCGCGGCCCTGAGCGCCGCCGCTGCTCCCGTGCTGGCGCCGAAGTAGCCTAGTTTGGCGCCGGAATGCTCCGGCCTGCTCATGAGCCACTCCGTGGCGAATTCCAATCGCCGGGTCAGGAGATCGATATCAAAACGGGTTTCATAGTTTACGTCTTCTTCTCGGGTCAAGAGATCCATAAGAAGGGTTCCCAGGCCGGCCTCTCTCAGAACCCCGGCAACGAAGTTGTTTCTGGGGCTATGCCGGCTGCTTCCGCTTCCATGGGCAAAGAGAACGATTCCTTTTGCCGCTTCAGGGACGATCAAGGAGCCTTCCAGCGTAATGGAATCCGCGGGAATCATAACCCTGGATGGATCTGTCTGTAGCATACTTGGTCTCGCTCCCTCGATGGATTGAGTTTGCCTTCCGGCCAACTTCGGTCGTGCTCATGTCGACTGTTCTTTTACAAATTCTCTTAGGAAGTCGGTTTTCGTTGCAATTCCGACCACAGCGTCTTTTTCGACTACGACTAGGCATTCCAGGTGCTTCTGGAGCATTAAACGCGCGGCCTCCCTGGCTGTTGTGTTCGGTGGGACAGTCGTGGCGGGAGCCATGGATACGTCCTTGACGGAGACCCCGCTAAGAAGCTCCCGTACAGGGTGATCACCGCCACCTTTGGCGGAGGCGAGAGTAGCGCGCATCACATCCGCCCAGCTTACGACGCCGATCACTTTTCCCGACTCCAAAACGGGGAAAAATCTAACGCTTGCCACTGACAGCATGTCGTAGGCTAGTCTCAGACTGTCGTGTACCGACAGGGTCACAACCTCCGTTGTCATAAGTTCTCGAAGGGTTTTCTCCACGGTAAAGCTCCCGGTTTTTGCGGCCCAGGGTTCCCCTGGATTGTTCCTCCAGGGGCGTTTCCACGAAACAAAGGCGCCCTTTGACAGGCCGCCAATCGCTTGGGATTCGCCCCGCATACAACCCCAATGGAGCATACCGCGTGCCAAACCTGCCACCAGCGTAATTCGACGATATGAGCTTGGACAAAGCCTAGTTGCCGAAGGCTTTGCCGGGTTTTCGGCTCGAGAGTTTTAGAAATAGGAATAACAGGGAGAAATTTTTTCAACTCTGCAAAACCATGGCGCAAGAGGTGTGATAAATCAGGCTGCTTGAGGGCCTCCAACTGGTACACTTGTTGCACGGTAAACCCCGAAGGGGTGGTGCGTATGGATAAGACGACACGGGATGAGATGGCCGAAAGGCTGCGTGAAAAGCGAAAGGTCTATCTAAAAGAGTTCAGGGTCGCAGAATCGGACCTTCTCCTTTTTGCCGAAGACCGCGAAAGCGAAGCGGAGGAATCGGCCCAGGAGGAGCGGAGCGCCCGGCTCTTGGCTTCCCTGGACGACCACGCGATCCATGAGGTCGAGGAGATTGATGCGGCGCTGGAACGTATAGAGGCCGGCAACTATGGAAAATGCCAAGCCTGCGGGGGCGCCATCCCGCTTAGGCGCCTACGCTTGCTGCCGGCCACGCGTTACTGTGCAGCTTGTGCGAAAAAAAGCGAAGAGCCGGTGCCCCGGGGCCTCGCGGAACGAACCCGCAGGGCCGGGCTGCCCGGCGATCTGCGGCTCCTCACCGATGGTGAAGTCGGGGCTGAGATTCACAGGATGGTAAAGGAAGACGGCCGGGTGGATATGGAAGAGCTCCGGATCAGGTGCCGAAGGGGGGTTGTCTACTTGTATGGGTCTGTTCCTAGCGAGAAGGAGCATCGGATTCTATTGGAAGTGCTCACCGATATCGTGGGGCTGACGGAGGTGGTCGATCGCATCGGAGTCGACGAGATGCTCTGGGATCGGGAGGAGCGATCGAAGAGGGAGAAAACCGAAAAGGTGTTGCCCTGGGAAGAACCGCCGGGCACCGAGGATATCGTCGAGATCGCGGAGGAAGAGAAAGAGTATACTCCTCCGGATCGCCCGATTCCCGGGGAGGAATAACGTTCTGGAGAGCGAGGATTGCCGGGTAGAAGGATCGGCAATTGCGAAATTGCCGTGAAGGAGCAGGCCATGCCCAGCTATGACTATCTTTGCCAGCAATGCAAAAAGGAATTCGAGGTGAGAATGACCATCGCTGAGCTTGAGCAAAAAAAGCAGGTTGCGTGCCCCGCCTGCAACAGCTCCGACGTCGTTCGCCAGATTACCGGTTTTCAGGTCCAGACCTCAAAGAAGAGCTGAAGCAGCGGAGCTGAGGAGGGATCCAATGAGCGTTCCACTGATCTTGATCACGGTATTAGCGATCGGGGGGCTGTTCGTTTTTCTGCCCATGGCGAGCCGTCACCGCTATAGACGGATTGTAAAGTGTCCGGAAACCGACGAGCCGGCGGAAATTCTGATCGACGCCTCCTACGTCCCCTCTTCGCGGCCCAGGAAAAAACCCTGGTCCATAAGGGGCTGTAGCCTGTGGCCTAAAAGAAAGGGCTGCACCGAGACCTGTCTCAGGGAACCGGAGACCCGTTCTTTATAAGCTCCAGGGCGGGTCCCGGACGGATGGGTCCTGGGTCGGCACGGTTGCGGCGCGGGACCCCCTGACAATGATTGGCGACCTGAATGAACCCCCGCTTCATTCACTAAGCCGAGCACCTCTACGAAGCTGCCAAACAGCGCGCCGAGGGACATTATCCCGAATCCAGGGAGGCCGGAAGCCATAACTGAGAGTGTTTCGATGCCGGGGCCTATCGGGAGTTTCCTTGCCGGGGATCACCAGAGGCTGGCGGATTTGCTCCAGCGGGCTGGATCCCGCCCGGGTGAGATTGATGCCCGTGAATACGCCGCGTTCCGGGCAGGCCTGCTGAAGCATATCGCCGTGGAGGAGAAGGATCTGCTGCCCTTCGCGCAGGAGCGCAGAGGCGGGAAGCCGCTTCCGATGGCTGCAAAACTCAGGATCGACCACAGCGCCCTGGCGGGGCTGCTCGTGCCTATGCCTACACCTGCCATCCTCAAAACCATGAAAAGGATTCTCGACGGTCACAATGTCTTAGAGGAGGGTGCAGAGGGGCTGTACGACATCTGCGACCGGCTCGCGGTAGACAAGGCCGAAGAGATTGTTTCCCGGTTGCGCGGCGCACGGGAGGTCCGCACGGCGCCCCACGTGGACGGCCCACATGTCATGGAAGCGGCGAAACGCGCAGTGGAACGAGCGGGTTATGAGTTGGAACCATAGGAGGTGAAGTAATGCAATTCAAGATTCCCAAACCGTTGACAAAGGAGCATGAGGAACTGCATGCCGAGCTGGTGAAGGCCACGAAAGAAGGCGGAAAGCTTGGAGAAGCGGCGAGGGTTGTCGCGAAGCTCCTGCACCCTCATTTCGTCAAGGAGGAGGACTATGCCCTGCCGCCGCTGGGGTTGTTGTCCCAGCTTGCGGAGGGAAAACTAAACCCGGAGATGAAGGACGTTCTCCGGATGACGGATCGACTGAAGGCGGAGTTCCAGGAAATGTTGGGGGAGCACCGGGCCATCGTCGAAGCGCTCCGAAACCTGGCCGAGGTGGCGCAAAAGGAAGGAAAAGAGGAATACCGGCGCTTTGCCGAAAAGCTGGCGCTTCACGCGCAAACGGAAGAGCAGGTTCTGTATCCGGCGGCAATCCTCATCGGCGAGTATCTGAAAATGAACCTCAAGGGATAGGATGGACGTGTTGTCTTGTGAAAACCGCCCGAGGGCTAGACGGTTTTCATTGTTAATATTCGACAATCCCGGGGTTTTCCTTTGCCTCAGGCGGCCGACGCCTGCTCCTTTAGCTCCGAGGTCAGACTCTGGAGGACCTTCTTGGCGTCCCCGAACAGCATCATGGTGTTGTCGTACTCGAACAGGTCGTTCTTGATGCCCGCAAAGCCAGGGCTCAAGCTCCGTTTGATGACGAACACGGTGCGGGCATGGGAGACCTCGAGAATAGGCATGCCGTAGATGGGGCTCCCCGCGGTGTTCAGAGCGGCCGGATTAAAGATGTCGTTGACTCCCACGACCAGAACCACATCGGCGTTCTTCAATTTAGGATTGATCTCATCCATCTCGGCCAGCTCTTCAATTGATTCTTCCGTACGCGCTGTTCCCGGTTGTCCGAATAAACGGCACGTGGGGCTTCCTGCCACCGCCCCCGGTGAACGTCTTCCACTTATTTGCACCGCTCCTTACCAATTCAATTAGCACTATCGATTCAGCATAAGAACCACCGGGACCCACCAGACCGCCACAACCCAGACCAGCAACACACCGATCAAATCGATGATGATACCTGCCCGGACCATGTCCAATATTCGAACCGCGCGGGAGCCGTAAACGATCGCATTAGGGGGTGTGGAGACCGGCAGCATGAAGCCCAGGCTGGCCCCCAGCGTTCCAGCGACGGCCAAGACGATCCCGGTCGATCCGATGACCTTTCCCACTGAAAGCATCACGGGAACAACCATGCTCGCAGACGCGGTATTGGAGCTTGTCTCGCTGATCAGGGTGGCGACCAAAGCGGCCGCGCCGGTCAAAAGCGATGGCGATTCTATATTGAGTGCTGTCAAGAACCCCTTGCTCATGGCGGTAGCCAACCCGGTATCAAACAACATCCGGCCCAAAGCGATTCCACCGCCGAAAAGCAATACGGTCCCCCAGTCGATTTTCACGGCATCTTCCCAAGTCAAGGTGAACTCCCGCCGGCGCCAGGAAGTGGGAAGAAGGAATAAAAGGCTCGCGGCAAGAAGAGCTACAGTTCCTTCGGGCAACCGCTGTGCAAGTGCGGTGGTAAGCGGGTGGTTGGATCCGAAAAAGAGAGAGAACAGACCGGGCGCAATCCACAAAAATACAGCGGTGCCGAAGGCTATTAGGCTATTTCTTTGCCCGGTGGTCCAAGGGCCCAGGGCCCGTTGTGCGGCGCGCATCTGTGCGATTTGGCCGGGAACCTGACGCACTTCGGGACAAAAGAGGAGCAGCACAATCCCGTAAATGGAGACGAGCATCATCGCCGCCAATGGCAAACCAAACATCATCCATTGAAAGAAGCTGATTCGGACCTGGAGCCCTTCACGGATCAGCGCGATGCCGATGAGGTTGGGCGGGGTGCCCACTGGAGTCGCGATCCCCCCGACGGACCCTGCAAAGGCCAGCATGATCAACAACCCGGTCGTGTATTTGAGACGGGGAGGATCGGGTAGGTCTGCAAACTCGGGTATGATGAGGCGGCCGGTTTCACGAGTAATAGCAACGGCCACCGGAAACAGCATGGCAACCGAGGCCGTGTTGCTGATCCACATGGACAGAGCCCAGGCAGTGAGACCGAGAGCCCATAGGGTTCGATAAGTGCTGCCACCGACCCACTCATGGGCCAGCAATGCGTAAGCAATGCGGCGGTCTACGCCGTGAACCTGCATGGCGCGGGCGAGCATAAAACTCCCGATGAATAGGAAGATGATGGGGTCTCCGAACGAAGGCAGGATTTTCCCGGCAGGGGCCACGCCGAATAACACAGCGAGCGCAACACCGAGAAGGGCGGTTGCCGGTATGGGAATCGCTTCGGAGAGCCAGAAGACAATGACGAAGGCGGCGACGGCGGACAGACGATGGGCTTCGGGAGAGAGGCTCGGAAACGGCAACAACAGGAGTACGAATGCCACCGAGGGAGCGAGAAAAAACCCTACGGTTTTACGCCAGGTGTCGAAGCGATTCTCGTCCTGCGTGAGCCGTTCCTGTCCTTTCAACTCTTCCATACCCTCCGCTCGCTTTGGCTCATGCTTAAGCGCATGCATTCCGTTGACAGGGCTCGTTGAACCAGCGCCTGTTCCCCGCCAATGCTTTTCGCGTTCTTCTCTGCTGTCTGCCGGCTCATGCCATCTTGCCCAGGGCGCCTCTCCGCGCCAGCCATTTGATCCATTCCATGATCGGGATGACGCTCAGGGCAAGCGTCATTACGATGATCCAATCGAACGGCGCTATGGATATGGTCCCAAGCGGGGCCTGAAAAAAAGGTGTATACACCACGATCACGAGCAAAGCGACCTCCCACCCTGTGGCCAGGTTCAACCATCGATTCCCCAAAAGTTGGCTCAATAACGAGCGGCGATCGGAGCGGAAATTATACGCTTTGATTAGCTCGATCATGATGAGCGTTACGAAAATCATCGCCCTGGCATCCCGGAGCTCGCCGCCCGAGAGAACCAGCCAGGAGAAATAGCCGAGATTGACGACGGTAGACCACAGTCCGGCAGCGGCCATCAGGACAATCACATGCCGGGTGAATATGCCGGCGCCGGGGGCGCGGGGGGGGCGGCGCATGAGGTCCTTTTCCGGCGGTTCTAAAGAGAGGGCGAGCGCCGGCAGGCCGTCGGTGGCGAGATTCACGTAAAGAATCTGCACGGCGGTCAGGGGAAGGGGCAGGCCCAGCAAAGCGGCGCCTGCGATCAACCCGATCTCGGCGACGTTCGTCGAAAGCAGGTACATCAAGAAGTTTCTGATGTTGTTGAATATGGACCTTCCTTCCTCCACGGCGGCCACGATGGTGGCGAAGTTATCGTCGGTGAGCGTCATAGCCGCGGCTTCCTTGGTAACGTCGGTTCCGGTGATGCCCATGGCGATGCCGATGTCGGCCTTCTTGAGGGCGGGCGCGTCATTGACGCCGTCGCCGGTCATGGCAACGACGTGGCCTTGCGCTTGCAGCGCGGTTACGATGCGTAGCTTATGCGCTGGGGAAACTCGAGCGTACACTTCGATTTCTTCAACGTCGCGTCGAAAGCGGTCGTCGTCGATGGTCTCGAGTTCCGGACCCGTAAGCACCCGCCCGGTTTTAAGCAGGCCCAGTTCCCGCGCCACGGAGCGCGCGGTAACCGGGTGATCGCCGGTAATCATCACCGGCTTGATGCCCGCGAGGCGGCAGGTTTGTATGGCCTGCCGTACCTCCGGACGGGGCGGGTCGTACATTCCGACGAGCCCGAGAAAGGTCATGTCTCTCTCGGCGTCCTCCTGGGTTGCGCCGGGCTTGGCGGCTACGGCCAGCACTCGCAGGGCTTCGTGCGCCATTTGCCGTGCGGCCTCCGTGAGGGCTTCCCTTCCATCCTCATCTAGCGCTGCGGGGCCGTTTCCGGTCAGCAGGCTGGTCGAAGATTTGAGAATCACTTCCTGCGCGCCTTTGGAAAAAGCGACGGTCCCCTCGGGGCCGCTATGCAGCGTGGTCATGCGCTTGGTTTCGGAGGTAAATGGGATTTCATGAATCCGCGGAAACTTGGCGTCAAGATCGACCTTGTTCAATCCGGCCTTTGCGGCGGCAACCACAAGGGCCCCTTCGGTCGGGTCTCCTTTAAGCGTCCAGTGACCGTCGATTTTGATCAGGCGCGCGTCGGAAGCCAGAGCCGCGGCTTGAAGAAGTCGATTCAATGCTTCCGGCGGATCCAGCCGCTGGCCGTTCAATGAAAACGTCCCCTCCGGGTCGTACCCGGTTCCCGAGATATCGATAACCTGTCCGCCGGCGACCACCTTGCGCGCGGTCATTTCGTCGCGGGTCAAGGTTCCGGTCTTATCCGAGCAGATCACCGAAGTGCCTCCCAGGGTTTCCACCGCCGGAAGCCGGCGCACCAGAGCGTTGCGCTTGGCCATGCGTTGGACACCGATTGCGAGGCAGATGGTAACCACCGCCGGGAGCGCTTCCGGAACCACGGCGACGGCAAGGGCAATCCCAAAAATCAGCATTTCGACGAACGGTTCACCCCGCAGCAGCCCGAGGGAGACGATGATCGCCACAATGGTTGCAGCGGCGAGCGCCAGAACGTGTCCCACACGGTCGAGGTTTTGTTGCAATGGGGTCCTGGAGGTCTTGACGCTCTCCAGCAGGGTCGCGATCCTACCGAACTCGGTACCGCCGCCGGTGGCGACAACCAGGGCACGGCCCCGACCGTACGTCACGGCCGTCCCCGCATGGGCCATGTTCCTGCGGTCGCCCACCGGTAACGCGGGGTCGTCCAGCGGCTCGGTGTTTTTTTCCACGGGAAAGGACTCTCCCGTGAGGACAGCCTCGTCGATCTGAAAGTTCACCGCCTCGATCAGCCGCGCGTCGGCACTGACCCTGTCTCCGACGCGCAGCACCGCAATGTCCCCGGGTACCACCTCACGTGCGGGAATCTCGATTTCCTGGCCGTCCCGGATGACCGTTGCCCTGGGAGAAGCCATCTGCCGAAGCGCTTCCATCGCACGCTCGGCGCGGTATTCCTGGGCGAAGCCGAGGAGAACGGCAAACAGGACGATAATCGTAATGGTTGCGGCTTCGATTCCGTGGCCCAGAAATGCCGAGAGCCCGACGGCTACGAGCAGGATGATGACGAGCACGTTCTTGAACTGGCCGGCGAAAACGGACCAGGGAGAGACCCCATGGCCGGCCTGGAGCTCGTTGGGCCCATGCTTTGCCAACCGGTGCGAGGCTTCCCCGTGGGTAAGGCCATGGGCGGGATCGGTCGCCAGCTCGGCGGCCAGCTCGTTCCAGCGCCTGGTATGAGGGTGGAGGACCCCGTTTCTGTTATCGGGAGCGAGATCCGGAGCGGGCCTGGTCATTGAGGATGGCATGGAGCTTTGTCTTCAGTTGGTGTTTTGAGATCGCTTGCGGGCCAGGGCCCGGGTTACCTCTGCTACGGTGAAGGGTACCAGAATCAAAGGCGCGACGTACCACCACTGCGTGAGACCGAGGGCAACAGTGTCGAACCAAACCTGCAAAGCCGGCACGTAGACCACCGCAAAGAGCAAAGCGGCGGACACAAGGCTCGCCCAGACCATGGAGGGGTTGCTGAACAGGCCCTGCGTGAACACGGATACAAGCTCCACGCGAAAAGCGTACGCACGGCAAAGCTCGCTAAGGGTCAAGGTAACAAATGCGACGGTCTGGGCCCGCCTTACGTCCTGAGGTGACAGCGCCAGACTGAGAATAAAGCCGGCGAGCGTTACTGCGGCAATGATGATGCCCTGGGAGGTGAGCAGAATAGCGGAGCGGCCGGTTAGGATGCCTTCTTTTGGATTTCTCGGCGGCTGGGCCATAATCCCCGGCTCCTCCTTCTCCACGCTGAGAGCCAGTGCCGGCAGGCCGTCCGTGACCAGGTTCAACCAGAGGATTTGAACGGGTTCAAGAAGCAAAGGGTATCCGGATACCATCGCTGCAAAGACTGCAAGAATTTCTCCAATATTGCAGGACAGGAGGTACATGACAACCTTGCGAATGTTGGAATAGATAACCCGTCCTTCGTGAACGGCCGCGACGATGCTCTGGAAATTGTCGTCGGTGAGCACCATATCGGCCGCTTCCTTCGATACGTCCGTCCCGCGGATTCCCATAGCCACGCCGATGTCGGCCTTTTTAAGCGCGGGAGCGTCATTGGAGCCGTCCCCCGTCATGGCGACGATCTGGCCTTGATCCTGGAGCGCTTCGACAATGCGAAGCTTATGATGCGGGGAAACGCGGGAAAAAACCCGGGTAACTCCCAGGGCGTCCCGCAATTCTTCCTGACTCATATCATCAACCTGCGAGCCGGTCAGAAAATGGGGCTCTCCGTTTAGCATCCCTACGCTTCTTGCGATGGCGACCGCGGTTTTACCGTGGTCCCCCGTCACCATGATCGTGCGGATACCGGCGCGGGAGCACTCCGCCACCGCCCCGGAGGTTTCTTCCCGGGGAGGATCCATCAGTCCGGCCAACCCGATAAAGGTTAAGTCCCGTTCCAATTGAAGCGCAGCGGGATGGGAACCCGTTTCCCGGTCTTCCCGAAAGGCCACCGCCAGGAGCCGGTACGCCTGGGATGCCAGATCCTCCGCGACCCGCGCAATTTGCTCACGCGCCATGCCGTCCAGTTCCCGAATGCCCTCGGGGACGACGACCCTGGTACAAAGGGGGGCTACGACGTCGGGCGCGCCTTTGGCAAACACCAGGGTTCGTCCATCGGGTTTCCTGTGCGCGGTGGCCATTCTTTTACGTAGGGAATCAAAAGGATTTTCGGCGATGCGTGGATACTCCCTGTCCAGCGCTGATTTTTCCGGCAGGCCCAGGGCTGTTGCCGCCCGTGCCAGGGCCACCTCCGTGGGGCTTCCCACCAGCACGGGCCTGCCGTTCCCTCGCTCTCCTAACTCTTGGAGTGCCGCATCGTTGCACAGAGCCATGCCGAGCAGCATGGTGTGGAGGGGGGTTCCTTCGCGCACGGGCATTGCTTTGCCTTCCCCCTCGAGGGAGTTTCCCCTGATATGGTAGTTTTCACCTGCAAGGTAGAGCCGCTCAACCTCCATGGCGCCACGGGTGAGGGTCCCCGTTTTATCGGTGCAAATGACAGTGGCCGCCCCCAGGGTTTCCACCGCTGCCAGGCGTCTCACCAGGGCGTGGCGTTTGAGCATTCGCTGAAGCCCCAGAGCAAGGGCGATGGTGACCACGGCGGGTAGCCCCTCGGGCACAGCCGCCACGGCCAGGCTCACTGCCACCAGGAACATTTCGAATGTCCCCACGCCCCTGAAGAGACCGATGGCAAAAAGTAGGGTGCACAGGCCCAGCACGCCGCCCCCCAGCCACTTGCCCAATTCGCTCAGCCTGCGCTGGAGGGGCGTTTGGGCGCGGCTCTGCGAGGTGACCATCGTTGCAATCTGTCCGAGCTGGGTGCCCATGCCGGTGGCGAAGACGATACCCCTTCCTCGCCCGTAGGAAATGCGCGTTCCCATGTGGACGCAGTTGGAACGATCGGCCAAAGCGGTTTTCTCATCCAATTGCCCTTCGGGCGACTTGTTTACCGGCATGGACTCTCCAGTCAGGGGAGACTCGTCGAGGGAGAGGGAGTGGGCCTCCACGAGCCGTACATCGGCGGGGACGAGATCACCGGCCTGCAGTACGGTGAGGTCTCCGGAGACCAGCTCGGCAGCCGGAATCTCGCGCATGACCCCTTCGCGTATGACCCGGGCCGTGGGAGACACCGCGTGCATCAGGGCCTCCAGAGCCTTTTCCGCTCTGAGTTCCTGGTACGCTCCAAGAAAGGCATTGAGGATAACGATGGCAAAGATGAGGGCGGCGTCGCCGGCTTCACCGAGAGCAAACGAGGTCGCCCCGGCAACGATCAGGATGACGATCAGGAAACTGGCAAACTGCCCGGCGATGACGCCCCACAGAGTGAACTGCTTCTCCTCCTTGAGCGCGTTGGGCCCTTGCGTTACGAGCCTTCGTGAGGCTTCGCTATGGGTCAGGCCGCTGTTGATGTCCGTCCTAAGGGCTTCGGCCAGCCGGGGGGCCGTTAAAGCATGGGCACCGGGAACCCCCATGGGTTCCATGACCTGGTTCGCTTCTCCCGGGTCTTTGCTCGTGAGTTGCACGGATTGAGATAGCTCCTTCTACGCCGTGGCCACGAGATCGAAACAATTCGTAAATTGAAAGCGGGGAAAGCGGCCCGAGAATACGAAGAGCAAGCCCGGGTCCTGGCACACGGGCATTTGCCGCCGTGGCGCGCCCGTGTGCCTTGTCCCCGGGGGCTAGAAGTTCTTTATTTACGCCCCTTGCCTGGGTGCGCGAATGACCAAAACAGGATCGCCGCAGTGGCGGACCACTCGGTCGGTCACGTTCCCTAGCACCCACCGCCCGATTCCGGAACGGCCGTGGGTCGACATGGCCACGAGGTTGTCGGGAGTCTCCCGGGACAGATCGATGATTTTTCCCGCGGCGCTGCCTTCCGGAAGCTCGTAGGATATCTTCTCCACCCCTTGCGCTTTCAGGGAGCGCATCTTGTCCTCCAGATACTCCTTGGCATCGTTCCTCAGGATTTCCAGGAGAGGCTCGATATCGGGGACGTAGCCCTCGCCCACGTATCCCTCCGTGGGTACAAAGTAGACGCGCACAAGCACGACCTGGAGTTTCATGGCTTTGGCCATGGCTGCCGCGTGGGGTAAAACCAGCTCGGCCAGGGGTGAACCGTCCAACGGCACGATGATGGTCTTCAGCACGGCGTCATTGCTCTTGGCCTTGCCCGCGGTGCGAACCAGGAGCAACGGGTTGGAGCAGGTGTGAAGGACTTTTTCCGCCACGCTCCCCATGAACCAGCGCTGGACGCCGGAACGACCGTGGGTAGCCATGGCAACCAGGGTCTCCGGGTGCTCTTTTGCGTGATCGACGATCAGCTCCGGGGGGTTGCCCGTTTCGACTGATGACCGGACGGTCAGGGAGGGTAAGTAGTTGCGTACCGCTTCATCGAGGTAGCTGGTACGGGCCTTTTTGATCTCCGCTTCGGCGGCGAAGAAGTAACGGCCCTCCGAGGCGGAAGACGATGCTTCAATGGTTTCCGGATCAATCACATGAAGCAGCTCAAGGGGGATCCCGAAGGCCTTTGCGATGGTACGAGCGAAGGGTAAAATTCCCTCCGACAAGTCGGAGCCGTCGAGTGGAACGAGAATTTTTGAATACATTGAATTACCCTCCTTGTCTTTAACTACCGGTGCGCGCCGGCCTCGAAATTTATGATTTTCCTTTGATTCATAAGACGCGGCTAACCGCTCGCTTCGGCCCGCGGGTTTCCCTTCTCCCTGGAAGGGGGATGATCTTCCGTCGCCTCGTCCCGCCTACGGCCCGCGACGTGCCGTCGGCATGCTTCGAGGTCCTCCAGGGGGCAGAAACTTCTTAGAATTTCATCCCGGCAGCCGTAACGGTAAGGAAACGGATGCTGGAATGCGGATCGAACAACGCTGTCCAATTCCCATGCCGGCAGGGCGATGGCGTACTGCTCGTTCCATCGAAGCAGCCTGGCGCGCGTCTCCGTTTCCGTGAGACCGGAAAGACGGAACTCCGAGGCGAGGCGGATGGCGCAGTTATTCCGGTTCCCGGGTTCCACGTGGCTTTCCCAAATTTTCTGGATGCCCATGCAGCGGAAGCCCGTGGCGCTTGGATCGTCGGTCCGGCGCAAGCGGTACACGAAGGGTTTGCGCGGGAAGGCGCCCATTTGCCGCCGCACCCGTCGAAACAGGCGAACGGCCGCCGGATTCTCTTTGATTTGAGCTGCCGATAGCAACCCGGTTGCATCGGTGGCGTCCAGAGGGTGGGGACTACGGGCGTAGCGTTTGATCTCACCCGGGTTGATGCTGAAGAGGACGTCCAGGGGGAGCGAGACCTTATAGAGCCCTGACTTTTCATGGACCGTATTGGGGAGCCGCAGCAGGCGCACCCGGTCCTTGATGCCCATATCCACCGTCTCGCGCTCCCTGCCGGCGAGCTCCAGAGCCAGGTGCTGGCGCATGGCGGCAAAAAGCACCGGAAGCGACTTGGAAGGGACAATCTTTCCAAACAAGCGCGCATCCAGCATGATGTGGAAGCCCTTAGAACCGCTGAAGTAAACGTGCAAACCGTTGGGGTCCATCTCCCAGGCGTCGAGAAAGAGCGAAACCAGAGAGCGCGTGGCCTGGAGCACTATCGACAGGTCGGGATCGTCCATATCGATAGGAAAAAACGGCGCCCAGACCTTACCGGTAAAGCCCGCAATGGTGGGCGCGGAGTCGGCTCCGTGGGAGCTCATATGGGTCAGCACTTCATCGGAGTAGAAAAAATAGGTCGCATAGCAACCGTAGTGGTCGAAGGTTTCCATGAGCGCGGGCACCTCCCCAATGGGAACCACGTGGTTGCGAAACCCCTTCTGGTAATGCGCCGCAAAGTCGACGAGATGAAACTTCTTCATGAGATAACCCGTCACGCCGAACCTGGTCCCATTGGTTGTGCCTGGAAGCCGCCCTGCGGCGGGGAGGCGAAATCAGGCGCCCAAGCCCGCAGGCGGGTCTTGTGCGGGACATCGCCGCCGGAGGCTCCCGCTTGCCGGAGAATATCCACGACTTCGGTGTGCCCCTGGCTTTCCGCTAGATTTAAAGCGGTGCGGCCTTCTTTGTTGCGCGCATCGATGTCCGCGTGTCTCTCCGCCAGGGCCTTAACAACGTCGGCGTAGCCCCTTTCCGATGCGTACATCAGAGCCGTCCAGCCTTCGGCGTCCGTGATATTGACCTCGGCCGCGGCACCGAGCAACAGCTTCACCACCTCCGTCTGCCCTACGCCGGCGGCCAGGGACAATGCAGTCAATCCCCCTTCTCCTTTCGTATTAACCGCAGCCCCCGCCGCCATCAACGACCTGGCGACACCGGTGTGTCCGGCTAGGGCGGCATGCATCAACGGGGTCCAACCCCATTCATTGGTCATATCCGGGTTCATTCCCGCACGCAGGAACAGCTCCACGATCACGGCGTCACTGTCCTCTACGCTTTCCAGGAACGTTTGCTGGTTCCAGCGAATTCCGAACTCCCATAATTCTTTCCGCGCCTGCTTTGGCCCGTCCCAACACCCGATGACCAGGAGGACCAGCGGCGCTACAATGACAATTCCTCGCTTGCCTTTGCGGATCACGTTGCATGCACCTACCTTAGTCACGAGGCAAACGGTGTGCCAATACGGGCCGCAGGAGACTTCAGAAAAGTCTCTCTTTCCCTAAGGATGCAGGGGTGTGTTTTCTTAGTCGTGCGAAAAGACTCCGGCCTTTTTGCAATCCTGGGAAGCGACGGTGGGGAAATGACTTGCGTAAGTCAGAGGTTTATCAAGCCGATTGGGAAGGGAAACCGTGGCGGGCAACTCTGTGGTCACCCGGGGCGCGTTTCGATGCGCGGGTGCCGCAGATGGGGGACGCGCCTAGACGACCTTGAAGACTTCTGGGAAGGCAGGCGCCGCTTCCATGCCCAGCTCCCGCGCCATCTCTTTGAGGCTCTCCTCGGCCTTTCCCCGATCAGGCCGTCCGTTGTGAGTCCAGTATGGGTGGATGTAACGGTCTAATAACAACGCCGCGTCTTCGGAGGTAAACTGGGGGTGAATTTCCAGAATCGCGCGTAAGGCAAATTCCCGGTCACCGTGGAGTCGCTCCAAGGCCATTCGATGGGCCTGGACCAAACGCGTGACTTCCGGCGAATCCGCTTCGATAAGGTTCTGATTGACGGCCAGTCCCGTGGTTGCAGCCTGGAGCTCTGTTCCGAAAAAGAAAATACGGCATCCCGAGCGCTCGAGTTCGAAAGGCGCCGCGTTGACGAAACAGGCCTCGACTTCGCCCCGTTGCAGCATCGCCGCCGCAGGCCCGGGCGGCGTGGGCAGGTAGGTGCAATCTCTTTCCAGATCGAGGCCGTGGCGCCGAAGGACGATGCGGCAAAACAGGGCAGGGGCGGTACCGGTGGGCGGGGCGGCGACGCGTTTCCCCTTCAGCTGTTCCATGGCTACAATCGAAGGGCCGGCGGCGAACCAAAATAGGGGATGCTGGGTGTTGACGCTGACCACGGCCCAATTGGCCCCATGGACAAGCCGTGACAGGACCGCGCCTCCCACGCCGATGGTGACCGGGGTGACGGACTCCAACTCTTTCGCCTTGGCCCCGCTGCCGTCCTTGAGCTCGACTTTGACGCCGGCCCGTTCATAGTACCCCCCGATCTCTGCGGCTCGATGGGCGAGCACCTCATGGACGTCGTAGGCGCGGTAATAGAGATCCACTGGTCGTTCTCCTTTCTCCCGGGATGGGCGGTCTACAGAAACGGCCGCACCCGCTTGGCAAAAGCCTCCATGTTTTGTTCCACGGACAAATGGTCCGTCCCAACGTGGAGCCCCAGCACCACCTCGCGCACGCACGGGTGCTCCAATCCCTGTTGCACCACTTGGCGCACTTCTTCCGGGGTGCCGATGAACTGTCCTTTGAGCCACTGGCGCCATTGATCCACCGGATAGTCCAGCAGAACCCTGGCATGGCTCGCCCCCGCCGAGGCGTGCTCCAACCAATCGTAGCTTTCGGCGATGCGTTCGGCCAGTTTCAGATCCACCGGCACATCCTCCGGTCCCATGCCACCCCGCCGGTAAATCAAGTACCGTTCCCGAATGAAAGTTGCGGCTTGGGAGAGGCGTTGTTCTTTAATGACTTGCCAGTCCTCGGAAATTGTGGTTTGACCCGACCAGCGAAGTTCGATGTCTTGCGACGGTCTGCCCGCTCTGGCGGCCCCTGCCTGGATCTCCTCGATGCAGCGGCCCAGGCGCTGGACCTCGCAGGAGACTCCCAGGGGAAGCCCCATTTCCCCGGCCAGTTGTTGGCCCTTCGGTCCGTGACCCTGGATGGATAACGGCACCTGGCTGCTCACGGCGGGGTTTGCCCAGACGAGTTTGATGCGCTTGCCGTTGTAATCCGTAGCCTCGCCCTGCAGGAGCCTGGCGATCAACCGGACGTCCTCGCGGAATTGGGCCAATCGAGCCAGGGGGACCCCGATGCTCGTGACTGAACTGCCGCCCAGGCTCAGGGCTGCCCGAACGCGCCCGGGCGCCAGGTCGGCTATTGATGCCAAAGCACCCGCGGTTACGGTAGGATTCCTCGTGACGGTGTTCGTCACGCCGGCTCCCAGGGCGATGCGTTGGGTTTGTAGAGCACAGGCGGTGAGCTTCACGTAGATATCGGGGGCCAAGAGCTGGGAGTCGATGATCCAGGCCGTGTCGTACCCAAGTGCCTCGGCGAAACGAACTTGGTCGACGATTTTTGGCACCGGCTGGGAACTCCATAATTGCACTCCAAAGTTGACGATACCCATGGTGTCATCCCTAGAAGTCCATGCGGTCGCGCAGGGGTTTGCGGGCGGGCCTCGTTATCCTTGTTGTTATCGTTATGGTTTCAGGGTGGCAGGCAGCCGTGCGCATTGGATAGGTGATCCCTGGTTTAGCGAATCTGTTACTATAATCGCCTTGTGGGGTCAAACCGGGTCTTGGCTTGCTTTCCTGGAGGCGCGAAATTCCGGCGCGGTACTCCTAAAGGTGGCAATGGCTTCGCGGGGAGTGATATTTTTCGGGCCGCAACATGGCCGTATCTAAGCGACGGCAGCCTGTGTTCGATGCGGCATCGATTTTGCTCAAGCAACATAACGGTGCAGAACCGCGTGGGTTGCAGGCTCGTGCAGCGTTTAAAAAGCGGCCGCTCTACACTCTAGGTTCGGCTTTTTGTTCGTTTCGTGGGTGAATCGAAAGAAGGAGGGACGCCATGGCGACTTATGTCATGCTCACTCGGCTGTCACCGGAAGCGCTTGCCCGGCCGGAATCCGTGGCTGACTTGAACCGAGGCGTCGAAGACAGAATCAAGCAAGAGTGTCCTTCGGTAAGGTGGATCGCCAACTATGCCGTTTTGGGACCCTGTGACTATCTGGACATTTTTGAAGCGCCCGATAGTGAAACGGCCACGAAAGTGGCGCTGCTTGTCCGTTCCTTCGGCCATGCCACGACGGAGACCTGGGTGGCGACCCAGTGGGACCGGTTTGTAGACCTGGCGCGAGCGCTGGAGAGCTGATTGGTCCGCCGTGCTTGAGATCGACGGCTCCGCCTATTCCGGAAGTGGTGCCATTGTCCGCCAAGCGGCGGGGTTTGCCGCGTTGACGGGGGAGGTGGTGCATATCTTCAACGTCCGTGCACGGCGTCCCCGGCCTGGTCTGCGGCCCCAGCACGTGCGGGTCATCCAAGCCATTGAAGAGCTGGTGGGAGGGCGAAGCGAGGGCGTCACACCGGGCTCCAGAGAAATCGTGTTTCGACCCGGTAAACCGATTTCGGGACAGCGCTTTCGTTGGGATATCGGTTCGGCCGGCTCGACCACGGCCTTTGCCCTTGCCTTGATTCCCGTTATCGCATACGCGCGGGCTCCCGTGAGCGCAGAGCTGAGGGGCGGGCTGTTTCAGGACTTTGCCCCTTCTTTCTTTCACCTCGAGCGCGTTGTTGCCCCACTGCTTCATGCCATGGGAATGGAGGTGGGGGTGGAGATGGTCCGTCCGGGTTATGTGCCCCGCGGCGGGGGGATCCTAAAACTCATGGCGAGGCCGGTCCAGGCCGGCCTTTGCCCGCTGGTCTTGAAGTCACCCACAGAGGTGGAACGGGTGTGGGGGATCTCACTGGCCTCCCTGCTTCGGGAGCGTCGTGTCGCCGCCCGGATGGCGGAGGCAGCGGCTGCCGAACTTGGCACCGCCGGATTCGACGCCAAAATCGAACTGATTGAGGATCTAAGTTCTCAGCAGCCGGGGGCGGGGCTTGCCCTTTTTGCCGACCTCAAGGGATCGCGCCTGGGCGCGGACCAGGCCGGTGCTCCGGGGCGGCGGGCGGAAGGCATAGGCAAACGCGTTGCGCGGCAGCTTCTTGAGGATATCCGCTCAGGGGCCACCCTGGACCGATACGCCGGGGACCAGATGATACCTTACGCTGCCCTGGCGGACGGAGAAAGCCGGTTTGAGATTCCCATGATTACCGACCACGTCCGGGCCGGCGCGTGGTTAGCGAAGGAATTCCTTGGCGCCGAAGTTACGATACATGGTCGACTCCTGACCATCAGGGGCGTTGGCTTTCGGAGGAGGGATGCGTGTTAGGTTAGGACCGCGGGCCGTCAGAACCGCCGGAGCGCTGCAACCGGGGGCTTCCCGGTCGTCCGTGTTCTTCAATAAAGGCGTTCAGGATGTCGGAGACAGTGATAATACCGGCGAGCTTTTCCCCTTCGACCACGGGCAACGAACCGATGCGGTACGTGCTGAGCATTTCCGCCGCCTCAGTAAGAGAAGCTTCAGGGGAGATGACAAGAGGGTCTACGGTCATGGCGCTGGCAACCTTAAGGTTTTGCAGGTAGACGCGGATCTCTTCCTGGTCCCGAAAGACAGGGTAGGAAGGGCTAATCTGCCGAAGGTCGCGGTCCGTCACAATCCCCACCAGCCTGCCGTGGTCCATGACCGGTAGCTCACGGACGTTATGCTTGTAGAGGAGATCCAGGGCGCTTTGCAGGGAATCCCCTGAGGTTACCGTGAGCGGCAACTTGCTCATGCGGTCGCGAACGTGCTCAATCTGTTTCCGTTTGCTCATAGGTCCGTTATTCGAGCGAAGAAGCGAAAGGGTCGCTTCGCATCAACATATCCGTAATTTCCTCGCGGTGCCTCTTCTCCTCCTCGACCATACGCCTCAGTCCTCGGGCGAGTTCCGGGTCGGCGCCCCCGGCCGTCGAGAGGAGTTCCTCGATGTCGGCCAGACAGCGTTTTTCCCCTGCTGCATCATCGAGAAGGCACGCCCAAGGGTTTCTTCCCGACTTTGCAACCCATGAAACCTCAGGGACTTGGCCCCCCAGCGCCTCGATCTGCTCGCCCAGCCATCTCGCGTGTCTTCTCTCATCGGCGGCGATTTGGGAGAGCCTTTCCCGGAATTGTGGGTAGGCCATCTTGTGGGCATCTGCTTCCAGTTGCTGCGACATCCGGATCTCGCTTTCGTATTCCGCGAGGAGAAACTTCAAGAGCTTCTCTTCCTCGGTGCCCCACAGGCTTGCTGCGAAGAATCTCAATCCGCGCATGACGATGGCCCCGCTCGACATTCAACCCTCCCGCCATTGACCGAAGCAAGGATTACGCCATCCGGTGCGATATAAAATTGAGAAGCAATTTCCGTGTTTTTTCGTTTGTGTGCCGGCCTTGCATTCCAAAAGTTGGGAAAATGCCTCCACAATATATTGAGATCTGACAAAGCGATTTTTTCCTGCCCTGTGTATCCGCCCGCTAAATCAGACCTTCCCGCCGTTCGTGCGGGGACCGTATCAGGCACCAAAATTGCAAATACTATGGAGGAAGCCTCCGGGCGTCCCGGAAAAGACGGGATATGGAATTTTAGCTGGAGGAGACCGGGGGGGCAGTTCATCCCGGGCGAGGTCCAGCGAGGAAGGGTTATTCCTGTTGGATATGGCGAAGATAAAAGACAAGACCGAGAATACGCCCCGCCACGAGGGACTGCGCCGAACGGTCAGCCCCGTGGGTCTCTTCCTGAAAGCGGGCTCCCCAGACGGGCATCTCTCGAGACCCGTGCCCGGTAATTTCTTCCCGACCGTCGATGATCCGGTAAACGCGCCAAAACGGGAACTGGCCGCCATTGTTTTTACTGATCCGCGTAAGATCCGCCGGCTGGGTGCGGAGTTGACTGGCCAGAGAACCGTTGCCCCTGCCGTCCGTACCATGGCAGGTGGCGCAATGCCGCTGGTATTCTATCTCGCCTCCGGCGATGATTTCCTGCTCCTGGGCGGGGCAAAGAGACGCCGTGAGATAGAAGAAAAACGCACAGTTAACGACGAGAGGAATTGCGTGTCGAAAAATCCTGGACATGTTTCCCATTTGCCGGGTTTTCGATTCCTTGATAGTCTCCCTGTCCAATCAAGTCAATCGGCGGGTTTTCTGTCTATTGCGGGACGTGAGCAAGCGGCCGAGTCCAGAGAGCATTTCCTTACACGCCAGTCACCTCTGGCGGCCGTTGAAGATTGCCACCGCCGGGGGAGGAGATTATGAGCAAGAAAAAAGGCGGGCCGGTGAGGATCAGGCGCAATATTCACCGATTCGGTGACCCCTATTTGCCGAGCATCGATCCCGGAGAGACCGCGTATTGCACCGAGTGTCATGCCTTGTTTCACCGCCGCCGTTGGTTTTTTGACGAAGAACAATACCTTGATATCAAGGACCGGCCGGAGGTACATCGGGTGGCCTGCCCTGCCTGCCGGAAGATCAAAGACAGGTATTTTGAAGGCCAGCTGACGCTGGCGCAGAGCCCCTTCTTCGATAGCCACAAAGAGGAAATCATCAATCTTATTCGCAACGAGGAAGAACGGGCCAAAGGGATCAACCCCCTTGAACGGATCATCTCCATATCCGAAGAGCATGGCAAGATGGTCGTGACGACCACCAATGAAAAGCTAGCCCAGCGGATCGGCCGGGAGCTGAAAAAGGCCTACCAGGGCCGGACCGAATTCCACTGGTCGAAGGACGACAAGTGCCTGCGCGTCACCTGGGCGCGGGAGGCCTGAGGTGCGTTACTTGCGGCCTTGAGTTGGGGGACTATGAGAGTCTCAGGCGAGAAACGATCTGTCTTTTCGGAGAATGCCTTGTTGGTTCTCCGCGAGCGTTACCTGCGCCGCGATGAGAACGGTTCACCCATGGAAGATCCCCAAGGGCTGCTCCGAAGAGTGGCGGCGGCCATTGCTCAACCCGCCCGGGAGTTCGGCGAGGACGTGGAATTTTGGGAAGAGCGTTTTTTCCGGTTCCTCGCCAACCTCGAGTTCCTACCTAACTCTCCGACGCTGATGAATGCGGGGCTTTCGGGAGGGCAGTTGGCCGCCTGCTTCGTCCTGCCCGTCGAGGACGACCTGGAGTCCATTTTCCGCGCGCTGGGCCGCATGGCGCGCCTGCACCAGACGGGGGGAGGGACGGGTTTCTCGTTCAGCGCCCTGCGTCCCCGGGAAGACCACGTTCATTCAACCGGAGGGATCACCTCCGGACCGCTCTCCTTCATGGAGCTCTTCGACCATGCAACCGCCGTAATTCGCAGAGGCGGGCGCCGGCGCGGCGCCAATATGGCAGTGCTGCGCGTCGACCATCCCGATATCGAGGACTTCGTCCAGGCCAAACGGACGCCAGGGCGGTTGGAAAACTTCAATCTCTCGGTGGGGGTTACCGATGAGTTCTTCTCCGCGCTGGAGGCGGACAAACCCTTTGAATTGAAAAGTCCCCGCACCGGCCGGGTGGCCCGGACGGTGAATCCTGCGGAGCTGCTGGATGAGATGGTGGAGGCGGCCTGGGCCTCAGGCGATCCCGGGCTCTTGTTCCTCGATGAGATCAACCGTCACAACCCGACGCCCTCGCTGGGGGCTGTGGAGGCAACCAACCCCTGCGGAGAACAGCCGCTTTTGCCCCACGAATCCTGTACCCTGGGTTCCATCAACCTGGCCCGGTTTGCGTCCCCGCAAGGGGTTGATTGGGAGCGGCTGCGGGGCATGATCCACGATGCGGTTGTCTTTCTCGATAACGTGATCGAGGCCAACTGCTATCCGTTTCCCGAGATTGAGGCGGCTTCCCGCCGCACCCGCAAGATTGGCCTTGGGATCATGGGCTGGGCCGATTGCCTTGCCGGGATGGGGCTCCCTTACGACTCGGAACAAGCCCTGGCCCTGGGGGCGCGTGTCGCCGGGTTTATCACGCGAGAGGCTCGGGACGCGTCGGTTAGACTCGGCGAGCGGCGGGGTTCTTTTCCTGCGTTCTCGAGCAGCGTCTGGCCCGGCCGGGGCTTTACATCGCTGCGAAACGCGGCCGTGACCTGCATCGCTCCCACCGGGACGATCAGTCTTCTGGCGGGGACCTCGAGCGGGATCGAGCCGCTGTTCGCCCTTGCCATGGTCCGGCGCGTTCTCAATGGCCGGCGGCTGGTGGATGTGAACCCGTTGGTCCTGGCGACGCTGGATAAGCTGGGTCTTGGAAATGAGAGTCTGGTGCAAGAGATCGAGGTCCACGGATCCATGCGCCGGGTGGCCGGCCTCCCCGAGGCCCTCCGCCAACGCTTCCCCATCGCGCTGGAGATCCCGCCGGCTTTCCATGTGCGCATGCAGGCGGCATTTCAGGCTCATTTGGATGCCGCCGTCTCGAAAACCGTGAACCTCCCTTCCGGAGCCTCGGTGGAGGACGTGCGGGAAGTCTTTCTCCTTGCGCGCCAGCTGGGTTTGAAGGGGGTCACCGTTTACCGGTACGGCTCGCGCGAGGACCAGGCCCTTTCCCTTGTGCGCGATGCCGCCGGGCAAGTCTGCCGGGAGTGCGCGGACTAGTTCCTCCGGCAATGCTGCCATTGCGCGGCCGTATACCTATCCTCGGGGGGGGGGAGACAGAATATGGGCCGTTCGGTGGGGCGTTGTTGGGCGGAGTTTAACCAATACTTAATCGGGTCGTAACCAGTTCCCAAGCTGCGTGCGAGTACAATGCGGTTTCGGGCAGCTTCGATGGGCATAGAATTCTCAGCGTCGCGAATGAGCAGCCTGGAAATCGTCGCACTTCCGGGAATGGTGACCGATTTTTGCTCGTTCATACCGGCTGGTTACCGGAATTGATTTACTGCCCCGCGTCATGGGCCGCTCAATAAAAGTGCTGTTTCGACGCCGACATCTATGCGGCTTTACCGGAGGGCGAAAATATGCCGCGTCAGATGCAGGTCGCGCGGTCTCCCGTGACCTGAGCTGGCACGGAAGATGCAAACCCTTTCCAACCGATATCTTCGCAAGCGGGAACTATTTTTGGAGTGGAGGGCGTTTCTTTGGTTGGAGCTCCCGGCAGGGGTCTGCCGTGTATTCTTGGCGATTCCACCGGCTTCACCGCGAGGTGAAGCCGAAATAAAGCCGAAAAAACTCCAATTTGATGTGTACAGGGTTCCCACCGGGGCGCCGTGTGGACACGCCAACTCAGGAACGTGATCGGAGGGCGGAGATGAAGAGTCGATGTGACATTGACCCAATGGATATTTGGGCCCTGAAAACGACGGTCCCCTGGTCGAAGAGTCCCGGCCACGGGCGCCATTTCGGGATTGGAACGATGGATACCACCGCCAAGGGGGTCCGCTGCCAGGCGGCTCAGGATATTCCCGTTTCCGGCGGGTTTATTAAGTCTTTCGCCCTGGGGACCATCGTTTTCGAGCTTGTTGGCCGGGGCTGCCATCTGGTGAATGTCTACTGGGACCAGGGGATCGATACCCTGGTGTCGCCTACGGTTATCGTGGTGGCCGAAACGGGGATCGTGTGGCACTAGGCGACGAGGAGCGGTACCCCAGGCCGCGTGCAAATTAAGGGCGTAACCCACCGACGCAAGCGCTGCTTGGCAGGCACGGGCGGGGGGGCGAGAAGGGCACGAGTATGCAGCGACAGAGAATCACGCCCGAGAACACCGAATTTGTCCTCCTCAGCTTCGAGGGGCCCGATGGCTATGCCCTGGCGGGGGGTCTTGGGGTCCGGGTCAACCACCTCTCCCAGACCCTTGCCGACATGGGATTTACGACCCACCTGATATTTGTGGGAGATCCGAGCCGTAAGGCAGAGGAAGTGCAGTGCGGGGGACGGCTCATCCTGCACCGGTGGTGCCAGTGGATAAGCAAATACTATCCCAACGGAGTCTACGAAGGAGAGAACGATAAACTCTACGATTTCAACGAGTCGGTTCCCTGGTTTGTGAGGGACCAGATTATAAAACCAGCCGCCCGGCGCGGCAAGATGGTGGCCGTCCTAGGTGAAGAATGGCACACCGCCGAAGCCATGTGCCGGTTGAGCGATATCCTCCATGACGACGGCCTGAGGGACAGGGCTGTGATGTTTTGGAACGCCAACAACACTTTTTCCTTCGAAAGGATAAACTGGGAGCGGTTACGCTACACGACGACCCTGACCACGGTAAGCCGTTATATGAAGCACGTGATGTGGCGCATGGGACTGAACCCCCTGGTCATACCCAACGGCATCCCGAAAAATCTTCTCCTTCGAATGCCTGAGCTGGAGGCGGGCAGGGTCCGCAAGGCTCTGGAGGCGGACGTCGTGCTTTGCAAGGTGGCCCGTTGGGATCCCGCCAAGGGATGGGAGGCCGCTATCGGGGCATTGGCCAGACTCAAGCAGGCGGGCTTGAAGTCCGTGCTCGTTGCCCGAGGCGGTTGCGAGCCCTACGGAGGGGAGTTGCTGGACCGCGCCCGGTCCCTCGGACTTTCAGTGAGCGCGAGAACCCTACCCGGGGGGTCGTCCAACGGTTACCTGGGCGCTCTAAAAGGAACCCGCCACGCCGACGTCCTCGACCTGAAATTCCATATCCCCCTTGATGTCTTGCAGGTGATCTATCATGCCGCAAACGCCGTCCTGGCCAACAGCAGTCACGAGCCTTTTGGGATTGTGGGCCTGGAGACCATGGCCGCGGGGGGTGTCGCGCTTACCGGCTGTACGGGTGAAGACTACGCCATACCCTTTGTCAATTCTTTTGTACTTGAGACTTCCGACCCGGGGGAGATCGTGAACTACGTCACCTACCTTCGTGATTACCCCGAGGAAAACCTGAAGATCCGCAAAGCCGCCAGAGAAACCGCGCGGTACTTTGTATGGGAGGCCGCGGCGGAGAATCTGGTGCGCAAATTGGAGAATCAGGCCTTCAACCAGGGGGCG
>Ga0326597_10000947_pt1 | contig 48606 bp, 43 predicted proteins | sample RVTome_12_FD_203789 | JGI IMG/M metagenome (GOLD analysis project Ga0326597, IMG submission 203789) | Soil microbial communities from uranium-contaminated site in the Upper Colorado River Basin, Wyoming, United States - RVT100D185 | ecosystem: Environmental > Terrestrial > Soil > Contaminated >... | reverse complement strand
ATCGCGCCCCTTCTGGTATCCTCGCTACTTCGTGGTGGGCAGGTAGCTCAGTTGGTAGAGCACAGGACTGAAAATCCTGGTGTCGGCGGTTCAATCCCGTCCCTGCCCACCATTTCACCTCTAATCCTTTCAGTAATTTCCGCGACGCTCAGTCCCTCGTGCAAGGTCTCCAGACCCCCTGACTTTGTCGAAACTTTGTCGTTTCTCAGCGGGACCACCACGCGGAGTGCCCCGCGCTGCGCTGCGAGGAGCGCCTCCAGCTTGGCGGCGCCCTCGCGCAGCATGCTCTCGTCGGCGATCGCGTAGCGCCGGTACATCGCCTCCGTCTTGTGGCCGACCATCTTCATGGCGGCTGAGCGTGGCACGCCGGCACGTTCGAGGTTCCGCACGGCCGTCCGCCGGAAGTCGTGGGGGATCCGGTGCGGCGCCCCGGCCGCCTTGCAGGCGGTCAGCCACGCGCGACGAAAGTACTTGATGGGTTGCCCGTCGCGATGGAACACCCACGGGATCACCTGGTCCGTGGCGAGCTCGATCGCACGCGTGTACGCGCGCTGCCGCTCGAGCGCGACGCGGAGCGTCGGCGTCATCGGAAACATGCGGCCTTCCCGGTTCTTCGTCTCGCCGGGCTCGAGACGGATCCACCCGGCCTCGAAGTCGACATGCGTCCACCGGCGCGTGAGGAGCTCCGACCTGATACGCCAGCCGGTGACGTAGGCCGTCTCGGCCACCGCCTTGAGTGGCTCGGGCAACTCCGCGTGCACGGCCTGGAACTCCGCCGCCTCGAAGAAGCCCTTGCGGGCATTGTCCTCCCGGAGCATCGGGACGTACGGCCGCTGCGCCACCTTGTCCGAGATCTCCGCCAGCCGGAACATCCGCTTGAGCGCGGCGAGCTCCCGGTTGATCGTGGCGTTGGCGGCCTTCGCCGCCTGACGGGCGACCACGTAGGCGGTGATCCGATCGGTCGTGATGTCGTGCGCCCGCGCGTCGCCGAAGTGTTCCGTGAGATGGCCGAGGCTCGCTTCGACCCGCCCGAGCGACCGGCGCTGGTTCTGACGGTAGTCGTTGCGGAGCATCTCGCACAGGTCCTTGAGGGTCGTGCGTTCCACGTCGGCGCTGTGCACCCGGCCGCGACCGACCTCGCCGAGCTTTCGCTTGAGGAGCTTGACCGCGTCGGCGCGGTTGGTCGACTTCGAGGACTGGCGGAGGATTTTTCCCCGGTAGGCCCAGCGCGCCCACCAGACCGCCGCCGTCCGGATCTCGCCGGTGCGCTTGTCCGTGTACGTTGGCTGATAGACGTTGCCGGTGCCTCGGTGCTCGCGGCTCACCCTGTTCGCTCTCCCTGCTGCCGGTCGCGGCGGTGGACACGTCACGACGCCCGGCGGTCGTTCTCACATACCGAGCTTCCGAGCTTCTGTCAAGGCTTCCTCGTAGCGAGCCATCGTCGCAGTCCTGCTTCGCTGAACCTGAGGGCCTTGCGCGAGAGACGCCGGGCGAAGGGCAACCGGCCAGCATGACGGTACAGCCAGGTCACCGTCACGCCGAGCAGGGCGGCAGCCTCGGGTGGAGTCAACAAGCGCTCGACGTCGGGTGCGTGCGCGCCCACGGGCTCGTTCGGCGTGATCGAGATGCCCGCGAGGCGCGCCGCGAGGGCTGCCTGCAGCGCGGCGGCCTGGGCCATCAGCGATGGGACGGCAGACAGCGGGACATCCGCTGTTCGTTCCGGGTCGCGTGCGAGGTCGACGAGGGTCGGAGCTGGGGCGAGCATACCGTCAGGGCTTTGTCTCTACGGGAGTTGGTGCCCCGCGCTCGAGCGAGGGTGCGGTGTATCTGGAATCGTACAGGGCGATCGCCTGCTCGATCGACGGAAGGATCTCGTCGGTGAGCCAGTAGACCAGGACGACCGGATCCGGGTGGTGATGGCAGTAGCCTGACATCGGGCCGTCGGTCGGGTAGATCAGCCGGGCGGGATGAATTTCGTGCAGGCGCACGCCCAGGCCCTGAAGCGCCCGCAGGAGGCGCAGCTTGATCATCGCCAGGCCGGCGCGGACGTCCAGCGGCCGCGTGTGCCCGGCCATCGCCTGGATGAGGCCAAGCGGGGTCAGGAGCCCGCCGATGACGATGCCCTGAGCGGCTTCCGCCACGACGCGGCTGATCTCGACCCGCTGGGACACGGCGGTGTCCCGGATCGCCGCCGGCAACTCGAACTCGAAGGCCATCTCGCAGGGGAACCTGAACCCGGCGCGGGATTCTCCAAAGATCAAGCGCGCGCTGCCCAGGAGCACGCGGCCGAGATCGCCATCCGGGAGCGTGGCCAGGAAGTAGGCCGCCGTGTCGTCGTGGACGTCGCGATCGGCTCGTAGACCGTCCCGGTAGTACCCCTTGCGCTGGTAGACGCGGAAGCGCTGGGCGAGGACCGCGGCCCGCTCTCGCCTGGTCGTGGCGAGACCGCACTCGATCGCTCGACTCCCGGCTCGGATGTGCGCGAGCACTTTCATCTCGGCCGGCTTACCAGTGCAAATCGGCGGCCGTCGCGGGCACATGCCAGACGAGCTGATGCATCGCGGGGTTGCGTGACCGCGCGGGCCGCGGGATCGCGCGATGACCCGCAACGAACGCGCGATGAGCCCAACGAGGACGCCGTTCCGTCGATCCTTCTCGATCCGCCCCGCGGCGATCCGTGATTCCGAGCACTTGAGCGGGATCTGCGTGCGCTGAAGGGATGGGAACGGCGGGTCTGGGCCCCCGCGAAACGGACGGAATCGACAACCGAATCGACAACGAAAGCGCAACCTCTCTCGTGGTTGATTCCGCCGCTCGCGGGCACCGTGCCTGCGTCGCGATCTCTCCACGCTTCTCGGCACTTGGAGTCCACGTGGACCACGCGCTGCACGGCGAAGAGCGCGAGGTATCGACAACAAAACGACAACGAATCGACAACTGCCTATAGGTGCGAAGGATCGGGCCCGCGCTGGCCGCGTTCGCTCAATCCTGTCGGGCACTTGTACGCGCTCCTGATGGTCGAGATCCGCGGAAGCGCCGAGCGAATCGACAACCTAATCGACAACTAATCGACAACCCAACCCTGGCCAGAGCCGCGACAGCCACCTCCATCCAGCGGGTCCGCAGGCAGACGCGCCGCCGCGGTGGCAGCCGATTCAATCACTTGCGCGTGATCCAGTCGTTCGACGTGGCGCGCGGCACGGTTCCTGCCTTTCTCCCCTCGCGACGGCGCGGCGACGAGACCGGCGCCGGAGAGAGGAGAGGCGCGATGAAGATCATCCATGGCTCGCTGAGCGCGCTGCTCACCGAGGTGAAGGAGCAGGGCAAGGTGGACGGGGTCCGCGTCGCCGCGCTCATGCAGAGCACGGTCGAGGGCAACGGCGTGCCGCGATACTCGAGCTGGGTCATCGTCTCGACCCAGGTGGACTGGGAGAAGTGGGCGGAGTGGCGCCTCTTGGTCGGGCGTCAGCGCGCCGAGGTCACGGAGCACGGCGCGCGAGTGCCGGAAAAGCTCACCGCGCTGACCGAGGGGAAGCTCGACGAGGTCAGGGGCTGGATCGAGGCGGCGGGGCTCTTGATGCGCGACGGGATCCTCGCCGCCGACGGGGAGACGCTCGAGGGGGTCCTGGGCTAGCATGCGCGCCTCTGGCACACGACCAGCCGGGGCTGACAACTACCTCCGCTGGCGCCGCACGATCGACGAGCATCTCGAGCTCCGCCGCATCAGCTGGCACGAGTACGCAATGTTCAGCTGGCTCTGCACCAAGGCCGATCCGCGCACCGGCCGCGTGCGCACCAGCTGGCCCGTGCTTGGCGAGCAGACGGGCCTCACGCCGAGGCACGTCGAGAAGCTCTGCAGAAGTTTGAGGAGGAAGGGCTATGTCGCGTACCCCATCCACCAGGGCAAGCGCCGTGTGCTGGTGGAACTCTCGATCAATAAATTCCCCCTTGTGGACGGCAGTTACACGGCGCTGGTGGACCGTGCTGGTGTAAGTGGAGCGGAAGTGCTGGCGGAGGTCCCGGCGGAAGTGCCGGCGGAAGTCCCATTGCAAGTCAAGGGTCAGAAGCCCAAAAAATCAGCCACTTCACTGGGGGGAAGAGGTAGAGAAAGAAAGAGAAGTAGATCTTCCCTTCGGGTCCGCTCCACGGACGCGTCCACAGACACCAGGCCCACTGATCCTTCGAAGCCAGAAGAGCTGCTCGGTCGGGCCGAGGCCCTGGCGGCGGCGCCGCGGGCCCTCCGCGAGACGGTGGAACTCTACTGGCTCAAGACGGGGCGCGAGGGGCTCACGCCGGATGATCTGGCCGCGATCCGCGATCTGGACCAGGCCCACACCCCCGCCGTGATCCAGAAGGCGATCACGGAGAGCGTCGAGCGGTTCGAACGCCGTGGCGATGACCCACGCGCGCTCACCTTCCGCTACGTGTGGGACAGTCTCCGCCGCTTCACGACGCGGACGCCGCGCCCCGCCATGTCCACGCACCCCGAGCGTCCGGTGTATCCGCCCGGGCTCACCCGGCTCAGCTGACGCCATGACCACGACACCCGTGCGTTCCCGGAAGGTGCGCAAGATCCTGCGGCTCGAAGCGCGCGCCGGTCGCCTTCTCACCCGCTACGAACGCTTTCTCGATCGGGCCGTCCGCGCGAAGGCGCAGGCGCACGCAGCGCTCGACGAGGCAAGCCTCCTCGAGTTCGCCCTGACCGGCACCCAGCTCGGCGAGCTTCGCCGCATGCGTGGGGCAGGTGGCCCGCGGAGAGCCGCCGCCCGACTCAACAGCGACTACGACCCCATCGGAGTAAGGAGGCCCAGCATGGACGAGCCCAGGCCGAACAAGGTGCAGAAGATCCTTCACCTCGAGGGCAAGGCCGCCACGTGGCGGGCCGAGTACGAGTCGACGCTGGCCCGGATCGCGCCCCTCAAGCACAAGGCCCAGCAATGCGACCAGGAGGCAAAGGCGCTCAAGGTCACGCTGACGCCCTACGAGCTCTCCCAGCTCCGTCGTGCGCGGAGCGGCGTCTGATGGCGGTGGCCCCACCGCTGACGGACAACGGTGTCCCACGGCCGAACGAGCCTCGCGCGTGCCAGCGCTGCGGCCATCGCGTCGAGGCCTTCACGCTCGAGCTGCCGATGGGCCTTGGCCCGCGGACGTTCACGGGCGAGTGCCCGTGCGAGCGGGAGCGCCGCGCCACCGACGCCCGCGAGCGCGCGGCGGCCGAACACCGGGAGCGTGTCCGGGCCTGCTTCCGCCAATCCGGGATCGGCCGGCGGCACGAGGCGGCCTCGTTCGAGAACTTCACCACGAGCCCGGCCACCGCGGCCGTGGTGGACGTGTGCCGCGCCTTCGCCACCGCATTCCCCCAGGGCGGCAAGGGGCTGACGCTCTCGGGCCCGGCGGGCACCGGAAAGACGCACCTTGCCGTGGCCGTCACGCGCGCGCTGATCGACCGCGGCGTCTCGGCGGTGATCGTCAACGTGCCCATGCTGCTGCTCACGTTCCGAGGGACTTTCAGCGGCGATCGCCCCGAGCGCTTCGACCGGATGCTCGATCTCCTCTGCCGGTGCGAGCACCTCGTGCTGGACGACCTGGGGCGCGAGCGGCCGACGGAGTGGGCGCAGGAGACGCTCTACCTCGTCGTGAATGCCCGTTACCAGGAGTGCCTGGCGACATCGCTGACGACCAACCTGAGCCCCGTCGAGCTGCGGGCGCGCCTGGGGGAGCCCATCCTCGACCGGCTCGCCGAGACCAACCAGGGCTACTGGTGCCAGTGGCCCTCTCACCGGCGGCGATCGGCGCGATAAACATGCGCATCGAGTGCGACTTCCGGCCTGGTCTGGCCAAGCCCACGATCACGCGCGGTCCTGACGGGCCGGTGCTCTCACTCACGCACGGCCGGGTCGACGTGATTATTGAGCTCTCAGAGGAGAGCCTCAGCGCGCTCTGCCTCGCAGTGGTTGCGAGCATCGCAGGCGAACGGTGCTGAGCCGCCCCGAGATGCCGCCAAATGGGAATGGCCCGCTGAACGGCTGGGTCCGGCTCCTGGGCCTGGTCGGCGTGCCGGGCGCCATCTCGATCTACCTGGTCTGGTGGCTCACCCAGTGGCTCGGTCTCAGGATCGACCGGATCATCCAGCTCCTTGAGCAGATCGCCCGGGAGCTGAAGGTGACGGGGTCCTGAGGATGGGCGCCCGCCGCTTTCGGGATCCGGGTGTCCTGCTTCTCTCGCTCACCCGCGATGGCCGGATGGTCAACCCGCTGGCCTTCGACGCGCTCGAGGAGCGGCTGCCCAGGGCCACGGACTGCTTCCTCTTCTGCCACGGCTGGCTCGTCGGCCCGGCCGAGGCGCGAGCGGGCGCGGAGCGGTTCTTCTCGCATGTGGACGGCGCGCTCCGCCCGCTCGGCGATGGCGTCGCCCCGCTGCGCGTGGCCGTGCACTGGCCCTCGAAGCCCTTCGCCGAGCCGGAGGCTGGATCCCGTTCCGCAAAGGACGAGCTGTCGCCCGCGCTGCTGGGGAGTCTCCGGGAGCTGGCGCACACCCGGCCCGGGCTCATCGAGCGACTGATCGCGCCGCTCTGCGAGGCCGAGGTGCCGCTCGGTCCCGAGGAGGAGATCGAGCTGGACGCGCTCGTCCGCCAGGTGCGGGACGGCGCACACCGGGGCGCCTCGACGCTCTCGCCCCTCTACGCGCTCAGCTTCTGGCTGATGAAGCGGCGCGCGGGGCAGGTGGGGGAGCGCTTGGGACGCGAGCGGCTGGCGCCCATGTTCACGAGCCTCGGCGACACGGCGCCGCGGTTGCACCTGATCGGCCACTCCTTCGGGGCAAAGCTCGTCGCTTCTGCAGTGCTGGGCGGCCTCCGGCCCGCGAGCCTCGTGCTGCTGCAGGCCGCCTTCTCCGCGTTCGCCTTCGCGGAGGAGGTGCCGAGCATGAAGCGCCCGGGCTTCTACCACCGGATGCTCGCCGAGCGCCTGGTCGCCGGTCCCATCGTCGCGCTCCGCTCCGACCACGACCGGGCGCTCGGCACGCTCTACCCGGCCGCGACCTGGGGCACCCAGGTCGATCGCGCGGCGCCGAACGCGGGGCGCCTTCGGCAAGTGCGCGAGGTCATCGCGCGCAGCGCCCTGGGCGCGGTGGGCGTGCGTGGCGTGGGCGCGCCCGAGCTCGACCTGCTGGACGCCCAGATGTCGGGGCTGCCGCGCTGCGTGGTGACCATCGACGGCTCGCGTGTGGTGACCAAGCACGAGTGGCTCATCGGCGCCCACTGCGACATCTACCACGACGAGATCGCGACGCTCGTGCTGCTGGCGGCGGGGCTGCTCACCGGCGGCCCCGCGGGCGCGCGGCCGCGGCTGGTCCCGCCCTTCCCCAACTCGTGACGAGGAGGCTCCGCATGCTCGAAACGCTCACCGAGAGACCCGCCGTTGTCCCCCGGCCGCAGTCGAAGGCGGCGCACGTGCCCCCGGCGGCCCAGTGGCTCGTGCTGGCGTACCTCGCCGCCGACAACGATCTCGAGGGCGAGCTGCTCGCTGACCTGGCCGAGATGGAGCGCGTCGGGTCCAGCCCAGGCGTGGTCGACGTCCTCGCCCAGGTGGACCGCTCGCGCGGGCAGGACACCTCCAAGGGCAACTGGCATGGCACCCGACGCTACTACGTGACGCGCGGGACCGACCCGCGCAAGATCAACTCGCGGCTCCTGGCTGACCTCGGCCCGACGAACACGGGTGACCCGCGCGTGCTCGAGAGCTTCATCCGATTTGGCGCGCAGCACTACCCGGCGCGGGCGACGGCCCTGGTGCTCCTCAACCACGGCTCCGGTTTCTACGTGCCGCCGGAGATACGCTCGCGGGAGAGGACAGCGCCAGGACATGAGGTCGCGTCATCTGCCGCGGCTCGGCGACGCCGGCGGCCGATCTTTCACACCACTCGCGAGCGGCTACTCGACGCCGCCCCCCGCAAGCCGCGGCATTGCCTATGACGACGGCGTCGCCGACTGCCTGGACAACCAGGAGCTCAAGCGCGTCCTCGCCACGGCCCACCATCTCCTCGGGCACAAGGTCGACGTGGTCGGCATGGACGCCTGTCTCATGACCATGATCGAGGTGGCCTACCAGGTCCGGGATCATGCCCACGTTCTCGTGGGCTCTGAGGAGCTCGAGCCCGGCCCCGGCTGGCCCCACGCAGAGATCCTTGGGGACCTCACGAAGAACCCGACAACGACGCAGGCCGAGCTCGGGGCCACGATCGTCCAGCGCTACGTCGAGTCCTACCGGCACGGTGTGGAGAGCGCCACCCAGTCCGCCATCGACCTCGGCCGGCTCGACGACCTGGTGGAGGCGGTGGACGTCCTGGCCCGCCGCCTCCTGGCCGGCAGCAAGAGTACGGCCCTTGCGGTCGCCCTCCACGGTGCGCGACGCCGGACGCTCCAGTTCTTCGAGGGTCTGTACGTCGACCTGCACCACCTGGCCCGCAACGTGGCGACCGCCACCGGCCATGGTCGCATCGCCGATGCCTGCCGTGACGTGCAGCGCATGATCGACGGCGACGCGGCCCGGGGCCCGATCATCGCCGAGGGCCATGCCGGGGCGTCCATGGCGCCGGCCCGCGGGATCTCGATCTATTTCCCGTTGTTTCTCGATCGCTCCGCCTTCTACCGCGAGCTGGACTTCGCGTCGGCGACGCACTGGGCGGACCTCCTCGAGGTGTATCTCGGCAACGGACGGACACCTGAGGCTCGATGAGGGGCCGCGTCATCTAGGTCGTGGACGGCGAGACGATCCATGCCCAGATCGGGAAGCACCGCGAATGGGTGCGCTACATCGGCGTCAACGCGTTGGAGATTCCGCATACGGTGCGCCGATGGCGGCACGGCGGCGAACAGGCGAGCGCGATTAAAGGAAGGCTCGTCGCCCGGCACGCCGGACGCCTGGAACTACCGACTGCTTGGAGCGCGAACAAGATGACACCATGCTTGCGGCTTGGGTACTAGACTCGGCTGGATGAGGGCAGGCAGGCTCTGAGTCTACGAGCCCGATTCTGCCACATCAGCGTCCTCGGCTGCATCCTCGGATTCTCGGGGCAGAAGAATGCTTTCTTCCTCAGGTGGGACCTCCAGAACTATCTCCTCTTCAAATCTTTCGCGATTCGCTCGCAGCCTTTCTTCAATGCGGGTACGTTGTCTTTCATACTCATCACGAATACCGGGGACAATCGGATCCGTAATTACAGTGTTTCGACCAGTGAGTGAGAATCTATCTATCTCTATGTTCTCCTCCTCGTGTAGATAGTCTAGATACTGACCTACCCGGTCGAACCTTATTTCCATTCGTGCGAGTTTTTCCTCTTCCCGATCCGCTAAGTTATCTACCCTGTGGACCGAATCGCGGAGGTCCCTTTCGATCCCACTATCGTTTATGGGTGTGTCTTGAAGAACTAGGTCTAGATAGGGGAAGGATCGAACCAGAGAGCGAAGGTAGTACCAGCCTGCCGAGGTGATTCGTACATGCGTTGCGCCCGCCAGGGACTCCGTGGAACGGGTATTTGCTTCAATGAGCTGCTTGACGAGTAGCCGCTCGAGCGTCCTGAGAACATCTTCGCGATCGTCAAAGATGTCCTCGAATGCTGAAATTATCCGATTCAGGTCGGTATATCCTTGCCCTTCGCGGCTAACTTCACCTCGATGACCAAGAAGCATTCGAAGAATGCGTACGGCTGTGAAGTGACTAGAGTTCTTCTCGCTCCCACAATCAAATAGATTCAGGACCGGGCTGTGCGCTTCTCGATAGAAACGTCTGTCGCCTAACATGATTGACTTGACGAATTCGTGGAAGGCAACAAAATAGGCCCCATCCCGACGGTGAATGCGAAGCATCTTGTCAACATCAGTTGCGCCGGACGCTAGAAATGTCGTAAATAAATTGAGCGCCATGCGCATGTTACCGAAGCAAATGGCCTCAATGAACAATGCTATGTTCCTGTTTCGCTCAAAAATACTGTACTCGACAATTTCGAGGAAATCGGATATGGCAGTCGCATCAATGGTAATTCCACCAGGTATGGCGAATGGAAGGGCTTCCTGGCCTGTGGTCAGATACTCGCGGGCAAATCGTAAACGATTCACGATTAGTTTGCGAAACTGCGGCGACGCGATATGAAACTTCCGATTCGTATACGCTGTGAAGGTCTTCTGAACGCTCGCGGTGTAGTAGGACTCCTCACGAAGAGCCACGACGGTTACTGAGCCTATCAGGCGGGTGACACGTTGGGCGAGCATGAAGACCTGAGCTTGGTAGGAGGGAGAGAGCTGATCGACATTATCAATGAAAATCACCACGGATATATCTTGTCGGGGCTTACAAAGACGAAGTAGGCGGGGAACATATTCCGAAAGGGTTTCTTGCCACTTTTGTAGGTATGGAGAAAGAGCCCGATCGTATTCTGGGCTCTCTGGCCTCAGGCCACTTAGAGCTGTTTCTTGCAGCGCAGCAATCTCGTCGGAAAAGACGCGCTTGATGTTTCGGCGCGTCTCTAGATGTGGCGTCTTGTATCTGGAGCGTAGCTGATCGAGGATCGTACGCCACACAAATGCTTCCATGTCTCTTGGATCCAAGATCGCAGCAAGAAAGTCTACGTGAAACCAGATCGTGCTAGCACTAAGGACGCCATGGCCAACGGTGCGCTGATAGCGCTTCAGGAAGGTGGTTTTTCCGGCGCCAATTCCGCCGAGGAGAAGAAAGAGCTGCCCGCTCGGAGACGCGATTGCGCTTGAGATTGCGGTGGCGAACGCCCCGGCGTCAGCTGCACCCTGTCGTATTGGTTCGGCGCCCTGATCACGGAGAAATCGAGGAATGGAGTCCGTAATGACGAAGCTTAGGTCCTGCACGACGATACGTAGACTTGCAGAGTGGACGTAGCAAGATTGAAGGATCTCGGGCGCATCTTGATCGGCAATGTCTTCGAAGATAGCTTTGATGAGGGGATGGAGTTGGGCATGGAGTCGGTTCCGCTGGAGCGGCTGGTCTGCGTTGAAGAGTCGATCTACGACGCGATGAAGCTCTCTTGCGGGGCGCCTTGGAGATCCAAATTCGGTATCCAGGCTGCCCGTTAAGAGTGCGTCATAGGAGAGCAGATTCCAGAATTCCATGAAGTTCTGGATGATGTACTCGAGAGTCGGAAAAATCCGGGCCATTCCGTCTCGCCAGGGTAGGCCCTCTCGAATGGCGCGGAAAATGATCCAAGCGTAACCATTGGTGGCAACCGCATAGCGGATTCCCTGATCGTCGCAATATCCTCGAACCTGTGTAATTGCCTCTCTGATGTCAGCGTGGGTGGAAACGACGCCGGATAGCTTGAGACGCTTGGTTGTCGATCCGATGGGGAAAATGAATGGGATACCCTCTCGCTTGGCTTCGACAGCGACATATGGAGTATCCCGTATCTTCAAGCAGTAATCCATGTAGCCGCGTTCGACGTGACGCTCCCGTAGAATATCGGGCGCGGGCCAGCCGCAGACTTCAACGAGGATACGGTCGATGACTTGTGAACGGGTATCGGCTTCAGTGACGGCTCCATGGGCGTCACAGAAGGCACGAAACTGCTCGCAGATGTCTCGAAGAGTTTGAAGCCGATCGTCCACTGAGGGGGTTGTCATTGCTTCTCCGATCCTTCTAGAACCATCTCACTATTACCACCATGGATTGAGGTCGATGGTCCGCCAAGCCGGTGACGATGTAAACCCAATAGTTTTGGGAAGCAACGCAAGCCGTGACGCTACACCAGGCGCCAGGAGTAGCGGTGCCGCTGGGGTCTTCCGGGAAGCGGGCGTAGTCGGCGAGGGGCAAGGCGCGGACCAAGAGGGCCTGCTGCTCACGGGCGTCGAGGGGATCGGCCAGCGGCTCGAGTACGGCGTATTTTACGAGGCGCTTCAGGTCGTCCGGGATGTCCTTCGGGATCGGCCCATCGGCAACGACCGGAAGGAGCAGCCAGAAGCCCATCCGCCTGAAGCCACGGCAGAAACTCTCTGGGGTGACCGTGCCCATGGGCGAATACTGCAGGGGTGGACCCCACGCCCGAGGAGACGTCCAGGCAAACGAGATTGGCGGAGATCCTGCGCCCATACGGCTGGCGCTGAGACGGCTGGAGTCCGGTGACGTCGACAAGAATGAGATGCGCATCATCTTCCACCTGATAAGGCTCGGGTGCCGTCCCGGGCGTTCCGTGCAGGTGTCGGCCACCAAGATCAGCAAGGCGCTGGGGATGCAGACCGTCAGAGTGGGTGCCATCCTGAGGGAGCTGTGCTACCGGGCGTCTGTGGCGGGCGGCCGCTGAGTCTGGGAGGTTAGGTCACGGTGACGGGGCCACGGACTGGGCGACCGCCGCCGGAGGGCGCTGATGTTGACTCGCTGGGTACGCATCCCATCTGAAAGGCGATTCGCATCCGCGCGAGGTCACGGTAGTCACATCAGGAACTTGTCACGTCTTGTCAATGGCAGTCAGGAGGCGGTGAAGCTGTGCTCCTACGCGGGGCGGTGAGTAGTCTTCGAATTTCGCCTGCCCCAGCAATATTGCGGTCCGTGCGCAAAGCAGTTCCTGAAGCGTCAGACCCTTCTTCACCGCAGCTGCACGAAGAACCAGCGTCATGTCCCATATCGCTTGGGCCCACGCCATTCCCTGGGGATAATCCGCGAAGACCTCGAGACATGCATTCTTATCCGTCGGCTCCAGCTCAAGTTTGGGAAGCATGTATTGGTCCATCGTTCTCCAAAAGTGGTCGGGGAGCCAGAACGGCGCCCACATATAATGGATGGAATTCTCCATCATGGCGTAGTCGAGGGCCGTTGTTCCGGAGCTTGTCGCCCATGCAAAATCGATGAGGCCGATCTTGCTATGGTTGCCATAGTCGACCATTATGTTGCTGGGATGGAGGTCGCCGTGAATGGCGCCATTGGCCACCCGTATAGTGCCAGAAAGGAAGTTCTCAACTCGCCCAAGCAGATTCGGCCACTTCACCTTCTCTGCTCCCGGCACGGAGGGGGAATCCCGTGCGTAATTCTTGAGGTGTGTGATTCCGATTTCCTGACGAAGGTACTCTGAGAACAAGCGTTTGATTCTTCCGTCCTTCCTCGTCGCTGCAGGGCTGGGGAGATGATTGAGTGTGGTCGTCACGATTTGCAGGATTTTCTTAGTGCTGGGCAGCGTCCGCCTGCGGGACGTCGCTGGAAGCACGCTCCGATCGAGAATCGACTTCAGATCCTCGTCGCCTGCGTTGGTGAAAACGAGTAATCCTCTGTCGTTTAGTACTTCGTGATATTCAACCTTAGTCAGGACGTTGAACGAGCTATTCACGACCTTCGTGTTCTTGAACTCTCGAGTGCTGCTTGATGCAGAGTCCCATTTTGCCACGTAATTGATCGTCTCTGAACGATCCTTCCGCACTCCACGGAAGGCGAACATCTTCGCAGGTGTCTTGCCAAAACGACCGAGTGGTTTCAGCAGCAAGTGACGGGGATTCGGTACTATTGCGGCCGCGACTGCCTCGAGCAACTGTCGATCGGTGTCCGGAAGATCGAACAGGGTCCAAGGGGCAGTCCGCCCGGTCATCGAGTGCCCGCAGATGCGGCGTGTACCCGCCAGTCCCATTGGGAGGTTCCGACGGCATGGGCGAGAGATTTCCGCAGGAATTGCGAGGGGCTGGTCCGCCCATCAAAAAGAAGACCAACTGCTTGCGAGGTATCCCAAATGAAGAGGTATGAGTGGTGACCCTGAGCGAGCTCAACGGGCCTGACGAGCCTGTGTGTCTTGAGCGCAGATTCCACGGTCGCGACGAATGACCGGAGCTCGGTCTTGAGTAGCTCCGCCATATGCCAGTGAGCGTGAGAAATACCGCAGCCCGAACTCTCACAGTGGAGGATGCCGTGCTCGAACACCACGGACGCGCTCTCGGGGGAAGCAAGAGGACTGTGAGTGTGGATATGATCGATGATTTCACCCATTTCGCGCGCGGAGAGCGTGCCGAAAGCAGTAATATGTGCGTGAGGGATGATCAAGCGGTGCGACGCAACAATTGGAGCCAAGTCTTCATAGGTTGAAAACCACGAATTCGTCACGAGCAGTCGCGCATCCAGAGATGGATCACGACCAGCCCCTTTGCAGAATTCGCAACGTTCCTCAATCATTCTCGCTTTTCCTCCGTTTAATTTGAGCTTCGAGCCGTGCGTACGTCGGCGTTTCGCTCTGGTCCCAGGCGATTCCCGGCAAGGGTGTCTCCTTGCCGGTGGCCGATCTCACGATGGGGGTGCATGGCTCCGACTTGTCCGTTAGACGGCCGACTCGATGGATTTCGAAGCCCGACGCTCGCGCGTTCTTCTCGTACGAAGCTGACACTGCCGGAGAGACCGTGAAGAGAAGGCGAAAGTCCACGGAATCGCTGAAGACAAGATCGTAGATGTCGTCATCGCGAAAGCCACGGATCTTCGCCACCTTCCGAACGAGGTCAGAAACTGGCACGTCGGTTAGATTCACCTCCATGGCAAGGCCTGATGCGCGAGAAAGCTGTTCGATGGAAGCGCGAAGCCCATCACTAGTGTCCATCGCGCATCGTGAAAACCCGTTTTCCGACAAGAACTGTCCGAGAACGAGTTGCGGGCGTGGCCGCCGCCATGCAGCTAGGAGGGCCTCCTCGTCCTTGTGGCTGAGTTGTCCATCGCAGGAGTTGCTGAAATATGCGTCCGCTGCCCCCGCGACCCCCGTGCTACCGCTCAAGTACACGTAGTCGCCCGGTGTGCCATTTCTCCGGAGCAGAGCTGTGCCCTTCTTGCAAAGGCCAAAGGCTGTGCCCGAGAGAACTGGCAATTCGTATCCGCCGGAATCGCCGCCTACGAGAGGCATGCAAAACTCCACGCACGCCTCGTGAATGCCATCGAGAATCTCTTTCGCCTGTTGGAATTCCATGTCCTTCGAATACCTCAGGACGTCAAGGAATCCCACCGGGCGTGCGCCCATTGCAGCGAGGTCGCTTGCGTTAGCGGCCGCAAGATAGTAACCAATGTCCTTGAAGGATAGTTTGCCGAGCTTGAAGAGTCGAAATCCTGCCCCGCGGACGAAGTCAGTCCCGACGACCAAATCGAACTCCCCGGGGAGATCGATCACAGTGCAGTCGTCGCCCGCGATGGTTTGAGTGTCTATGTGGACTAAGGAACGAGCGGTTCCCGCTGGCATCTGTTCGGCCAGGACACGCACATACTCGACGATTTGTGACTCAATACTCATCGGCTTCTCCGCGAACAACCACTTTACAGCGTGTGCTTCGTCATAGAGATTTGCATCCGCCGCCGCCCGTTCAGTGCGGTCACTCATTTTCCAGCAACGGTCTCGATCAATCTGCATAATCGCAGTTTCGGTTATGGCTCCTAACCGAAGGCTACTGCATAACGCTGGTAGACTACCTCGTTATTCGACCAACGGGAAGTGGGACGTGCCCCGAGGCTGGAGATGTCCCGATCGTTGTTGAATTTGACAACTGAGTAGCGGTGGCTCCCTGGCAGGCCCTGAGAATCGGGTCTGCCAAGACCAACCGGTCCACAGGGCCGAGCCAAACAAGCCACCATGATGAAGAAAGCAGAGGCGAGGCGCGTAACGCAAGCGAAAAGTGAGGCCCCCGGCACGGGGGACGACGTAGTGACCACGCTGATCACCGGGATTATCGCGAAGCGGGCGCACGTACTGGTGTGGGTATAGGGTAGGGGCTGGCGGCGCTGTGGGAGGTGTGTGCCGCGGAGGCGGAAGCCGTAGCGGGGCCGAAGGGGAAGGACTAGGCGGAGTGACGCTCGCACGTCGTCCGCTACTTCCGCCCGGCCCCTGACGTCAATGTGCGCCAGCGCGCGGCCCACATTCTGACCGAGCCCGGTCTCGGTCTCCAGGCCCAAGACGGCCGGGCCTTCGGGGGCCGAGGGGCCTACGACTCCGTCTTGAGCGCAACATCAGCACCCTCCGGCGTCGGGGTCGCCCCGTCCGTGGACCTTGAGTTCGGCCGCGGTGGCGTGCGATCAAGGCCGCACGCGCGGTGATGCTGACGATCGGCGGCGCGGCCTGCGGCGTGCACGCTGAGCGATAAATCCGTCGCGCTCGCCCCGGCGCACGCCTTGGCCGCGGTCACGCGCGCGGTTGCTCCCGCGGTTGGCGACGCGGCCTTCGGCGTGCAAGATGAGACGCACGCCTCGGCCGCGGTCACGCGCGAGGCTGGTCATCCCGTAGGGCGGTAGCTTCCTCCCGCCAGCAGACGGGCCCACGGACCCGCGTCCAGTCAACTACACTCCCGTCCGCAGCACTTTCAATCGTATCGCCCCTTTCGCCTCCCTCAACCCCTCCGGGCTTCGCCCTCCGGGGTCCTCCGCTTCGCTCCGGCCCTGCGGGTGACGGAGGCGAAACCGGCGGGAGGCGACCCGACTGGGTCCACGTGGCGCTGTGTCCTCTCGTCGGTCCGTGCGTTCCTCCCACGCGCGCGCCTCCGTGATTGCGCGCGCGCCCTCGCATGGATGTGGGGTCGCCTCCCGCCTGGGGCGCTAGCAGATTGGCGTCTGCGGGCGGGCCCGCAGGGGGCCGGCGTTGGTGCCGGCTCAACCTTCCAGGGAGGTGCGTCATGGCAGCAGGACAGGGATTCGTGGCGGTGGTCGGGGCGCGGGTGTTGCCGGAGACGGCGGTGCCCCAGGTGGCAGACACGGTGCGTTTCTTTCTCTCGCGGGGCTGGGGCATCGGGTCGGGCGGCGCGCGGGGCGCGGATCACTACGCCCTCAGCGCGGTGCTGGCCGCGGAGCCGTCGGCGTGCGCGCGCTCGGCGGTGTTCCTGCCTGGTGCGCTGCCCGAGCGGTCGCACAGCCTTCACGCGTTCGTGGCGCGGGGCGGGCGCGTCGTGCCGGGCGCCGGGGCTGGCCGGCTTGCTCTCCTCGCGCGCTCGGCGCGGCTCGCGCGGGAATCGGTTGGCGTGGTTGCCTTCCTCTGGGGTCCGTCGCGCGGCTCGGTGTTCACCGTGCGGGAAGCAGCCCGGGCGGGCAAGCCCGCCGCGGTGGTCCTCGCCGGCGGTGGCGCTGTGCTGCCGGCGTTCACGGGCGGCCGGTGGGCGCCGTGCCGCTTCGGAGCGGTTGAAGGGTTCCGGTGGCAACCGGAGCCGCTGGAGCGCGCGCAGCCTTCCTGGCTCGCGCGTGTGTTCCAGGTGCCAGAGGGCGAACCCATCCATGCCCAGCTCGAGCACATCGCATCACTCAGCGCCGGAGAGCGGCTGTGGTTCGAGCGCGGCGTCCTCGCCGGCGACACGGTGCTGGTGCCGCACGAGGCGCTGTCCGACACGCCCGCTTTCTTGGCCACACGCCGGCTGATGCGGCGCTTCCGGTGCGAGGTCCGCGACGCCGCGGGACTCGCCGAGCTCTTCCTCGCCCTCGACGCCGGCGCGGACGTGGTCGCCCACTATGAAGCCGAAGCGCAGCGCGTTGGCGTCGCGCGCGTCATCGAAGAGCTGGTCCACCTGGTCGCCAACCTTGCCCTCGCCGAGCAGGCGCCCGAAACCGACGCGCTCGAGCACGCGGAGACCCTCGGCGACGGCGTCGAGTGGGTGGACGATGCCGGCGGGGTTGCACAGGCCGCAGTGCAGTCACGGGGCGAGACTGCACCGTCCACGGTGCAGTGGCATGCCCTGGGAACGGTGCACCCCGAGCGGGTGACCTGCCCAGTGTGCAGGGCAGTCTCCGAAGCCGATGAGGACTCGGGCGAGCTGCCGACCTGTTCCGGGTGCGGCACGCGGGACACCTGGGAAGCGCGGCAGGGTAGCCGCTTCCGCGGAACCATCGGCGCGATCGACGCGTGTCCGTCGCTCGAGGAGCTGGCAGCGCTCGGCAAGCGGCTCTACGCGCTCCAGCTCACGCACGATCAGGCGGGCGTGGCGTGGTCACACTACCAGCTGCGCAAGGCCACGCTCGAACATGCCGTGACGCTCCGGCCACCCGCGCGAGCCCTCCTCGCGCAGGTCGAGCGCGCCACGCCCCGGTCGCTCGGGCAGCTTGGCGGGCGACTCTACCGGCTCCAGCACGCCAGCGCCGGGTCCGTGTCCACCACCGAGTGGCGGCGGATCTGGTCGGTCTACCAAGCGCGGCGCGCCCCGGCCCGCGCGTAGGTCAGACGCGCACACGCGCTCGCCCTCGCAGGCGTGCGCGCACGACCGGTCCATCGGTCGCCGACGGGGCCTTCGCCGTGCAGGGTGAAGCGCACGGCTCGGCCCCGGTCACGCGCGCGGAACGTGGCGCCCACCCGCGCGCCGCGGCCATCGGCGTGCAACCAACCCCGCACGCCTCGGCCGCGATCACCCGCACGCCGTGCCGCATCCACCGCCTCCTGTTCTTTCCATCCGCTCGCCCGCTCCCTCGGCTCGCTCCGCTCGCCGCGATCTGATCGGGTCTGGTGTGGATGGTGACCGACCCAGAAAGGAGGTGAGGCGCATGTACCGCTGGGAGGTGCCGAAGATCCTCGCGCGCCGGCTGGCGCGCGTCCGGGAGCGCACGGGCGTGCCCGTCGCCCGCCAGCTCCGCCGCGCCGTCGACGAGTACCTGGACCAGCATGACGCCCCTGCCGCGCTCCACGCGGCGCGGGCCACACCCGTCACCGCCACACGAGGAGGAAGCGAACCATGAACTGCGTGAATCACGTGCTCTTGCTCGGTAATTTGACCCGCGATCCGGAACTCCGCTACACGCCCGCGGGCACCGCGGTGTGCGACGTCGGCGTGGCGCTCAATCGCCGCTGGAAGGACCAGGCCGGCGAGGCGCAGCAGGAGACGACCTTCGTGGAAGTGACCGTCTGGGGCAAGCAGGCCGAGACGGTGTCGGCGTATCTCACCAAGGGGCGCGCCGTCGCGGTCGAGGGCCGGCTCCAGCTGGACACCTGGGAGACGGACGCCGGCGAGCGCCGCTCGCGGCTCAAGGTGGTGGCCCAGCGGGTGACCTTCCTGTCCTCGGCGCACGGCCAGCCCGCGCCCGCAGGCGAGCCCGCGCCGGACTGGGTCACCGAAGAGGCCGAGCGATGATCACCGCCGGCGCCAGCGTGTCCGCACTCGAGATCATGCGCATGATCCGGAGCGCGCTCAGGGAAGCGCGCGACCTCACGACCGCGATCCAGACGCTCGCCGACCGCGTGGACCGGCTCACCGGCGAGCTCGCCGAGGGCGAGCTCCTCGAGTTGACCAAGCTCGCGGCCCAGGCGCTCCGAGCCTTCGAGACCACTCACAACGAAGGGAGAGTCCCATGAGCCGGCAACTGCTGGAGAAGCCGTTCGAGCCCGCGCAGATCCGCCAGCGCAAGGGGCGCAACGGCATGCTCGACTACGTGGAGGGCCACAGCGTCATCCACCGTCTCAACGAGGCGCTGGAAGGCCAGTGGTCCTTCGAGATCATGCAGCACGAGATCCGCGAGGACGAGGTGCTCGTGCTCGCCAAGCTCACCGCCGAGGGCATCACCAAGATGAACTTCGGCGTGAGCCAGGTGACGCGGGAGCGGGACTCGGGCGCGCTCGTATCGCTCGGCGACGACCTCAAGGCCGCCGGCACGGACGCGCTCAAGAAGTGCGCGACGTTCTTCGGCGTGGGGTTGCACCTCTACGCGGACAAGCCGCTTACCGGGCGTGGGCCCGTTGCGCACAGCGTGCCTGCGCCGCCCGGGCCCGCGCCGGTGCCGAGGCCGCCGGCCAAGGTCCCGGTCAACGGCACCCGCCCTGGCAACGGCGGCTATCCCGGCAACGGTGGCCGCTCGACCAACGGCCACGCCAACGGGAGCATCACACCCCGCCAGCTCGACGCGATCTGGAAGGTGGGCCAGGCCAAGGGGCTCGACCCGAACGCGGTCGAGCACATGAGCCTCCGCGTCTTCAACCGCAAGCCCGACGCTCTCACCCACGAGGAGGGAGCCGCACTCATCAAGGAGCTGTCGAACCTCAAGCGCCGCGTGGCCTGATGGCCGCCGGCATCACCGACGGGCAGGGGAGGGAGCGCACGCTCTCTTCCCTGTCGTGTCTTCAAAGGAGAAATCGTCATGGTGCCACCCGAGATGCGCCGTCAACCGCACGTGAGCTTCACGCAGATCGACCAGTACCTCTGCTGTCCGCTCAAGTACAAGTTCACGTACGTGGACCGCCTCGCGCCCGAGTTCGTGCCGGCGGCCCTCGCCTTCGGTTCCGGCATCCACGGCGCGGCGGCCTTCCTCCTGCGCGGCGTCCAGCAAGGGCAGACGCCGAAGCTCGAGGACGTACAGGGCTACTTCGAGGGGTACTGGAACTTGGAAACGCAGCAGAAGCCGATCCGTTTCGGCGAGAAGGACACCAAGGAGAGCCTCCTTGACCTGGCCGCCCGAATGCTCGATGTGTTCTACCGAAGTCAAGAGCCCGGGACCGAGATCATCGCGGTCGAGCAGCCCTTCAACGTGCCGCTTGTGGATCAGGAGACGGGCGAGCTCCTCGACCGGAATCTCGTCGGTGCCCTCGACCTCGTGGAACGCGATCCCGCCGGCCAGCTCGTGGTGGTGGACTCAAGACGTCGGCGCGGAAGTACACGGACCTCCAGGTCGAGGCCTCGCTCCAGCTCTCGGTCTACAGCTACGCCACGGCGATGAACGGTCTCGGCGACCAGGAGGACATCCGGCTCCGCTTCGACGTCCTGACCAAGACCAAGCAGCCGGAGTTGCATCGGTACTGGACGCAGCGGGATCGGGCGGCGAACGTGCGGCTCTTCCATCTGGCGGCGGAGGTCCTGCACGCGATCGAGGCGGGTGTGTTCCATCCGAACCCCGGCTGGCAGTGCAAGGACTGCCAGTTTCGGAGCCAGTGCTGGGCGTGGAGGTGAAAAGATGCCCGTGGCGGAAGCTCCCTGTTGTGTCCTATCCTGTCGCGGGGCATCGGAGCATGGGTCAGGAGGTCCAGCGGGTATGGGTGGCGGCAGGGCGATGAGCGCAGTTCGTTGCAAGCAACCAGCCCTCGGCCGGCGCACAGAGGCAATTCTGGACCTCGGGCCACAATGAGGCTCGACGACCTCAGGCCGAATGCGGCCGTACGCGGCATCTTGCCGGACTGTCTCGTCACCGTCGTCGGTGTGCAGTGGTTCGGCTCCGAAGCGTTGGAGCTGACCTACAAGGACCCGGGGGGCCGCCCCGGCAACGTGCTCCTGTACCGCCACGACGAGGCACGTCTGGAGATCGCGGAGCAGGGTCGCCCGTGGAGCTTCGACGGGGATGGGGCCCTGTTCCGCCTCGTCGCGGAGGCGCACCGCATTCGCCTGGCGCACCTCTTCGATCCGGTGCTCGCGGTCCACACCTCGCTCGTCGATCCGCTCCCGCACCAGATCACCGCGGTCTACGAGGCGATGCTGCCCCGCCAGCCGCTGCGTTTCCTGCTCGCCGACGATCCCGGCGCAGGCAAGACGATCATGGCGGGGCTGCTCATCAAGGAGCTGATCGTTCGCGGCGATCTCCGGCGCTGCCTCATCGTCTGCCCCGGCAGTCTCGCCGAGCAGTGGCAGGATGAGCTGGACCGTCGCTTCGATCTGCCCTTCGAGATCATGACCAACGACAAGTTCGAGGCCGCTCGCACCGGAAACTGGTTCCTCGAGAAGGACCTCGCTATCGCCCGCCTCGACAAGCTGTGCCGCAACGAGGACGTGCAACAGAAGCTCAGCGCCCCGGACTGTCGCTACGACTTGATCGTCTGCGACGAGGCGCACAAGCTCTCCGCCACCTTCTTCGGCGGTGAGGTGAAGTACACGAAACGCTACCGGCTCGGCCAGCTCCTCTCGGGCCTCACGCGACACTTCCTGCTGATGACCGCTACGCCGCACAACGGCAAGGAAGAGGACTTCCAGCTCTTCCTGGCGCTACTCGACGGCGACCGCTTCGAGGGGAAGTTCCGCGACGGCGTGCACCAGGTCGAGGTCTCCGACCTGATGCGCCGCATGGTCAAGGAGAACCTGCTCAAGTTCGACGGCACCCCGCTCTTCCCCGAACGCATCGCCTACACGGTCCCCTACAAGCTCTCCAACGCCGAGGCGCGCCTCTACAGGGAAGTCACTGACTACGTCCGCGAGGAGTTCAACCGGGCCGAGGCGCTCGAGAACGACAAGCGGGCGGGCACGGTCGGCTTCGCGCTCACCATCTTGCAGCGGCGCCTGGCCTCCTCACCCGAGGCGATCTACCAGTCGCTCCGCCGCCGGCGCGAGCGTTTGGAGAAGAGACTGCGCGAGCTGGAACTCCTGCAGCGCGGCGCCGCGCTCGCCGCTCCTGTCTTGGCGGGCCCCGTGCTCGACGCCGACGACGTCGAGGATCTCGAAGAGGCTCCCGAGAACGAGGTCGAGGCCGCCGAGGAAGAAATCCTTGATCAGGCCACGGCCGCCGCGACGCTCGCCGAGCTGAAGTTCGAAATCGCCACGCTCGCCCGCCTCGAAGCGCTTGCCGCTGAGGTCCGCCGCAGCGGCCAAGACACAAAGTGGCGCGAGCTTTCGCAACTGCTGGGCGAGATCTTCACGCCGGCGGGACTGAGCGGCCGGGTCGCTGAGCCCACCGTGCCCTACGGCGCAGGTCCCATCCCGAAGCCCGTCCCCTCACCGCGCCAGAAGCTCGTCCTCTTCACCGAGCACCGCGACACGCTCAACTACCTCGAGCGCCAGATCGGCTCGCTGCTCGGCCGCCCGCAGGCGGTGGTGCTGATCCACGGCGGCATGGGGCGCGAGGAGCGGCGCAAGGCGCAGACGAGCTTCCTGCACGACCCCGAGGTGCAGGTGCTGCTCGCCACCGACGCCGCCGGCGAAGGCATCAACCTGCAGCGCGCCCACCTGATGGTGAACTACGACCTGCCCTGGAACCCGAACCGCCTGGAGCAGCGCTTCGGCCGCATCCACCGCATCGGCCAGACCGAGGTCTGCCACCTGTGGAACCTGGTGGCAGAGGAGACCCGCGAGGGCGACGTCTATCGCCGTCTCCTGGAGAAGCTCGAGGAAGCTCGAAAGGCGCTCGGCGGCCAAGTCTTCGATGTGCTCGGCAAGCTCCAGTTCGACGGCCGGCCGCTGCGCGACCTCCTGATCGAAGCCATCCGCTACGGCGACCAGCCCGAGGTGCGCGCGCGGCTCACCCGTGCCATCGAGCACGGCGTGGACCGACCGCACCTCGAGGGCCTGATCGAAGACCGGGCACTCGCCCACGACGTGATGGATTCGAGCCGCGTGGCACGCGTGCGTGAAGAGATGGAGCGCGCCGAGGCGCGCCGCCTGCAGCCGCACTACATCGAGTCGTTCTTCCTCGAGGCTTTCAAACGCCTGGGTGGCACCGTCCGCCAGCGCGAGCCGCGCCGCTACGAGGTCACCCACGTGCCCGCGCCGGTGCGCAACCGTGACCGCCAGATCGGCGTGGGCGATCCCGTGCTCGCCCGCTACGAGCGCATCACCTTCGAGAAGAAGCTGATCGCGCCGGCGGGCCAGCCGCTCGCCGCGTTCGTCTGCCCGGGCCACCCGTTGCTCGACGCCGCCCTCGACCTCACGCTCGAGCGCCACCGCGATCTCCTGAAGCGTGGCACGGTGCTGGTGGACGAGCGCGACCTCGGCACGAGCCCGCGCGTGCTCTTTACCCTCGAGCACGCCATCCAGGATGCGAGCCTCCTGCCCTCGGGCGAGCGCCGCACCATCTCGCGGCGGATGCTCTACGTCGAGATGGACGGCGAGGGGCACACCCGCCATTTGCAGTACGCGCCCTACCTCGATTACCGTCCGCTCGCCGAGGGTGAGCCCGCCGTGGCCGACCTGCTCGCCCGGCCCGAGTGCGCCTGGATCACGCGCGCCCTGGAGCAGAAGGCGCAGGGCCATGCCATCGCGCAGATCGTGCCCGAGCACATTGCCGAGGTGCGGGGTCGGCGGCTCACGTGGATCGAAAAGACCCGCGCCGCCGTGAAGGACCGGCTGACCAAGGAGATCACCTACTGGGATCACCGCGCCGAGCAGCTCAAACTTCAGGAGCAGGCCGGCAAGGCGGGCGCGCGGCTCAACTCGCAGGAGGCCCGCCGCCGCGCCGACGACCTGCAGGCACGGCTCCAGCGGCGCCTTGCCGTGCTGGACCGCGAGGCCCAGATCTCGGCGCTGCCGCCGGTCGTGCTAGGCGGGCTCGTGGTCGTGCCGCTGGGGCTCGTCGCCGCAATGACCGGGCGCACGCTGCCCGCGCACCCCGTTGACACCCAGGTATCGGCTGCCCGCGCCCGCGCCATCGTGATGGAGGTCGAGCGCCTACTCGGCTTCGAGCCGACCGATCGCGAGTTCGAGAAGCTCGGCTACGACATCGAGAGCCGCGTCTCCGGCACCGGACGGCTGCGTTTCCTCGAGGTCAAGGGGCGGGTGTCCGGCGCGGACACTGTCACCGTGACGAAGAACGAGATTCTCTACAGCTTCAATAAGCCCGACGACTTCATCCTCGCCCTCGTCGAGTTCCTGGACAGCGAGAGCCACCGGGTGCACTACCTGCGGCGCCCCTTCGAGCGGAGCGGCGTGACCACCGACTTCAATGGCGCGAGCGTGAACTTCCCGTTCGCCGAGTTGCTGGCGCGGGCGGAGGAGCCGCGATGACTGCCGCCGAAGAGATCCAGAAGATTCTGGACAGCCCCGAAGGCACCCATGTCGAGTTCAAGGCAGCGTCGAAGAGCCACAAAGGCCGCCCGCTGGTTCCCCGTAGATCCAAAACGCAATTCCGCCCAATAAAGACGCAATTCCGACGCAATCCGATGCGCAAGTGCTTGACGGACAGCAGGAGCCGTCGCCGGGGGATTGCACGCAAGCCAGAGCATCCGTGCCAAGGTTGCCGCCGTCCTGGACACCTGCCTGCAGCGCAAGGGGGGCCGCGAATATGACCTTCGGCAAGAAACTCATCGAAGTCGCGCTCCCGCTCGAGGCCATCAACAAGGCCTCGACACGAGAGAAGTCGATCCGCCACGCGCCCCCGAGCATGCCGCACCTGTGGTGGGCGCGGCGCCCGCTGGCGGCGGCGCGGGCGGTGATCTTTGCGCAAATGCTAGACGATCCGCTGCCGGTCTACCCGACTTCACAGACGGGAGAACCGCGATGCTGATGAAGCTCATCGTCCGTAACTTCAAGCTCTTCGACGACGTCGAGATCGAGCTCAGCGACCGGGTCGTGTTCGTGGGCCCGAACAACTCCGGCAAGACCTCGGCCCTCCAGGCGCTCGCCCTGTGGAACGCGGGCGTGCGCCGCTGGGTGGAGAAGCGCGGCGCTGGCAACGTCCCGAAGGAGCGCGCGGGCGTCACCCTCAACCGCCGCGATCTGATCGCGGTGCCGGTGCCTTCCGCCAACCTGCTCTGGCGCGATCTGCACGTGCGTGAAGGCGTTCGGGACGGCGAGAAGACGAAGACCCGCAATGTCCTGATCGAGATTGACGTCGAGGGGATCGACCAGGGTGCGCCTTGGCGAACGAGCCTCGAGTTCGACTACGCTAACGAGGAGTCGTTCTACTGCCGGTCGAGGGTCGGGCCCAACGGTATTCGTCTGGAGGTTCCGCAGGCCGCCGCCGAGGTGCGCCTCGCCTACCTCCCGCCGATGTCGGGTCTCGCAGCGAACGAGACGCGGCTCGACGAGGGCGCGGTCGACGTGCGCGTCGGCGAGGGGCGAACCGCGGAGGTGCTCCGCAATCTGTGCTGGCAGGCCCTCATGGGCGGGCGGGACCAATGGCAGCGGATCGTGGACCGCATGCAGGCGCTCTTCGGCGTGACGCTCGACAACCCGGAGTACATCAAGGAGCGCGGCGAGATCGTCATGTCCTTCCGCAGCTCGCGCGGCGTGCGCCTGGACCTGTCGGCCAGCGGCCGCGGCCAGCAGCAGACGCTCCTGCTCCTCGCGCACATGGCGGCGAACCCGGGAGCGGTGCTGCTCCTCGACGAACCCGACGCGCACCTCGAGATCCTGCGGCAGCGCCAAATCTACCAGGTGCTCGCGGAGACCGCCGCCGAGACCCACAGCCAAATCATCGCCGCCAGCCACTCCGAGGTGATCCTCAACGAGGCGGCGGACCGCGACACCGTGGTCGCCTTCGTCGGCGCGCCGCATCGCATCGACGATCGGGGCAGCCAGGTGCTCAAGGCCCTCAAGGAGATCGGGTTCGAGCAATACGTCCAGGCCGAGGAGGTCGGCTGGGTGCTCTACCTGGAGGGATCGACCGATCTTGCCATCCTGCAGGCGTTTGCCGAGAAGCTGGGCCACCCGGCTGGCGCCGTGCTGGCGCGCCCCTTTGTGCGCTACGTCGCCAACCAACCGACGAAGGCGAGAGCACATTTCTACGGGCTGCGTGAGGCGAAACCCGACCTGATCGGCCTGGCGCTCTACGACCGGCTGGACTCCCTGCCGCACGACGACTCGAACCTCCTGCACCAGATGTGGCGCCGTCGGGAGATCGAGAACTACCTGTGCCAGCGCTCGACGCTGCTCGCGTTCGCGGAGGCGCGCGGTCGCGAACAGCAAGGGGACCTGTTCGCGGCCTCATGGCGCAAGGCGATGGAGGACGCGATCGGCGAGATCGCCGCGGCGCTGGCGGCCCTCGGCAAGCCCGACCCGTGGAGCGCCGATCTCAAAACGAGCGACGAGTTCCTCGACCCGCTGTTCAAGAGGTTTTACGAGAAGCTCGGGCTTCCGAACCTCATGCGCAAGACTGACTACCACACGCTGGCCCCGTTCGCTCCCGTGGCCGAGCTCGACGCAGAGGTGCGCGAGAAGCTCGACGCCATCGCCGCGGCGGCCGGACGCGCCAGGCCGCGTGCGGGTGGAGGCGAGGCGTGACGAAGAAGCTCATCGAGGTCGCGCTGCCGCTTGAGGCGATCAACAAGGCCTGCGCGCGGGAGAAGTCGATCCGCCACGGTCACCCGAGCACGCTGCACCTGTGGTGGGCGCGGCGTCCGCTGGCGGCGGCGCGGGCGGTGATCTTTGCGCAGATGGTGGACGACCCGTCGGCCTACGTCGGCGTGCTCCGGGCGGACGCGAAGCTGCACCGGAAGGCGGAGAATGCGCTCAAGGCCCGTCTGAAGCTGTGGGAGGAGGCCCGGGCCCTTGCCAAAAAGGCCAAAGGGTCCGGGCTTCCGGTCCCGGAACCAGGTCCGGCGCCGACCCTCGACGACATGCTGGCCGACCAGGAGCGCCAGCGGCTCTTCCGCGTCATCGAAGATCTGGTGCTGTGGGAGAACACCACCAACGAGACGGTGCTGCAGGCGGCGCGCGACGAGATCTGGCAGAGCTGGAGGCGCGCCTGCGCCGAGAACGCCGACCATCCGCGGGCCAAGGAGCTGTTTGACCGCAAGAAGCTGCCCGCTTTCCACGACCCCTTCGCCGGGGGCGGGGCATTGCCGTTGGAGGCGCAACGGCTCGGGCTCGAGAGCTACGCCAGCGACCTGAACCCGGTGGCGGTGCTGATCAACAAGGCGATGATCGAGATTCCGCCGAAGTTCGCGGGGAAGCCGCCGGTGAACCCGGCGTCGCGCAAGGACAAGAACCTGTTCGCCCGGGAGTGGAAGGGCGCGCAGGGCCTCGCCGAGGACGTGCGCTACTACGGCCAGTGGATGCGCGACGAGGCCGAGAAGCGTATCGGCCAGCTCTACCCGAAGGTGGAGATCACCGCCGAGATGGCGAAGGTGCGGCCGGACCTGAAGCGGTACGTCGGCCAGAAGCTCACCGTGATCGCCTGGCTCTGGGCGCGCACGGTGAAGAGCCCGAACCCCGCCTTTGCGCAGGTGGACGTGCCGCTCGCCTCGACCTTCATGCTCTCCACCAAGGCGGGCAAGGAGGCGTACGTCGAGCCGGTGATCGAGAATGGCGGTTACCGTTTCACGGTGAAGGTGGGGAAGCCAAAGGATGCGGAGAGGGCGAAGAGCGGCACCAAGCTGGTGCGCGCGAACTTTCTGTGTTTGATGTCTGGTGTGCCGATCTCGGGCGACTACATCAAGGCCGAAGGCAAGGTTGGACGCATTGGCGCGCGCCTGATGGCGATTGTCGCCGAGGGCGAGCGCGGACGCGTGTATCTGCCGCCGACCGAGGCAATGGAGGCCGTCGCGCGCCAGGCGATTCCGGAGTGGAAGCCGGAAGGCACACTTGTCGAAGACGGCCGTGCTTTCACGCCGACTCTCTATGGGATTGCGAACTGGAGCGACCTCTTCACCCCCCGCCAACTCGTTGCACTGACGACCTTCACAGACCTGATGCGGGAGGCGCGCGAGCGGGTGGAGCGCGACGCCCTTGCCGCCGGTCTGACCGACGACGGCAGGCCTCTCGTAGCCGGCACCGGCGGCACCGCCTACGCAGAGGCGGTGGGGGTGTATTTGGCGTTTGCAGTGGACAAGGGTGCCAACTATTGGTCGTCACTCTGCGCATGGCACACAGGCGCAGAGAAGATGATCTCGACCTTCGGCCGGCAAGCCGTTCCGATGGTTTGGGACTTCACCGAGGCAAACCCGTTCAGTGATTCGTCTGGCAACGTAATGCTGGGAATTGACCAAGCCGCCAAGATGATTGTCGCACTTGGATTTGGGCCTGCTGGACTTGCTTCGCAGGCGGACGCCGCAGTTCAGTCCACAAGCAAGCATAAGGTCATCTCCACCGACCCACCGTACTACGACAACGTTCCGTACGCTGACCTCTCGGACTTCTTCTACGTCTGGCTTCGTCGCTCTCTAGACTCGGTCTTCCCCGATCTCTTCACCACGCTCGCTGTGCCCAAGGACGAAGAGTTGGTCGCGTTCCCGTATCGCCACGGCGGCAAGGTTGGCGCCGAAGCGTTCTTCCTTGAAGGAATGACGCAGGCGATGCATCGCCTCGCGGAGCAAGCACACCCTGCTTTTCCCGTCACCATCTACTACGCCTTCAAGCAGTCCGAGAGCGACAGCGCAGATGGCACCGCAAGCACCGGATGGGAGACCTTCCTCGATGCGGTGATCCGTGCCGGCTTCGCAGTCACGGGCACCTGGCCAGTACGAACGGAATACACGAGCCAGTTGAAGACGACACGCAGCGCCCTCGCCTCCAGCATCATCCTCGTCTGCCGCCCGCGCTCGGCTGTCGCGCCCACCGCCACGCGCCGCGAGTTCGTCACCGCGCTCAAGGCCGAGCTGCCTGTGGCGCTCGCCCACCTCCAGCGCGGCAACATCGCCCCGGTGGACCTCGCGCAGGCGGCCATCGGCCCGGGCATGGCGGTCTACACCCGCTACGCCAAAGTGCTCGACGCCGAGGGCAAGGCGCTCACCGTGCGCGAGGCGCTGGCGCTCATCAACCAGACCCTCGACGAGGCGCTGGCCGAGCAGGAGGGCGACTTCGACGCCGACAGCCGCTGGGCGCTGACCTGGTTCGAACAGTCGGGTTTCGCCGAGGGCGAGTACGGCGTGGCCGAACAGCTCTCCAAGTCCAAGAACACGAGCGTCGCCGGCATGGTCGAGGCCGGTATCCTCGAATCGAAGCGCAGCAAGGTGCGGCTGCTCCGGCCCGAGGAGCTTCCCGACGGGTGGGATCCAGCCACCGACCCGCGCCTCACCGCCTGGGAAATCGTCCACCAGCTGATCCGCGTGCTCGGCAGCGGCGGCGAAGGCGCAGCGGCCGAACTCGTCGCCAACCTCGGGGCCAAGGCCGAAGTCGCCCGCGAGCTGGCCTACCGCCTCTACACGCTGTGCGAGCGTAAGAAGCGCGCGGCCGAGGCGCTGGCCTACAACGGCCTCGTTCAGAGCTGGCCCGAGATCACCCGCCTCGCCCGCGAGGGTGGCAAGCCTCGGACCGACCAGGCTGATTTGTTCAACGAAGGCGAGGAGTAAGCTATGGCGATCTCGAACCATGAGCGCGTTGGGAAAGGGCTCGACTTGCTAAAGGATGGTCTGGCGCCGTTCGTCGAACGCGAACTCAAGGCGCAGCACGCCCAGCAGTGGCTGGACCATGTTCGCTCGGCGGTCGGACCAACCCAGGAGCGGCTGTTCCGGAGCGAAACGGAGGCCCCGTGGGACGCGGCGTCGTTGCTCGTCGTGATGTGGAACCAGTGGAACCTGGTTTTCAAGAAGACGCTCGGCCAAGCCGAACGCACGCTGGTCTCCGAGCTCCGCGACGTGCGCAACAAGTGGGCCCACCAGAATGCCTTCTCGGGCGACGACGCGGACCGCGCGCTCGACTCGATGGCCCGCCTGCTTGCCGCCGTCTCCGCGCCGCAAGCGGACGAGGTGGGGCGGATGAAGATGGAGCTCCGTCGCCTCATCTTCGACGAACAGGTGCGCGGCGAAAAGCGTAAGGCGGGCGGCTCGCTAATCGAGACGGCGGGCACCGGAACGCTCAAGCCCTGGCGCGAGGTGGTGACGCCGCACACGGACGTGGCGAGCGGCCGCTACCAGCAGGCTGAGTTCGCCGCTGACCTCTGGCAGGTGCACTTGGGTGAGGGCACGGATGAGTACCGGATCCCCGCTGAGTTCTTCCGCCGTACCTTCCTCACGGAAAGCCTGAAGCACCTGCTGGTGGGTGGCGTGCAGCGTCTTTCGGGCAAGGGCGGCGACCCGGTGGTCCAGCTTCAGACCAACTTCGGCGGCGGGAAGACCCACTCGATGCTGGCGCTCTATCACCTCTTCTCGGGCGCGGCACCTGGCGAGCTGGCCGGGGTGGACCCGGTGCTGGCCGAGGCAAGTGTGAAGAGTCTGCCCAAGGCGAAGTGCGTGGTGCTGGTGGGGAACAAGATCTCCCCCGGGAATCCCGTCACCAAGCCGGACGGCACGGTCGTGCGCACGCTGTGGGGCGAGCTGGCATACCAGCTCGGCGGCAAGAAGGCCTTCGCCCGCGTCAAGGCCGACGACGAGAAGGCCACCAACCCGGGCGACGTGCTGCGCGAGCTGTTCAAGGAGTACGGGCCCTGCCTGATCCTGATCGACGAGTGGGTGGCCTACGCGCGCCAGCTCCACGACCAGAGCGACCTTCCCGCCGGCGGCTTCGAGACCCAGTTCACCTTTGCCCAGGCGCTCACCGAGTCGGCCAAGCTGGCGGGTAACTGCCTGCTCGTAATCTCGCTGCCCGCCTCCGACACGCAGGGTTCCCCGCACACGCAGGCCGACGACGTCGAGGTGGGCGGTATCCGCGGGCGCGAGGCGCTCGACCGACTGCGCAACGTGGTCGGCCGCATCGAGTCGTCGTGGCGACCGGCGACCGCTGAGGAGGGCTTCGAGATCGTGCGGCGGCGGCTGTTCGAGCCGCTTGGTGGGCCCGACGCCTTCAAGCAGCGGGACGTCACCGCGCGCGCGTTCGCGGATCTCTACCGCGCGCAGAGCGCCGAGTTCCCGCCCGAGTGCCGGGCCGGGGACTACGAGAAGCGCATCCAGGCCGCGTACCCGATTCACCCGGAGATCTTCGACCGGCTCTACACCGACTGGTCCACGCTGGTGAAGTTCCAGCGCACGCGCGGCGTGCTGCGCCTGATGGCGGCGGTGATCCACAGCCTGTGGGAGAAGGGTGACCGCAACCCGTTGATCTTGCCGTCCACGGTGCCCATCGACGATGCCCGCGTGCAGTCCGAGCTGACGCGCTACCTCTCGGACAACTGGGCTCCCATCATCGAGAAGGACGTGGACGGGCCAAACTCGCTGCCGCTCAAAATCGACGCCGATCAGCCGAACCTGGGCAAACTGCACGCGACGCGGCGCGTGGCACGCACCATTTACCTGGGTTCGGCGCCCACGGCGGCGGCGGCGCACCGCGGGCTCGAGGACCGGCGCGTCAAGCTCGGTTGCGTGATGCCAGGCGAATCGCCCGCCGTGTTCGGCGACGCGCTGCGGCGTCTCGCAGCGGCGGCGACCTACCTCTATCAGGATGGCCCGCGCTTCTGGTACGCGACGCAGCCGACGGTCACGAAGCTCGCGGAGGATCGCGCCGAGCAGCTCAAGCGCGACCCCGACAAGGCGGCGCAGGAGCTGGACGAGCGGCTGCGGGCCGACCTGAGAAAGACCGGCGACTTCGCCCGCATCCACCCGTTGCCGCGTTCGAGCGCCGACGTGCCCGACGATCTCGACGCACGGCTGGTCGTACTGCCCGCCGAGCATCCGTACTCGAAGGAGCCCGGCAGCGCGGCCGAGACCGCGGCCCGGGCGATCATCGAGTCGCGCGGCAATACCCCGCGCCTCTACCGCAACACGCTGGTCTTTCTCGCCGCCGACAAGGTCCGGCTGCAGGACCTCGACGAGGCGCTGCGAAGGTTCCTGGCGTGGAAGTCGATCCTGGCCGAGAAGGAGCCGCTCAACCTCGACCCGCACCAGGTGCGGCAGGCCGAGACCCAGAAGCAGGCGGCCGACGGGGCGGTGACGGCGCGCCTGCCCGAGACGTACCAGTGGCTGCTGGTACCGGAGCAGGCGAACCCGCAGGCGCCGATCGCGTGGGAGGCGATCCGGCTTTCGGGCGGCGACGCGCTGGCCGCGCGGGCGAGCAAGAAGCTCCGGAGCGATGAGCTTCTGGTCACCACGCTGGGCTCGACCATCCTGCGCAAGCATCTGGATGACGTGCCGCTGTGGCGCGGGGAGCACGCCCCCGTCCGTCAGCTTGTGGACGACTTCGCACGGTATCTTTACCTGCCGCGGCTGGCAGGGCCCGAGGTGCTCGTCAACGCGATCCGCGGCGGGCTGGCTCTGCTCACCTGGCAGACCGACAGCTTCGCCTTTGCGGAGGGGTTCGATGAGGCGAGCGGGCGCTATCGCGGTCTACGGGGCGGGCAGCAAGTCGTCGTGACGCAGGACAGCGTCGACTTGCTGGTGAAGCCTGACGTGGCACGGCGGCAACTGGACCTGGAGACGCCGGCAAAGCCTGCAGGTGGTGAGGGAGGCGAGCCCGCGGAGGATGGAGCCACTAGCACCGCCGGGTCGGGCCAGGCTGGGGCGCTCCCCAAGCCGGGGTCGACCGAGGTAGCGAAACCGAGGCGGTTCCACGGAAGCGTGACCCTCAATCCGATCCGCGTGGGCCTCGACGCCAGCCGGGTGGCCGACGAGGTGATCGCGCACCTGACCGCGTTGCCGAATGCCAAGGTGAAGGTGACGCTTGAGATCGAGGCTGACATCCCAGAGGGCGCCGCGGACAGCGTGGTGCGCACGGTCACGGAAAATAGCCGGACGCTGAAGTTTTCGATCCAGGGGTTCGAGACGGAGTAGCAGCGGATGCTCGGGCCGCGGTTGCAGTGAACAAGACCGAGTCTCGACGATCGTTCGGAGGTGTGGCGGGGTAAGCGGAGTACCGGCAGTTTCGTAGCGCGATGTTAACCAAGAGGCCAGTGGCCGGACATCGGTCCGGAGCCCGGGTTCCCCCGAGGCTCATTCGCCCGGAGCCCAGCACGCACGGCAACGCCGTGTCGCTGGGCGTCTGTGTGGAGTCCGGGGGAGGCCGAGGATGGCCGGGGCCGACCAACCGGAGGATTTGCGGTGCCCGTGTACCAAGAAGTTCGCTGAGGTGACGGAGAAAGGGATCTCCATTGGATGCCGCGGCTGCGGCCAGTCGGTTCTCCTGCCCTTTGCCGTGCTCGGGAGCAAGGCGTCGGTGCAGGAGTACCTGAGCAAGCTGCCGCCCCGGAAGCAGCGTTTCGGACGGCGTCCACTCAGGCGCCCACAAAAGTGAACGTCTCCACCATTGGACGTTGACCAGTCACCGTGCCGCCGATATGACTGCGCACGCTGAGATTGGGGCATAGCGGCCGGAGGCCCGCAGTCGGAGCCAACGTAGAGCCCAGCGCCCAGCCTAACGGGGTGCCCCACGTGTGGCTGGGCGTTTCTGTGTCCATCGGCGGTGTCGAGACCGGTGGGGCGGGAGCTGGGCGCCAATGGCGGCTGCGGATCGTTCCTCCTTCCACGGGATCATCGGCCGGAGCGCGGCGATGCAAGCGCTCTTCGCCGAGGTCGAGCGTTTTGCGCCCGTTGATGTTCCGATTCTGATACGGGGCGAATCCGGGACGGGTAAGGAGCTGGTGGCCAAGGCGATCCAGCGCCTGAGCGCTCGGCGCGAGCGGCCGTTCGAGAAACTCAACTGCGCCGACCTCACGCGGGAGCTCCTTCGGAGCGAGCTCTTCGGCCACGAGCGGGGCGCATTCACTGGAGCGGTGAGCCGGACGGCAGGCCTCGTGACCCGCCTGCACGGCGGCACGCTCTTCATGGACGAGATCAGCGAGTTGGCCCCGGACGCCCAGGGGATGCTGCTCCGCTTCCTCCAGGAGGGCGAGGGGCGGCCAGTGGGCGCGGCGCAGAGCATCAGCGTGGACGTGCGTGTGATTGCGGCCACGCACCAGGATCTTGAGGCGGGGGTGGAGCGCGGGACGTTCCGCGAGGACTTCTACTACCGGCTCTGGTGGGCGGTGCTCGAGGTGCCGCCGCTGCGGGCGCGGCGGGAGGACATTGGCTTGCTGGTGGAGCACTTCCGGGTCTCGGTGAACCGGGGCGACGGGCTTGGGCTGGACATCAAGGGCGTGACGCACGAGGCGATGGCGATCCTGGAGGGGGATGACTGGCCTGGGAATGTGCGCGAGCTGGAGGCTGTCGTGAAGCGGGCGATGGTTTGCCGGCGTGCGGGGTGGGTGGGGCCTGAGGACATCGTGCTGCCGAGGCTTCGGCGGGATCGGGTTCCTGCTGCGGTGCGGGCGCTTGGGGCCGACTTCACTCCGGTTCAGGAGCAGGCTCTTCGGCTGGCCTTGAGCCGCGGGGAGGTGCGGCGCCGCGACTTGGTGGCGCGGTGTGGGATCTCGCGGGAGTCGGCGCGGAAGGCGCTGCTTGATCTGGAGCGGGCGGGCGTGGTGCGGCGCGAGGGGAGTGGGCGCGGGGTGCGATATGTGCCGGTTGTGCAGGCGCCGTGAGGAACTGTAACGTTCTTAGACCCTACTGATCATCGCGTGCTGCCTACAGTCCTCCCACCGCTGCGCTCCTTCCTCCGCCGCCGTGAGACAATGTGGCGATGTCCGAAGACGATACCGCCGACGAACAGAAGGATCGCGATTCAGAAACGGAGTCGCGTGACAAGGCAGAGCGCATCGAGCGCGAGAAGCAGGAACTGCTCCGAGACGTCGCCGCTTCGACCACAAACGATCTCCGTGCAAAGGTCGGCTACGTGCTCAACCACTTCCCGGTTGCCCGCGATTCGGATGTGGCGCTTGCGCATCTAGTCTGGGAGACCTTCTACCCTGATTACATCGATGACGGGTCTGTGCGTCTGGAGGATATGTACCGGCTACCTCGCCAGACGACGATCACTCGAACTCGCGCCAAGATCCAAAACGAGTATGGGCTCTTTCAGCCGAGCGCGGACGTGGCCGGGTACAGGCGCGTGCGTCGTGATGAGACGAGGAAGGAAGTCGGCGCAGACAAGCCGGGGCCGCCTGTGCTGTCCGTCCATGCGGACGAGAGCGGCAAGAGTCAGCGCTATCTGGTTGTTGGAAGCGTGTGGGTGGTCGACATCGCGAGGGAATGGCGTGTGGTGGACGCTCTGCGAGAGTGGCGGCGAGAGGCTGGCATAACTTGGGAGCTGAAGTTCGCGGAAATGACCAAGGAGAGGCTGAAGCCCGCCAAGGCGTTTGTCATGAAGGCGATGGAGCACTCCGCTTTGATGGGCCTGAAAGCATGTGTCCTCGACACGTCGGCGATTAAGGGGCTAGGGAGGGAAGACGTTCTCTACCGCCTCTACTATGAGTTGGCGATGTCGGGCATGGAGCACGAAGTCACGGCCGGGAGAGTTCTCCTCCCACGCTGGCTCTACATCGTGAAGGACGCCGATGATGGGTCTGATGCTCTCTTCCTCCCGGAGCTCGAACGGCGCCTGACCGCAGGGTGCCGCGAGAACTTCAAGGACAGCGTGCAAGTCGACTCTCTCGTCACGGCAGTATCCGACGAGTCGCTGCTGCTACAGCTGGCGGACTTGTTCTCTGGGAGTGTGGCGAGGATCTTCAACAAGACCGGGAACTCGATGAACCAGAAGGACGAATTCGCAGCGTTCTTCCAGACGATCGCAGGCTTCGACTTCCTGGGCGAGGATAAGGCTAAGAGCGATTTCGTGTATGTCCACCGGCTCACCTGATCGTCGATGCGCGATCCGCGAGCTCATGGCTCGTGGCCTCCTGCCAGAGGATCCGCTGCCAACCGCGGACAAATGTCTTGCCAAAACCTCATGATCGCGCCAACCTCGGGCGGTTTAGCACAGGGATCGGCACAAAGATCATGTTCGGCTCTGGGAGGGCCTGCGCAGGTGACAGCTGAGGCATGGGCGGAACAACTAATTAGCAATTGGGTCGTCGGCTTTTTCCGGTCCGAATATTGAGGCGTGTCGATACGTGTCGAAGTAGGTCAATATCTCTCCCATGTACTCTTCCACCAAAGCAATGATGTCTGCTGGATTCTCGGTTTGCTGAGCCACAGAGGCGTGCAGAGTGTCAGAGGCGGCTGAGACAGCGCTCGCCGAAATGTACGAGGTGCCGTCGGCCAAGGTCTGCGTGGAGGTCCATTGCCCCATAGCCGAAGTAGCTTTCATATTTCTCGACGGCTCGCTTGCGGTCGCCGCTTCTCGTACAACTCCGCGCTTCGATTCAGCGCTGCAGGAAGAAGCATGAAGTCGTACGCCATTGGATCGGGAAAGGTGGCGGTGTGCTCGGGTCCCCCTCTCTGCCAATATGGGTGAGAGTGTGCCGTGCAAGGTCAGTCAACGCAGCCGGTGCAAGTCCGGTCCAAGGAGGTGTCGGTCCACCTTGGGAGCTACCCGGGCGGCGGTGAGGGCAACCGAGCCGTCGAAGCCCCGGGGACAGATATCCGCCTTGGGCGGGTCGCAAACGTACGGGCCGCAACGCGAGTGAAGCCTGAGCAGGCCCCGAGCCGGACGAGCGGGGGGCTCAACGGCGGGGAAGCGGGAAGAGGGCAACTCGGGGAACTCCGCAGGGCGGGGTGGTATCGCCACTGTTGGCGAACATCTACATGCATCGCTATATCAAGGCGTTTCGCCGGTACGGTCTCGACCAGAAGTACGGCGCGCAGCTCGTCACCTATGCCGACGATCTGGTGGTGCTGTGTCGGCACGGAGCCCACGAGGTCCTCGAGAAGACGCGGGGCTGGATGGGCAGCATCGGGCTCGCACTGAACGAGGGGAAGACCTGTGTGCGGGACGCTCGATGCGAGTCCTTCGATTTCCTGGGCTACACCTTCGGACCGATGTACTCGCCGCGCACCGGCGGACGCTACAACGGAGCACGGCCTTCGAAGAAGGCCATCGCCTCCATCAAGGGGGCGATCCGGACGCAGCTTCGGAACGGGAACCAGGCGCCGTGGGCGGAGGTGGTCAGTCGTCTGAACCGCACCGTGCGGGGCTGGGCGGCGTACTTCTGCTATGGCTCGTTGGCGAAGGCGCGCCACGATGTGCAGCTGCATTTGTATCATTCGGTGCGCCGCTTTCTTCGCCGAAGGCACAAGGTGGCCGGGCCTGGGTATCGGCAGTTCCCCGTTGCGGTCGTGTTCGGGGAGCTTGGCGTTCTGTCTCTTGACCGACTTCCGCGGCTCGCCCCTGCGCATGCCGCCCGTGAAACCCGTCCGAGAGCCGGATGACCGAAATGGTCACGTCCGGTTCGATGAGCGGGGGCGCGAGACGGAGCGATGGACTTCTCGGCGAGAGCGGCCACGAAAGATGCCGCTCGCAGCAGGCGCCGCCGGTCCTGCACGTCACCGCGCGCGCCCTCGACTCTACCAGTGACCCCCCTGGAGTTTAGTGTCGAGGGCGAGTCAGGATTGGAGAGCGATGAGCGCATTAGAGCAGGCCCTGGGTGGGCCGGTGATCGAGGTGGTGGCGAAGGCGACGCGGCGGCGGTTCACGGTGGAGTACAAGCGGAAGATCGTCCGGGAGGCCGACGCCTGTAAGACGCCGGGCGCGGTTGGGGCGTTGCTGCGGCGGGAGGGGTTGTACTCCTCCCATCTGACGACGTGGCGCGCGGCGCGGGAGCGGGGGGAGCTGGCCGGGGCGCCGAAGAAGCGCGGCCCCGTGCGGCGGGTGGCCGATCCCCGCGACAAGAAGCTCGCCGAGCAAGCGCGGGAGATCAGCCGGTGGCAGAAGCGCGCCGCGCGAGCTGAGGCCCTGGTGGCACTGCAAAAACAAGTGGCGGCGTTGCTGGGAACGCCGCTGACCGACGAGCCCTCGTGATGGCGACGGTCACCCAGATGGGACCGCAGCTGGGCATTGCACCCACATGCGCGGCGCTCGGGCTGCCGCGCGCGACCTACTACCGCCGGCGGCGGCCCCGGCACGTGCCCCCGCGGCGGCGTCCCTCGCCGCGCGCCCTGACCGCCGACGAGCAGCGCACCGTGCTCGCGCGGCTGCACGAGCCCCGCTTCGTGGACCTGGCCCCCGCCGAGGTCTACGCCACCCTGCTCGACGAGGGCGCGTCTCTCTGCTCGGAGCGCACGATGTACCGGCTCCTGGCGCGGCGTGCCGAGGTGCGCGAGCGGCGGGATCAGCTCCGGCATCCTCGCTACGCGGCCCCGGAGTTGCTGGCCCGCCGGCCCAACGAGCTGTGGAGCTGGGACATCACGAAGCTGCTGGGGCCGGCGAAGTGGACCTACTTCTACCTGTACGTCATGCTCGACGTCTTCAGCCGCTACGTCGTCGGCTGGATGGTGACCCATGGCGAGAGCGCCACGCTCGCCGAGCGGTTCATCCACGAGACGTGCGCTCGGCAGGGCATCGGGCGCGATCACCTCACGATTCACGCCGACCGCGGCCAGGCGATGACCTCGAAGTCCGTGGCGTTCCTGCTGGCCGACCTGGGCGTGACCAAGACGCATTCGCGGCCCCACGTGTCGAACGACAACCCGTACTCGGAGGCCCACTTCAAGACGCTGAAGTACCGCCCGGCCTTCCCGGACCGCTTCGGCTCGCTCCAGGACGCCCGCGTCCACGGCCAGCGCTTCTTCACGTGGTCACGATATGCGGGTGATCCGCGACTCCTCTGTTAGGGTGGGCGAGGAGCGGCTCAACGCCACCGCAGGAGGTGACCGTGGGCTTCATGCCGTGTCTGGTCCGCTCGTCCGGGCCTGCTGATCGGGAACAGGTCTCCCTCGGGCACCCGCTGCTCGACGCCTTCCTGGAGTTCGTCGCGGGCCGGGCCCGGTGGAACACCGTGCTGGCCACCGCATTCGATCTGAAAGTGTTCTTCTCGCTCATCGACAGGGACCCGGCCGAAGTGACCACGGCCGATGTGCTGGCCTTCATCACACGCCAGCGGGCGCCCCGCCGGGGCGCGACGGTGGTCCGGATCGAGGACGGGGAGCCGGGCTTGTCGGCGCGCACCATCAAGCGACGTCTGGCCACGATCGCAGGGCTCTACGAGTACCTGATCATTCGGGGAGACACCGGGGTGACGCGTAATCCGGTGCCACGCGGCCTGGCGATGCGCCGCCCCGGCCAACGGGCCGTGCGCGGTGTGCCCCTCATCCGCGCCCCGCGCACCCTGCCGCGCGTGATCAACGCGGAGGAGGTCAACGCCTTGATGGCCGCGTTGCGCACGCGGCGCGACCGGGCCCTGGTCGAGGCGATGCTGCTGGGCGGGCTGCGTCGCTGCGAGGTCCTCGGCCTGCGTCTTGAGGACCTTCGCCCGGGCGAGAAGCGCGTATCCATCGCCGAGGGGAAGGGCGGGCACCAGCGGATCGTGCCCCTCTCGCCCCGATTCTTCATGAGCGTCGCCGCCTATCTCGAGACCGACCGGCCCCATCCATCGCCAACGGACCGCGTGTTCGTCGTGTTGAAGGGGCCCCGCCGAGGCCAGCCGCTGACGGCCGCCGGGGTGGACGAGATCGTCACCGGTGCCCGCACGCGAGCCGGGCTGGCCCGGCTCACGTGCCACCAGCTCCGCCACACGTGCTTCACGCGGCTCCGAGAAGCCGGCATGGCGCTGGAAGCCATCCAAGCACAAGCCGGTCATCGGTCGATCGAGTCCACCCGGATCTATCTGCACCTCGCCAACGACTGGCTGGCCGGGGAGTACCGACGAGCGTCCGAGGCAATCGACGCCCAGGCCGCGCTGGGCTCGTGATGGCCGCCCCGCTCCGCCTCCCCAACGCGCAGGTCGACCAAGTCGACCGGTTCGTGACGGCCCTCCGCTCGGCCGGGCTCACGCCGTGGCGCACGACCCACCAGGCCGCGCGGACCTTCTGCGGGCGGTTGCAGCGCGCGGGCGGCTGGGCGCACCTGTCGCGCCCCCAACAGCTCGAGGCCACCAAGAAAGCGCCCGTGTTCGCGGCGTGGCTGATGGTCACCGGCCAGCTCACCGTCACGGCCGACTTCCTCGGTCGCGCCGTTCTCCGCTTGGGGATCTCCGCGCGCCACTACTGCCCCGACGCCCACACCTGGTTCGTGACCGCCGCCGAGCGGCTCGGGATTCGCCCCGGCGACACGATGCTGCAGTGGTCGACCCTGGCCAAGATCACCGCCCTCACCGGCACCCCACCGGATGCGGTCGGCCCGGCCGAGTTCGCCCGGGCCCGCACGGCCATCGTCGAGGCGTTTGTCGCGCGCGGGTCGCCGTGTGCCGGCCGGAACATGGCGGCCATCTTCCACCGGCTCCAGCTCACGCTGTTCCATGCCGGCCGCCTCGAGACCTACACCCGGCCGCGGAACCGAGCGCCCGTATCGGTGCGCGGGTGGACGGTCGTCGCGCCAGGCATCACCGAGGTGGCGCGCCGCTACGTCGACCAGATCACCCTGAGCCTGCGCCCGTCGACGGTGGAGCACATCGAGCACGACCTGCGCGAGTTCGGTACCTGGCTCGCTGACCACCACCCTCAGGTCGCCAGCTGCGCCGATCTCGAACGCCACCACATCGAGCACTTCAAGGCGTGGCTCGCCACCAAGCACGGGCTGCGGACTGGAAAGCGGTTGGATCGGATCAGCATCAAGAACCGACTCATCAACTTGCATTGCTTCTTCGACCGGATCACCGAGTGGGGCTACCCCCATCCGCCCCAACGACCGCTCGTGTTCGCTGGTGACTTGCCGATCGTCGACAAGCCGCTCCCACGGTTCCTTGACGACGCCGCGGCCGCCAAGCTCCTCCGGACCTCGCGAGCGGATGCGGACCCCCTCGCCCGCCTGATCGTCGAGGTGCTGGCCCGCACCGGGATGCGCAACAGCGAGCTCCGTGCGCTCACCGTCGATGCCGTCGTCCAGATCGGGTCCGCCTACTGGCTCCGCATCCCCATCGGCAAGCTGCACACGGACCGCTACATCCCGCTCCACCCCCAACTCAAGGACCTCCTCGACGACTGGATCGCCCGCCACCGGCCCGCCGGTCTGCGCTCCGACCGGCTCTTGCTCGAACGCCACCGGCCCATCACCGCGCGGCGCATTGCCGGCGCGCTGCGCCGTCTCGGAGCAGAGGCGGGCATCGGGCACGTCACCGCACACCAGCTTCGCCACACCCTCGCCACGCAAGCCATCAACCGGGGGATGAGCCTCGACGCGATTGCCGCCCTGCTCGGCCACAAGACCCTGGCGATGACGATGGTCTACGCTCGGATTGCCGACAGGACCGTCGCCGACGAGTACTTCAAGGTCACCGAGAAGGTCGAGGCCCTCTACCACCAACCCCGCCAGCTCCCCGCCGCTGACGAGGGCACCGAGATGCGCCGCCTCCGCGCCGAGATGCACCGCCGCCTGCTCGGCAACGGCTACTGCGCCCGCCCCGTCGAACTGGACTGCCACTTCGAATCCATCTGCGAGTCCTGCACCGTCTTCGTGACGACCATCGAGTTCCGCCCCACGCTCCAGAAGCAACGCGACGACGCCGAGCGCAAGGGGCAAGTCGGCCGCCAGAAGATCTTTGACGGCCTCCTCACGCGCCTGGACCACCAAGCGGCGGCGAACGAGTGACCGCACAGGGCACTTGCCGGGATCACCCACATATGTACAACACCGAACATCATCACAGCGGCCTCGGCCTGCTCACGCCCCACGACGTGCACGTCGGCTTGGCCGACCATCGGCGGGCGGCGCGCGCCGTCGTGCTCGCCCGAGCCTACGCGGTCCATCCCGAGCGGTTTCCTGCGGGCCCGCCCGCGCCGGCGGCGGTGCCCACCGAGGTCTGGATCAATCCCCCCAAGCCCCGCGCGCTCGAGGAGGTCGCGCTCACTCACTAAACTCGATCACCGGCTGTCTCATTCTTGTTGACAGGTTCCGTCCGGCGCCAATCCTGTACGTCACAGTCTGAGAGGCTGTCCTAGGCTCCAACACACTTCTACGGCTTCCCCTATAACGCCTGCCAACCGACGCCAAGGTCGAGCGACTAGTGCCGTTACTTCGCACTCAATGAATCCCACAACCAACGGTTCAAGAAGAAGTATCCTGGAATCGCAATAGCCGACCACAGAGCCGGAAGCACAAGTCCGAACATGTAGGGCCGTAGGCCCTCCGGCTTAGCGTCGCGAGCCCGAGCGACCCCCTCGTCCCGGACACGGCCAACCAAGGTTCCAACAATCATTCCCAACGGCGCCCCCAACGCCACGCCAATGGCCTGGACGCCGATCACGGTCAAAAAAAAGTTGCCTTTAACGCCGGACGCTAGCATAAAGACCATCACTGCCACTGGTGCCAAGGGCAGCTTCACGCTAGCCAGCATAGAGCCACAAACCAGAAGCCAAAGGAATAGGGCCTGCGGTGAGATTTCGTAAAAGAGCCACGTGGTGTCCAGGGCCTTCAGTCCTATGCCTACTATTCCTCCTATAACCCCGCCCTTCACAGTGTGTGACCAGATTGGCCGGTACAGTAGCCTAAGCGCAGCAGTCTGCGCTCCTAGTTCCCGGAGACTCGTCCATTTGGTGCTGCTGTTATACTTAGCCCCTTTTCCGGGCCAGCTACGTGCGCTGAAATGTCCCCGTACCTCGTCGGCGAGGATTGCGTTACGAAGTGATCCGACATTGGTGTATAGGCGTAACTCGCCTGTGGGCATCAATACTTCATAAATTCCCTTCCTGTTGGCAGACTCTTCCATGCTTTGTGCTGCGCGCTTCGTCTTACCTAGTATCGTCGCCTTCTCCGGAGCCTCGGCTATTCGGCGAACTCGCTCGGCTGAGACTATGGCAGACACATCAGGTGGGTAGCCCCGCTCGACACACGCCACCCTCAAGAAATCATCCGTCACCGTTCTCCAGGTTGCTTGCAGATTGGCGAGTCCGCTCGAGTCTGTCTCGGTCGAGTCAGCAAAGGTCTGTCTCCCTAAAGGGTTCGCGATAGACTCTGCCTCCGATCGCTTCTTGTACTCGGCTATGACCACGTCCCGAGCCACCTCGATATAGTCAGAGAGGTGCTCAATGGCATCGACAATCCTTTCGTTGGACATGGCTCCCCAGACCCTCTCGAACGCCGACCTGCTGGGAGAGCCATTCGGGTTGACATCCACCCGTTCTGTGGCATCGCTCTCCGCGGACTGCCGAGATGCACTAGACGCTGCGGTGGTCACCATAGGGCCGACGGGAACGGGCGCCCCCGCATCGAAGCAGGGCTTGCAGAGATCGAAGTTCTGCCAACCCAATAGGGAGGTCTTATAGCGTTCACCACATCCTTTGCATACGGTTGTAGAGGCCACGTGTCCCTCTCCTTGTCCATGATTCAGAAGGGAGCATGAGCTAAGGCTGATGCTTGTGCACCATCGGGTGGCCCTGCTGGGAGAGCCATTCGGGCCGACATCCACCCGTTCTGTGGCATCGAGGCCTGCCATACTCAATACCCCGTCCCAAAAAAGCGCATCCCGACTTCGCCTCCGTGGCCCTCGCGACTCCCGTGATCGAGTTCAAGGAGCTTAGCGCGATCCACGGTTCTGTCAATAGGGTGTGTAGACTAGTTGAAGGTCCTTCGTGTCGAACCTATTCACGGCACGGTTTGATCAACAGATCCCGTAGTGGGTATCGTTAGCAGCTCCAGCGCGTCTAAACGGCGGAACGTCTTCCCTGCGATGATCACGCCTTCTTCACGTGCTTAAGCTGGCGCCTCTGTGCGCGCTGCACGCCGCAAAGGACGACCCCCACCGGATTCGGCGTCCGCAGATGGCTTCAGTACTCTCGGGAACGACGCGTCGCAGTTCGCTAAAGCAAAAGCTGGGCTCGAGGGGGCGGCAATGCCGGCCGCGGCGCGCTTGCGCGAGAGCGTCGGGCGCCTGCGGTGGAAGAGAATCACCTGTTGCCCGCTTATGGCGCGCTCCACAGTGCTAGACGGATGCCCATGATCACTTCCTCGGCAGTTATTTACTCCCACGCCCGGCAGATCGCGCATCTCCGACGTGTCTCTGACGTAGCCATTGACGGTCTAAGGCGGGAATGGTAAAGAGCCTCATGCTTCTTCGCCTTCACCCTCAACTACTGCCCTTGGCCGGGGGCTGGACTGGCGCCCGATCCGGCACGATCAATGAGGCCGGGCAAGTTTCACGAGCAGCCCTCGAGTGCCGCCGCGGACTTGAGGCCGATTACTCGGCGTCGAGCCGGCGGCGTAGGATCAACCCTAAGGAGCCATCGACTGTCCAGCACGATAGGAGATGAGTATGGGCATGATCGAAGTCGATGTCTGGGATCAGACCGGTAACAAGCGCGTGCCGACGGTGTTGCCGGACGACGAGCCGGTGAACCGGATCTTGGTCCGGCTGGTCGAAAAGCTGGGGTTACCGACCCGACATCCCGGCAGCGAACAGATGATCGTGTACAAGTTCCATCATCAGAGTGCGGGACAACTCCGCGACGAGCAAACACTTGGCGCGGCGGGTGTCAGGGCCGGGGATGTCCTTCGAGTCTACGGCGAGATCATCGCCGGATGAGCTCATCCGGGTCGCAAGCCGCGCGTCTCCGTCTGAACGAAGAGGACCGGTTCGACCGACTTCGCCGGATCGCCTGGTGGGATCAGGAGCGACTGCGGCGAGCCAAGATCCTCGTCGTCGGTGCCGGCGCGCTCGGGAACGAGATCGTGAAGAACCTAGCGCTGCTCGGCGTCGGGTCCCTGCTCATCGCCGACAAGGACAAGATAGAGAGATCCAACCTGTCGCGTTCGATCCTCTTTCGAGAGAGTGACGGCGGACGCTCCAAGGCCCAAGTGGCCGCCGAGGCGGCTAGAAACATCTATCCCGAGGCGAACGTTCACTGGTTCCATGGTGACGTCATCCACGAGCTCGGGCGGGCCGTGTACGATTGGGCGGACGTCGTGGTGGTCGGTCTGGACAACCGAGAGGCGCGCCTATGGGTCAACCGGTCCTGCTGGATGACGAACACGCCCTGGATCGACGGGGCGACGGAGATCCTGCAGGGCGTCGTACGCGTCTTCGTCCCGCCGGATGGGCCATGCTACGAGTGCACGATGTCTCCGGCCGACTGGAAGGTGCTGGAGGAGCGTCGGCAATGTCACGATCTCTTGCCTACCTCGACGCCGATCGAAAGAGTTCCGACCACGCCGGTGACGGCGTCGGTGATCGCCGCGATCGAATGTCAGGAGGCCGTCAAGCTCCTGCACGAACGCGATGGCCTCCGCGGCCAGGGGTGGGTTTTCGACGGTCAATGGAACGACTCCTACGTGGTGCGTTACCACGTCCACCCGGACTGCCGAACCCATGAGGACTTTCAGTACGACGGCTTCATCCGCCTGGGCCGTTCGGTGACGGATATGTCCGCGCGCGAACTCCTCGCCATGGCGACGCGGGAGCTCGGGGGCAAGGCGGTCCTGGAGTTCGACAACAAGATCCTCGTTGGCTTCCACTGTTCTCGCTGTCGGCATTCCGAACCTGTCTTCCGCGTGTCTGGCATGGTGTCGGAACTCGCCGCGACATGCGCGGAGTGCAAGCAGCCGCGGCAGATCGAAAGCATCGGCAAGCTTTCGGGCGAGGAACCATTTGCGGAACGAACGCTGGGGGCCCTCGGCGTCCCCGCCTACGACATCGTGGCCGCGCGCAAGGGCGACCGGCGGATCGCGTTCGCGTTCTCAGCCGATGCGCCGGCGGTTCTAGGGCCGCTCCACGCGTCGCCGCAGGCGGGCGGGGGAGGGGCCGCGTGAGCTCCCCGAAGCCAGTCGATGTCGGTCAGATCGATACGGCGCCGCTGACGCGGAAGCTCTTTCCCGCCGGGCGGCCCTATCGCATCTTCATGTCGCCGCAGGCCTACGAGACCACCGTCCGGCACGCCCAGGAGTCGCTCGCCGGTCAGGGGGGTCTGATCCACGAGGTCGGTGGCGTGCTGGTGGGCGATGTCTTCAGAGATGAGGAGGGGCCGTTCCTGGACGTAGTGGCCGCCATCGTCGCGGAACACACCCGCAGCGACGGCACCCAGCTTGTCTTCACTCACGAGACCTGGGATCAAATCAACCGGACGAAGGACGCGAAGTATCCGGACGCGCGGATCGTCGGCTGGTACCACACCCACCCGCGCTTCGGCGTGTTTCTCTCCGATTACGACGTCTTCATCCAGCGCCACCACTTCGGCGAGCCGTGGGCGACCGCGTTCGTTCTGGACCCGATCCGGGAGACCGAAGGCTTCTTCATTTGGAGCGGCGGCGAACCGCGCCTGGCGGCGGAATACTGGATCGGCCACGAGCGGCGTGATCGATCGTTCGCGGGAGATCGTCAGCCCTTGGCGGACGTTCCGCATGCGGCTGCCGCGTCGGCGCCCGGCCCGGCATCAGCCGTCTCGCGCGCGAGCTTCGCGCTCGCCACCGTCGTCGGCTTCCTGTCGTTGCTCTTCCTGTTCGGTTACGTCTACTCGCGCGAGGTGGGACACACCGAGACCGAGAAGTTCGTCTTGCGAGCCGTCGAGGCCCAGAGGGCGGAACTCGAGGCCACGTATCAGGCGCTCCACTCTCTTCGCGCGGAGCTCGAGACCTCCGTGCAGCACGTCAACACGAACGCGGCCCAGATGCGGGCGAGGATCCAACAGGTAGACGGTGGCTTGCGGCGGCTGGCTTCCATGACGACGGCGCTGCAGACGACGATGGTGGCTCAGCAGCAGGCGATCGCGCAGATCCAGTTGACCGCGCCCATCGCGGCGCCCGAGCCTCCGAGTCGACCAGCGAGCAAATCGGAGGTGCAGGACCGCCCATGAGCGACACGCCGACCCAGAAGCTCGTGATCACGAAGGAAGAGCTGCGCGATCCCAAGGTCGACGAGGCGATCCGCCAGCAGCGCCCCTTCGAGCGCCCCGAGGACAATGGTCCGAAGAAGTCCGGCTTCCGTTTGCTGTACGCGGCCTGGTTCTATCTACTTCTGGCTGGGGCGGCGGGCGCCGTCGCCGGGTGGGCGCTGATCGAGCCCTCCCTCGAGGAGGGGGTTCGCTTCAAGGGTCGCGTCCAGCAAGTAGAGCCGGATGCTCTTCCCAGGACGTTTCGCGGGACGGTCCGCGAGATCCGTGGGCGGTTACGGGTGGCTGATGTCGATGTCTACCTGTTCCCCGATCACACGCGCATCGTCGCGGGCCCGCCGAAACGGCGCCTGTCGATCGATGACTTGAAGCCTGGCCAGGTGGTCAGCATCCTGGGCGTGCCGGCCCTCGAGGCCAATTCGATGCTGGCCATCGTCGTCCGGCTCGAGGGTGCCGTATCGGTGGCGGAGACGAGCGTGATCGTCTCTGCCCTGCAGAACAAGGTGATCCTGTACCAGTTCTTGCTGTTTCCCACCGTGGCCGGGCTCGTGGGCCTCATGGTGGGCGCGGTCGAGGGCATCGTCTGCCGTACCTTCACGCGCGCCGCGTGGTGCGGTGCGATCGGCTTGCTCTCGGGACTCGTCGGGGGCGCCATCTCGCTGATACTGGCTGGAATCGTCTTTACCGTCGTTGGCAAGATTCCGGGCGTGGTCGTCGATTCCTCCGCGAGCGCGCCGGCGTTCATCTTCATGATGTTCCGCCGGGGCCTGAGCTGGACGGTCGCCGGAATGGCGATGGGCCTCGGGCAGGGCTTCGCCCTCAAGTCCTCCAAGCTGGTGCTGAACGGCTTCATCGGCGGAATGGTGGGAGGACTGGCCGGCGGATTGCTCTTCGACCCGCTGAACAGGCTGCTCTCGGACGAGGAGCTGATGCAAGGCGCGGGGCTGAGCCGGGCCGTCGGCCTCATGGTCATCGGTGCGACCGTGGGCCTCATGATCGGCCTCACCGAGCTCCTGACGCGCGACGCGTGGCTGAAAGTGATGTCCGGACCGCTACGGGGCAAGGAGTTCGGCTTCTACCGGACCCCTATCCGGCTGGGGAACTCGCCGAGGAACGAGATCCACCTGTTCAAGGACCCGAAGATCGATCCCGTGCACGCGGAAATCAACAAGCTTCGTGATGCCTTCGAGGTCGTGGATGGCGGGTCGTCGACGGGTACGTTCGTGAACGGGCGACGCATCAGACGGCATCGGCTGGCCGACGGCGACGTGATCAAAATCGGCGACTGCGAGCTGGCGTACTATACTCGTGAGAGACCGCGAGCGTGAGGACGGCGATGCCGCGAGGTCTTGTCAAGGGGTGTGTAAAGAAGATCAGGCGGCCGCCTTCTCGTTGCCCCGCTTCGCTCGCTCTCCATTGATGTACGCGACGCCCTCGGCGACCTCCGGCAGGAGCTCAGGCGCGTCG
>Ga0326597_10000946_pt1 | contig 48614 bp, 45 predicted proteins | sample RVTome_12_FD_203789 | JGI IMG/M metagenome (GOLD analysis project Ga0326597, IMG submission 203789) | Soil microbial communities from uranium-contaminated site in the Upper Colorado River Basin, Wyoming, United States - RVT100D185 | ecosystem: Environmental > Terrestrial > Soil > Contaminated >... | reverse complement strand
CCGCCGCCGGCTACAACTTCTCCCTCCTGCTCCGCTGGCTGAGGGATTTGTTGTGCCTCATCGCCCTCGCGTGGCGCACGCAACTCAAGACCGTGGCTGCCTGAAATCAGGATTGTTCACGATCGACGATCGATCCTCGCTTCGCTCCGGTCGGATTATGCTCTAGTCTGACTCGACCTCGAAGGTGATCTTGCAGGTCACGCGATAGCGATCGATCTTGCCGTCTGCGACCGTGGCGCTCTGGTCCTGGATCCAGACCGACTGGATATTGTGGACCGTTCGGGCGGCCTCGGTAACGGCTTCTTCTGCCGCCGCCTCCCAGCTCTGCGACGAATCGCCCATGATCTCGATGACCTTCATGACCGACATGGCATATCTCCCTGTTGGATGAGCTTCGTGGCCGTCAAGGTGCCTCAGCGCGCGGCCGCGGGCATTGATCCAAATCTAATCGAACAGCGCAACCGCGCGCGTCCAGCCGGCCGACGCCGACCTGATCTTGAACGGAAAGCACGAGACCACGAATCCCGACGCCGGCAGCTTTTCGAGATTGAACAGCTTTTCCATGTGGCAATAGGGCGTGTCGATGCCGGCATAGTGCCCCTCCCAGATGATCGAGGCATCGCCGGTCTCGGCATATTTCCTGGCGATCTCGTTGAACGGCGCGTCCCAGCCCCAGGCGTCGATCCCGGTGACGCGGACGCCCCTCGAGGTGAGCCACAGCGTCGCCTCGCGGCCCATGCCGATCCCGGCGGTGAGGTACTCGCCCGTGCCGTAGCATTCGCTCGCCCTCGTGTTGACGAGGACGATGTCGAGCGGCTCCAGCTCATGGCCGATGCGGGCGAGCTCGGCCTCGACCTCGGCGGCGCTCACCACATGGCCGTCCTCGAGGCCGCGGAAATCGAGCTTGACGCCGGGGCGGAAGAACCAGTCGAGCGGCACCTCGTCGATGGTCATCATCGCCCGGCCCTCCCGGTCGTGCGAGTGAAAATGATAGGGCGCGTCCATATGGGTGCCGTTATGGGTGACCAGCGTGATCTTCTCCCACGACCAGCCCTGGCGGTCGGGAAGATCGTCCGGCGTCAGTCCCGGGAACAGCGAGCAGATGGTGTCGGCGGTGTCCTCGTTGGCGACATATTCGATCTCGGGGCGCATGAAGTCGTAGTCGGTCACCACCTCGTTCGAGAGCGGGATCGAGAGATCGATGATGTTCGATGGCAGCTGCATGGCCGTCCCCCTTTTTCGTTTGACGCCGGCCGGGCCTCCGGCGCCGCCGCCGCCCCCGCTTGACGCCGCGCGTTCCGCGGCGCTTTAAAGACGGCAATCGGAGCCGGGAGCCGCCATGATCGTCGTCATCGACAACTATGACAGCTTTACCTACAACCTCGTCCACTTTCTGGGCGAGCTCGGCGCGGCGACGCGGGTCTACCGCAATGACAAGGTGAGCATCGCCGATGTCCTCGCCGAGGCAGACGCGATTGTGCTCTCGCCGGGCCCGTGCACGCCGGACGAGGCCGGGATCTCGGTCGATCTGGTGCGCGCGGCAGGCGGCAGGCTGGCGATCCTCGGCGTCTGTCTCGGCCATCAGGCGATCGCCCAGGCCTATGGGGCGAGGATCGTGCGCGCGCCGGTCCTGATGCACGGCAAGCTGTCGGCGATCGCGCACGACGGAACCGGAGTTTTCGCCGGCCTCGCACCAGACTTCATGGCGACGCGCTACCACTCGCTGATGGTGGACCCTGCCAGCGTTCCGGCCGAACTCAGGGTCACAGCCAGAACAGCCGACGGCACCATCATGGGGCTCGCGCATCGAACCGCGCCGGTCCACGGCGTCCAGTTCCATCCAGAAAGCATCGCGTCGGAGCATGGCCACGCGCTGCTGAAGAACTTCCTCTCCATCGCCGCCGGCCGGAACCGGCCCACGGCGCGCCCGCTCGCCGCCGCCGGTGAGGCCAGCCATGCCTGATCTCAAGCACTATGTCTCAAGGGTCGCGGGCGGCGCGCCGCTGCCCCGAGCCGACGCCGAGGCCGCCTTCGAGATCATCATGTCGGGCGAGGCGACCCCGGCCCAGATCGGCGCGTTCCTGATGGCGCTCCGGGTCCGCGGCGAGACGGTCGACGAAATCACCGGCGCGGTCACGGTGCTCAGGGGCAAGATGACCCGGGTCGAGGCGCCGGCCGGCGCCATCGACATCGTCGGCACCGGGGGCGATGCATCCGGCACGTTCAACATCTCGACCGCATCGGCGCTGGTTCTCGCCGGCGCCGGCGTTGCGGTCGCCAAGCACGGAAACCGCGCGCTCACCTCGCGCTCCGGGGCGGCGGACGTCCTCGCCGCCCTTGGCGTCAATATCGAGCTTGGGCCCGAGGCGATCTCCCGCTGCATCACCGAGGCCGGCGTCGGCTTCATGTTCGCGCCGATGTTCCATTCGAGCTTCCGCCATGTCGGCCCGGCGCGCGCCGAGCTCGGCACCCGGACGGTGTTCAACCTGCTGGGGCCGCTCTGCAACCCGGCGTCGGTCGCGAGCCAGGTGATCGGGGTCTTCGATGGCGCCTGGGCCGAGCCGCTCGCCCATGTGCTGCGCAATCTCGGCGCGGAGTCGATCTGGATCGTCCATGGCAGCGACGGGCTCGACGAGCTGACGACCACGGGGCCGACCCAAGTGGCGCAACTGAAGGACGGCGAGATCACGAGTTTCGAGGTCACGCCCGAGGATGCAGGGCTCGCGCGGGCGGTGCCCGAGGCGCTCAAGGGCGGCGATGCCGAGACCAACGCCGCGGCGATCCGCCGGCTCCTCGCCGGCGAGGCCGGCGCGTTCCGCGATATCGTGCTGCTCAATGCCGGCGCCGGGCTCATCGTCGCCGGCAGGGCGGGCGAGCTGAAAGAAGCGGCGGCCCTTGCCGCCGAGGCGATCGATTCCGGAGCCGCGCTGACGGCGCTCGAGCGTCTCGTCGCGGCATCGAACACGGGGTGATCTGATGGCTTCGATTCTCGAGCGCATCGCCGCCTACAAGCGCGCCGAGATCGCCGCCGCCAAGGCCGCGCGCCCCCTCGCCGAGGTCGAGAAGGCGGCGCGCGCGGCCGGCCCGGTCCGCCCGTTTCGGGCGGCGCTCAAGGCGCGGATCGAAGGCGGACGCCCCGCCCTCATCGCCGAGATCAAGAAGGCGAGCCCATCCAGGGGACTGATCCGGGCCGACTTCGATCCCGCTTTTCTCGCCCGCGCCTACGAGCAGGGCGGCGCCTCGTGCCTGTCGGTCCTGACCGACGGCCCCTCGTTCCAGGGCGCCACCGCCCATCTCGCCGAGGCGCGCGCGGCGACGGCACTTCCGGCGCTCAGGAAGGACTTCATGCTCGAGCCCTATCAGGTGGCCGAGTCGCGCGCGCTCGGCGCCGACTGCATTCTCATCATCATGGCGATGGTCGACGACGGCGCGGCGCGCGAGCTCAAGGCGGCCGCGGCGGACTGGGGCATGGATGCGCTGGTCGAGGTTCACGGCGAGCGCGAGCTCGAGCGCGCGGCCGCGCTCGGCGCGGGCTTCATCGGCATCAACAACCGTGAACTCCACACCTTCGTCACCACCCTCGAGGTGACCGAGCACCTGGCGCCGCTGGCGCCCGCTTCGGCGCTCCTCGTCGCGGAGAGCGGAATCGCCGCGCCTTTCGATATCGCCCGGATCGCCCGCGTGGGAGTGCGCGCGTTCCTGGTCGGCGAGAGCCTGATGCGCAAGGGCGATGTTGCGGCCGGGGTGCGTGCGCTCCTCGCGCCGGCCGAGGCGGGCCGACCTGTGGCCTCTTCCGCATGAGCGAACGCTCCCTTACCCATCTCGACCAAACGGGCAACGCGCGGATGGTGGATGTGTCGGACAAGGCCGAAACGCGGCGGGTGGCGGTCGCCGCCGGCCACATCGCGCTCGCCGCCGCGACCCTCGCGCTCATCGCCGAAGGCGGCGTGAGGAAAGGCGACGTCATCGCCACCGCGCGGATCGCCGGCATCATGGCGGCCAAACGCACCCACGAGCTGATCCCGCTCTGCCATCCGCTCAAGCTTTCGTCGGTCGTGGTCGATATCGGGCCGTCCACCGACGGCACCGGCCTCGATGTCAGGGCCGAGGTTCGCGTCACCGGCCAGACCGGCGTCGAGATGGAGGCGCTGACCGCGGTTTCGCTCGCGTGCCTCACCGTCTACGACATGGTGAAGGCGGTCGACCGTGAGGCCACCATCGGCAATATCCGCCTGGTCGAGAAATCCGGCGGCAAGTCGGGGGATTTCCGCCGGCCATGAGCCTCATTTCAGTCGCGGAGGCGCGCGCCCGCGCCATCGCCGGGATCCGGCCGGTCGGCGCCGAGATGGTGCCGCTCGCGGCCGCCTGCGGCCGGGTTCTGGCGCTCGATCTCGCGGCGCGGCGCGACCAGCCGCCCGAGGCGAATTCCGCCATGGACGGCTATGCCGTCCGCCATGGCGATATCGAGACCGTGCCGGCGCGGCTCGAAGTCATCGGCTCGGCGCCCGCGGGCCATCCCTTCTCCGGCACCGTCGGTCCCGGCGAGGCGGTCAGGATCTTCACCGGCGGCGTCCTCCCCGAAGGCGCCGACACGATCGTCATCCAGGAGAATACCCGGGCCGGCGACGCCCATGTCGAGGTGCTCGAAGGCGCCACCGAAGGCCGCTACGTGCGCCCGAGGGGGCTCGACTTTCGCGCCGGCGACACGCTGCTCAAGGCGGGCCTCGCCCTTCGTCCGCGCGACATCGCGCTCGCCGCCTCGATGAACCATCCCGAACTGCCGGTCAGGCGGCGGCCGAGGGTTGCAATCCTCGCCACCGGCGACGAGGTCGTCGCCCCGGGCGATCCGCGCGCGGACGAGCTCATCATCTCGTCCAACAGCTATGGGCTGATGGCGCTGGTCGAGGCGGTGGGGGGCGTGGCGATCAACCTCGGAATCGCGCCCGACGACGCGGCGGTGATCGCGGACGCGGCGCGATCGGAGGCCGACATCATCGTCACCCTGGGCGGCGCCAGCGTCGGCGACCACGACCTCGTCCGCGCCGGCCTCGAAGGCGCGCTCGAGCTCGACTTCTGGCGAATCGCCATGCGCCCCGGCAAGCCGCTGATGCACGGCCGCGTCGGCTCCTCGCGGTTCCTCGGTCTGCCGGGAAACCCGGTGTCGGCCATGGTCTGCGGCCAGATCTTCCTCAAACCGATGATCCGCGCCCTGCTCGGCCTCGAAGACGGCGGCGGCGAAGAGCGTGCCGCAAGGCTCGGCGCCGAACTCGCCGCCAATGACGAGCGCCAGGACTATCTGCGGGCCCGGCGCGAGGTGCGGGACGGCGCCGAAACGGTCACCGCCTTCGAGCGCCAGGACTCATCGATGCTGGGAACCCTTCAGCAGGCGGACTGCTTCATCCTGCGCCCGCCCCACGCGCCGCGCGCGCGCCGCGGCGACATGGTGCCGATCGTGCCGATCGACGTGTGAGCCGCCCCATTCACCACCGATCGGCGCAAAACTGGCCACCGGTCTTGCGGAACACAACTGGAACATGTATAGATGTTCCTGTTTTGTACGTGAATCCACACCCGGCCCGGAGACAGGTGCTCAGATGCTGACGGAAAAGCAGTTCGAACTTCTCTCGTTCATTCACGAGCGGATGAAGGAAACCGGGATTCCGCCGTCCTTCGATGAAATGAAGGACGCGCTCAACCTGCGCTCGAAGTCGGGCATTCACCGGCTGATCACCGCGCTCGAGGAGCGCGGCTTCATCCGCCGCCTGCCGCACCGGGCCCGCGCGCTCGAGGTGCTGCGGCTGCCCGAGGCCGCGATCCCGTCGCGCGCCTCCGGCTTCAGGCCGAGCGTCATCGAGGGCGATCGCGGGCGAATGTCCACGGTCACCGAGGACGATCTCAATGCCGGCGTGGCGATCACGGTTCCGGTCATGGGCCGGATTGCCGCGGGCTCGCCGGTTTCGGCGATTCAGGACCATACCCATTCGCTCGCGGTGCCGCCGGACCTGCTCGGCAGTGGCGAGCATTTCGCGCTGACCGTCCGGGGCGACTCGATGATCGAGGCCGGCATCTTCGACGGCGACACGGTGGTTCTGTGCAAGACCAGCACGGCCAATTCCGGCGATATCGTCGTCGCCCTCGTCGACGAGGAGGAAGCAACGCTGAAGCGCCTGCGGCGGCGTGGCGACTCGATCGCGCTCGAGGCGGCCAATCCCGCCTACGAGACCAGGATATTCGGCCCCGACCGGGTCAAGGTCCAGGGCCGGCTGGTTGCCCTGATGCGGCGGTACTGAAGCCCGCGCCCGGCCGGGCGCCGGCTGGACCGCGTGGAGCGCCGGGCTAGGCGTTAGCGGCCCGTTCGGCTCCATGGCCGCTCGCCCCTGATTTCCCGGGCCGCGACGACGTTCGCGATCGTGCCGTCGTCCGCGAGCGATACCGCATGCGGCCCGCCCGCGCGCAGGTCGGACAGGTCGATCACCAGCCGGGCCCGGCAGGCAATGGTGACGATCAGGGGCGTTATGAGGACGTCCGCGCGCCAGCACTCCTCGGTCAGCGCATCGCGGCGCAGCACATAGGCGATTTCGAGCCCGTTCGCGGCGCGGGCGACGCAGGCCATGTCGTCGCAGGAGAAATGTCCGGGCGCCGCGTCGCCCGGCGTCCGGGCGTCGCCGTCGCGCCGCAGCCATTGCTCGGCCGTGTAGGCCTCGATGCGCGGCAGGGCGATGGAGAGCTGGCCGGCGCCGTCTCTCAGCGCGATGTTGCGGCCCTCGCGCGCCACCAGAAGGTCGGGCTGGTCCGCCGCAAGGCCGATCCACGCCGCCGCGGCGACCGGGACGAGGCCCACGGCCCGCCACGGCTGGCGCCACAGGCAGATCCACAATCCGCCGGCCGCAAACAGCGCGAGGCACACCGGCGGCATCGCCGGGACCAGGCGCACCGCGCCCTCGAGCCCCGCAACCCAGCCGGCAACATCGATGATGACGCCGATCGCGGCCGCCATGAGCCCCAGCGGCACGGCATCGAGGCCGAACGGCATCAGGGCCAGCGCGGCAACACCGAGCGGCATCACCACGAAACCCGTAATCGGCACGGCGACGAGATTGGCGATGAGGCCGAAGGTGGCAACGCGGTTGAAGTGGTAGGCGGCAACCGGTCCGGTCGCGAGGGTCGCGACAATGGTGGTGGCGGCGACCGCGGCCATGATCAGCGCCGCCGTCCGCGCCGGTCCCGGCCGGGTGCGGCGCTCGGCCGGTCGCCGGCGGCGATATGCGCGCAGCCCCTCATAGAACGCAACCAGCGCGATCACCGCGCCGAACGACATCTGGAAGCCGGCCTGGTTGAGGCTTTCGGGCCGCAGCGCCAGGGTTATGGTGGCCGCGATCGCCACGTTGCGGAAGGTGATCGCCGGGCGGTCGAGCAGGACGGCGCCCAGCGAGATCACCGCCATGATGAATGCGCGCTCGGTCGCCACCGAGCCGCCGGCGAGAAGGAAGTAGCCGAGGCCCGCGGCAAGCGCCGCGGCGGCGCCCCATTTGTGGACGGTGGTGCGCAGCGCGATCCAGGGAACCAGCGCAAGCGCCAGCGTCACCGCGCCGAACACCGTGCCGCAGACGAGCGCCATGTGCAGGCCCGAGATCGCGAGCAGATGGGCAAGGCCGGAATCCCGCAGCTTGCCCAGCACCTCTTCCGGGATCGCCCCCCGCTTTCCGGTGAGCAGCGCCGCCGAGATCGCGCCTTCCGGCCCCGGCGCGACCGCGAGAATGCGGCTTGAAATATCCATGCGCAAACGCTCGATCGCGTAGTCGATCCCCTCCAGCGCTCCCGCTTCCGCCCGCCCGAGGCGGTCGATGGCGGACAGCGAAAACCCAACCGCGCCGAGACGGTCGAACCACGCCTCGCGCGCGAAATCGAAGCCGCCCGGGCTCGCGGGCCCCGGCGGCGGCAACAGCACCGCCCGCAGGCGAACCCGGTCCCCGGCGACGACGGTGCCGGCATGGGACATCGGCATGGTGACGCGGACATGGTCGGGCAGGCGCTCTGGCGGGAGGGTGCCGATCTCATGCGCCATCATGCGAACGGCAATCCGCGCGTCGCCGCGCCGGGCTACCTCGACCACGGTTCCAGCGACCGTGACCGGGCCCATGCGCCCGGCGATAGCGGGCGCCGCGACAACATGAGCGCGCAGCGACGCGGCGGCGAACCCGGACGTCAGCGAAAGAACTCCAAGCGCCGCGCACAGCGCCGCCCAAGGGGCCCGGCTGAGCGCGATCGCGCCGGCAAGGCTCGCGGCCGCCGCAATTCCCCCCGCCCGCCAGTCCGGCTCGAACGGCAACGCAAACCAGGCGCCGATCCCGACGGCGAATCCCACCGGCCACCACAGGACGAGGCGGGGCTCGTCGCGTCCGGCGATATGCGCTCCGCCGCGCCACAGCGCCGCGGCGGCGCGCGCGGGCAAATCCAGCCCGCCAGCCCCGTCCGGGCGACCGGACCTGTCCTGCCTGACAGCCATCACCGGCTATGCTACACGAGCGCGCCGGCCGGTGGCACGCCCGGCGTTCTTCGATCCCGCCCGGAGCATGCATGGCCGAAGAGACAGTGACCCGGTTCGCCCCCTCGCCGACGGGCTTCCTTCACATCGGCGGCGCGCGCACGGCACTGTTCAACTGGCTCTATGCCCGCCATTGCGGCGGGCGCATGCTGCTGCGGATCGAGGATACCGACCGCGCCCGGTCGACCGACGAGGCGATCGGCGCCATCCTCGAGGGGCTGTGCTGGCTCGGCCTCCATTGGGACGGCGAGGTGATGTATCAGCACACCCGCGCCGGGCGCCATCGGGAGGTGGTGGACGGGCTCGTCGCGGCCGGCAATGCCTACCGCTGCTACGCGAGCCCGCAAGAGCTTGCCGAGATGCGCGAGGCGGCGCGCGCCGCCGGCCGGCCACCACGCTATGACGGGCGCTGGCGGGACCGAGAGCCGGGCCAGGCGCCCGCCGGCGCCCGCCCCGCCATCCGCCTCAAGGCCCGCCGGCACGGCCAGACCGTGATCGCCGACCGGGTCCAGGGTGATGTGACCTTCGCCAACGACCAGCTCGACGATCTGGTTCTGCTTCGCTCCGACGGAACGCCGACCTACATGCTGGCGGTGGTGGTCGATGACCATGACATGGACGTGACCCATGTCATTCGCGGCGACGATCACCTGACCAACGCGGCGCGGCAGGCGCAGATCTACGAGGCACTCGGCTGGAGCGAGCCGGTGTGGGCGCATATTCCGCTGATCCACGGGGCCGACGGGGCGAAGCTCTCCAAGCGCCATGGCGCTCTCGGCATCGAGGCCTATCGCGCCATGGGTTATCTCGCGCCTGCGATGCGCAACTACCTGGTCCGGCTCGGCTGGAGCCACGGCGACGACGAGCTCATGTCGCTCGATGAAATGACGCGGTGGTTCGATCTGGATGGCATCAACCGGGCCCCGGCGCGGCTGGACCTCGCCAAGCTCGAGAACATGAACGGCCACTATCTGCGCGCCAGCGACGACGACGCGCTGGCACAAACGCTCCTCGCCGAGCTCGCCCATCTGGAAAAGGGCGCGCTGGTCGCCGGCCGCCTCGACGAGGAGCTCCGCCGGCGGCTGCGGGCCGGAATGCCCGGCCTCAAGGAGCGGTCAAAGTCCCTGAACGACCTGATCGAGCTTGCCCGCTACACCTATGTCACCCGCCCCGTCGATCTCGACGACGGGGCCCTGAAGGTGCTCGACGGCGACGCGCGCGCCCTCCTCGCGGCCCTCGCGGCCGAACTCGCGAGCCTCGATCCGTTTTCCGCCGAGGCGATCGAGTTCCTGGTCCGCGCGTTCGCCGACCGGCGCGGCGTCAAGCTCGGCGCGCTCGCCCAGCCGCTGCGGGCGGCGCTGAGCGGGCGCACGATCTCGCCGGGGGTGTTCGAAATGATGGCGGTTCTGGGGCGGGCGGAAAGCCTGGCACGGATTGGCGACCAGACGGACACACCTGTATAATGGCGCCGAAGCACCGACCGCCGGGATGTCCCGCGGCGAATGTCGCGAACCTGAACCAATCACGTGACGTGCGCCGGCGGCCTACCCGCGCCACCCACTGGAAGACAAGAACCAAAGCCGGAGGCTATCTGGATGACCAATGACAACAGAACCACGTTGCCGCCGGCAACGGTGACCATCGGCAATTCGAATTATGAGCTGCCGATGTACCAGCCGACGATCGGGCCAAATGTCATTGATATATCGTCACTTTACGGGACGGCCGACGTCTTCACCTACGACCCCGGATTCACCTCGACGGCAAGCTGCGCGTCGAAGATCACCTTCGTCGACGGCGACAACGGCGTCCTGCTCTATCGCGGCTACCCGATCGAGGACCTGGTCGAGCGCTGCGACTTTCTCGAAATCTGCTACCTGCTGCTCTACGGCGAGCTGCCGAAAGCGGGACAAAAGCAGGAATTCGACCACGCCATCACCTACCACTCGATGCTGCACGAGCAGATGAACCGGTTCTACACCGGGTTTCGCCGTGACGCGCACCCGATGGCGATCACCTGTGGCGTCGTCGGCGCGCTGTCGGCCTTCTACCACGACTCGACCGACATCAACGATCCCTACCAGCGCATGGTGGCGAGCCGGCGGATGATCGCCAAGATGCCGACCATCGCGGCGATGGCCTACAAGTACTCGATCGGCCAGCCGTTCGCCTATCCGCGCAACAATCTCGACTACGCCTCCAACTTCCTGCACATGTGCTTCTCGGTGCCGTGCGAGGAATACCGGATCGATCCGGTGCTGGCGCGGGCCATGGACCGGATCCTGATTCTCCACGCCGACCACGAGCAGAACGCGTCGGCGGCGACGGTGCGTCTCGCCGGATCGTCGGGCGCCAATCCGTTCGCGTGCATGGCGGCCGGCATCGCGTCGCTTTGGGGCCCGGCCCATGGCGGTGCCAACGAGGCGGCCCTCAACATGCTGGAGGAGATCGGGACCGCCGATCGCATACCCGAGTACATCATGCGGGCCAAGGACCGCGACGACCCGTTCAGGCTGATGGGCTTCGGCCACCGGGTCTACAAGAACTACGACCCGCGCGCGCGCATCATGCAGGCAAGCTGCCACGAGGTCCTCGATGCCATGGGCCTGCGCGACCAGCCGGTGCTGCAGGTGGCGATGGAGCTCGAGAAAATCGCGCTCGAGGACGACTATTTCGTCGAGCGCAAGCTCTACCCCAATGTCGATTTCTATTCCGGGATCATCCTCAACGCCCTCGGCTTCCCCAAATCCATGTTCACGGTTCTGTTCGCCGTCGCCCGAACCGTGGGCTGGGTCGCGCAGTGGAACGAGATGATCGAGGATCCCGAGCAGCGCATCGGCCGGCCGCGGCAGCTGTACGCGGGCCCGCCGAGGCGCGACTTCGTGCCGATGGACAAGCGCTGAGCCGGGCCTGGAGCGAACACAAGGGAGCGCCCGGTCAGTCCGAACGGCCCCGGCGCCGGGCCACGGCATCCAGCACGATCCGCGCCGCCTTCCGGCTCGGCGGCTCGCCGTCGCCCTCCACATTGCCGGCGATCACATCGAGCGCGGCAAGTTGGCGCGCGCGCTCGTCTCCGTCGCGCAGTAGCGGAGCGACGGCCGCCGCAAGCCGTTCGCCCGTGCACGCGCCCTGATAGAATTCGGGGATCGGACTGCCACCGTGCACAAGGTTGGCGAGCACGAACGAGTGCGCCTTGATGATGAAGGGCTTCAGCCAGGCGAACAGCGGCTCGGTCCGGTAGGCGACCACCATCGGCGTGCGGGCAAGCGCGAGCTCCAGCGTCGCGGTGCCCGACGCGACGATCGCGGCGTCGGCGAGCGCCATCGCCGCGCGCCGGTCCGGGCCGGCGCAGACGATGTGTGGTCTGATCGCCCAGCCGGCGACCTCGCGCTCGAGATACTCCCTGAGATTGGGCAGGGTCGGCATGACCAGGACCGGCGGATCGCCCGCCCGCGCGAGGCGGGCGACCGCATCAGCGAAAGGTCCGCACAGGCGTTTCAATTCGTTGTGGCGGCTTCCCGGCATGATCGCGAGGACGGGGCCCTCACCGGTCCCGATGCACTGGCGGATGCGGGCGATCCGCCCGGCGTCGGGCGGGCCGAGCTCCACCGCCGGATGGCCGACATAGTGACAGGGCGGGCCGCCAAGGCGCGCGAACACGCCCGGCTCGAACGGCAGCAGCGCCATCACCTCGTCGACATAGACGCGCATGGCGCGCGCCCTGCCCGGCCGCCATGCCCACACGCTCGGCGCCACATAGTCGATGATCGGAACATGCGCCAGCCGCCGGCGCACGCGCCTTGCCACGCGGTGGCTGAACTCCGGGCAGTCGATGATCACGAGCGCGTCCGGAGCGGCGGCGATCACCTGGTCGGCCGCCTCGCGCAACCGGGCCAGCAGCGAGCCGAGACGCGCGGCAATGGCGAGCGGTCCCATTACCGCGATCTCGGACATGGGAAAGATCGACCGGAACCCGCGCGCCTCCATTTCGGCGCCGCCGACGCCAAATGCGCGGAGCTGCGGGCATTCCAGGGCAAGGCATTCGATCAGCCCGGCCCCCAGGTGATCGCCGGACGCCTCGCCGGCAATCATGGCGATGCGCGGGCCGGCCCGGGCCTGTCCGGTCATGACTTCGTCGCGGCGCATTCCGGGTCGAGCGCGGTCAGGAACATGCCGCTCTCGTCGGCGAGCTCCACCATGGTGCCGATTTCGGAGCCGATCACCCTCGTCCCGGCCACGGCGATGCCGGCGAGCCCGGCGGCCGCGGCGCGGCGGACCGTTTCCGGGCCGATCGTCGGCATGTCGATGCGAAGGTCCTGGATCGGCTGCGGCCACTTGACCAGAACGCCCGCTCGCGAACTGCCGGCATCGCGATTGAGGATGGCGACCCGCTCCAGCATCCGGTCGGTTCCTTCCGCCGCCTCGACGGCGAGCACCCGTCCGCGCGAGACCGCGACGCACTGACCGATATCGAGCGCGCCGATGCCCCGCGCCGCGCGAACGCCGATGTCGATATCGCGCCGGTCGCGCGGCGACGGCGCCGCGCGCGCGAACTCGCCCACCGGGATCAACAGCTCGGGCACCACCTCGTCGGCGCCGCGGACCGTGTATCCGAACCGCTCGATCAGCCGGACGACGCGCGCCAGGAGCGCCGCATCACCGCTCCACAAGAGGTCGAGATGGGTGACAAGGGTCCAAATGCCGGCCAGTCCGACATCGCGGCGCCAGGTCTTCGGCCGGCGCACCGTTCCGATCAGGACCACCTCGCGGCAGCCGGCCGCGCGCAGCTCGCGGTCGATCGCCGCGACCTGGCCGATGCGCGCGCGGGTCCCGGAAAAGCCCGAAAAATCGGCGTCGGCGAAGCCGTCAAGGGCGATGATGAAGACGTCGCGGCCGTGGCCGCGGGCGGCTTCGGCCACGGTCAGCGGCAGCGGCCCGCCGCCGGCGATTATGGCAAGCGGGCGTCTGTCGTGCTCGCACGCTCGGGTCAAAGACCTTCGGCTTCGATCTTCGCGTTTTCCGGATCCGGCAAACACAGATTTCTCTCCGGCCGTTCGGTGATGAAGCTGACCAACTCGCCGACCGGCCCGATGCCCGCGAATTTCTCGCCGACGCGGCGCGCCCGGTCCGCAATTTCGTGGTTGGGGCCGGAAAACAGAATGCGATAGCTCTCGCGCAGGGCGAGAATCTCGTCGCGGGTGAACCCGCGCCGCCTCAGTCCCACCAGATTGAGGCCGTGCAGGCTCGGATGCCGGCTCGCATGGCGCCCGCCCTTGGCGATGCCGAACGGGATGACATCGGTGGCAAGGCCGGTCTGGGCGGCGAGAAACGCATGCTTGCCGACGCGGGTGAACTGCTGCAGCGCGCAGACCGCGCCGATGATCGCGTAGTCGCCGATCTCGCAATGGCCGGCCAGCATGGCCTGGTTGATGATGATGACGTTGTCGCCGATCACGCAGTCATGGGCGATGTGAGCGTTGACCATGAAAAAGCAGTTGGAGCCGACGCGGGTGATATTGCCGCCATGGGGGGTACCGCGATGGATGGTGACATGCTCGCGGATCAGCGTGCCAGCGCCGACCTCGAGGCGCGTCGGCTCGCCGCGATACTTGATGTCCTGGGGCGGCTCGCCAAGGGTCGTGAACGGGTAGACGTCGCATGACGGGCCGAGCGTCGTGTGCCCGGTGATCACGACATGGGAGTGAATGCGGGTGCCGGCGCCGATGGTGACATCGGGACCGATCACCGAGAACGGGCCGATTTCGACACCATCGCCGATGGTGGCGCCGTCCTCCACATGCGCGCTGGGGTGGATGCTGGCCATCGTCATGGCCTCAACCGCGATCGGTCATCATGGCGCTGACGATCGCCTCGGCGACCAGGGTACGGCCGACCATCGCCTCGCCGCGGAATTTCCAAACGTCGAACCGGCGGCGCAGCTTGGTCATGTGGTAGTGGATCGTGTCGCCGGGGACGACAGGCCGGCGGAACCGCGCCTTGTCGATGGTCATCAGATAGACGACCGGCTCCGCGCCCGCCCTCGACCGGGCGTTCAGGCACATCGCGCCCGCGGTCTGCGCCATGCCCTCGAGCTGCAGCACTCCCGGCATCACCGGATTGCCGGGAAAGTGGCCGAGAAAATAGGGCTCGTTGATGGTGACGTTCTTCACTCCGATTCCGAACTCGTCGGAGCGCATCTCGATGATCCTGTCGATCATGAGAAACGGGTAACGGTGCGGCAGAAGGCGCAGCAGATCGGCGATCTCGGCACAGTCGAGGGTGGCGGAGCGGCGATTCGCGTCTTCGTTCATGGCAACGACCGGCCCGGGGTTCTAGTTTTCACTTCGCTGTGCCTTTCGCGCCTTGCGGGACAGGCGTCTCATCACCCGCAGCTCATGCATGAATTCGTCAATCGGTCGCTGCGGCGTTCCCCACACCCTCGTGCCGGCCGCGACATTGCCGACGATGCCGGCCTGGGCCCCGAGCTGGGCACCCGGACCGATCTCGACGTGAGGCTTGATGCCAACCTGTCCGCCGACAAGAACACCGTCGCCCATGCGCACGCTGCCCGAGATCCCGCTCTGGGAGACGAGGATGCAATAGCGGCCAATTTTCACGTTGTGGCCGACCTGGACGAGATTGTCGATCTTCGTTCCCTCACCGACGACGGTATCTTCGAACGCGCCGCGGTCGATGGTGGCGTTGGCGCCGATCTCGACGTCGTTCTGGATAATGACTCGGCCGATCTGGGGCAGCTTCACCAACCCGCCGGCACGCTGCGCATAGCCGAACCCATCCTGGCCGATCCGGGCGCCGGGATGGATGATGACGTTGTCGCCGATCAGGGCGTGGATGACGCTGGCGCCGGGGCCGACCACGCACGAGCGCCCGATCCTGACCCGGCGGCCGATGACCGCGTTGGCGCAGATCAGCGTCCCCGAACCGATCTCGGCCTCGGCGCCGACAACCGCGCCGGCCTCGATCTCGACGCCATCCTCCAGCCGGGCCGTGGGATCGATCGCCGGGGTTCCGGCTACCGCGGTGCGCGGGCCGTCACGCACCGCACCCGGATAGAACGCGGCGATCGCCAGGGCGAAGGCGGCCTGCGCGCTCGGCGTCACCAGCGCGGCGGTCGCCTCGGGCAGGCGGCAGGCGAATTCGGGCGCCAGGATGCAGGCGCCGGCCTTCAGACCGTCCGCATGCGCGAGGCGGCGGCGATCGGCGATCAGGGTCACCTCGTCCGGCCCGCAATCGGTGACCGGGGCGACATCGCCAATCAGCCGCGAGGCGTCGGCGCCGCGCGCGACCTCGGCGCCGGTGCGCTCAGCGAGTTCGCCGACGCTGATCGGACCCTGGCGGTCAAAAAAAGTCGTTCGGGTCATGGCTGATCGGTACACCGCCGCCTCGCCGGGCGCAATCGCCCGCGAAATCCGGGACGGGACGGGGCGCGGCGCTCAGAATGCGACGCCGCCGGAGAAGCGGAAGAACTCCTTCTTGTCGAACGCCTCGGCGAGGAAGGCTTCGGCAAAATCGAATCTGAGCGGTCCAATCGGAGAATCCCACAGGATGCTGGCGCCGCCGGATGCCCGCAGGTCCGAGGAATCGAGAATTGTCACGCTGGTGACATCGGAGCCGAACAGGGTTCCGGCGTCGACGAACACGGCGCCCCGCACTCCCAGCTCTTCGGGCAGGCCGAGCGGAAAGGTCACCTCGACCGAGCCGGCGGCGAACGTCCTGCCGCCCAGCGCGTCGCCGGTTGTCGCATCGCGCGGGCCGAGACCGGAGCGCTCGAATCCGCGCACCAGGTTGCTGCCCTTGAAGAACGAGTCGCTGATGCGGACCGGATCGCCGCCCCAGCCAAGAATGTGCCCCGCCTCGCCGCGCACGACGCCGACGATGTCGGGAAACAGCTCGCGCACATAAACGCCATCGACGGTGCTGCGCAGATACTGGACATCGCCGCCAACGCCGGCGAAGTCCTGGTTCAGCACCACCTTGACACCCGATTTCGGCTTCAGCGGATTGTCGAGGGTGTCGTGGGTCAGGGTGTAGCCCACGAGCGAGATGTTGCTCGTTCCCGCGGCCTCGATGACGGCCAGCGACGCGGTCGGGGGCACATCGAACAGCTCGTCGCGGGTGAACGAGTATCGGGTGTTGAGATACAGCTCCTCATGGAGCGGGAATCCGAACCGGATCTGGCCGCCCTGCTGGCTGCTCTTGAACGAGGAATCGTCGGTCGAGTCGGTCTCGGTCGCAAACAGGTCGAAACCGAACGCAACGCGGCTGTTCATGAACCGCGGCTCGGTGAACCTCAGATCGACCCGCTGCCGGTTGCCGCTGAGCGACCCGCCGATGCGGACATACTGGCCGCGCCCGAGGAGATTGCGTTCGGTGAGGCTGATCTCGCCGATCACCGAATCGACGGTCGAATAGCCGATGGTGAACGCGATCTCGCCGGTCGCCTTCTCCTCGACCACGACCTTGACGATGACCCGGTCCGCGACCGAACCCTCCTCGGTCGACAGGTCGACCCGTTCGAAATAGCCGAGCGCCAGCAGTCGGCGGCGGGCCTTCTGCAGCAGATTCCGGTTGAAGGCGTCGCCCTCGGCGAGCCGGAACTCGCGCCGGATCACGTGGTCGAGCGTGCGCACATTGCCGATGATGTCGATCCGCTCGACATAGATGCGCGGGCCGTCGTCGATGAGATAGGTGATCGAGATCGTCCGCGTCAGGGCGTCGCGGTGCGGCCTCGGGCGGACCTCGGCGAAGGCGAAACCCAGCTCGCTCGCCTCCAGGGTGATATTTTCGACCGTCTTCTCGACCAGCTCGGCGTTGTAGACCTCGCCCTCGAAGGTCATGAGCTGGCCCTCGATCTGCGCCACCGACAGCGTCGACAGCGTCGAATCGATGCGGATCTCGCCGAAGCGGTACTCATCGCCCTCCTCGACGGTGAAGGTGATGAAGAAGTTCTCCTGATCGCGGTCGAGCTCGGCGACCGCGGAGACCACCCGGAAGTCGGCGTAGCCGTTGTTGAGATAGTGCCGGCGCAGCAGTTCGCGGTCGAAGTTCAGCCGGTCCGGATCATAGGTGTCGCCCGAGCCGATGATCTGGTCCCACCAGTTCGCCTCCGCGGTGACGATGACGTCGCGCAGTTCCGAATCGGAGAACGCCTCGTTGCCGACGAAGCTGATGCGGCTGATCTCGGTGGTCGCGCCCTCGCTGATCTCGAAAACGAGATCGACACGGTCCTGGTCGCGCTCGATGATCTTGGGCTCGATCTGGGCCGAGAAACGCCCCGCGCGCCGGTACAGCGTGATCAGGCGCTGAACGTCGCTCTGCACCCGCGCGCGGGTGAACACCGTTCGCGGCTTGATCTGCACCTCCTTGGCGAGGGTCTCGTCGTCGAACTTGCGGTTGCCCTCGAACGCCACCCGGCTGACGATCGGGTTTTCCTTCACGTGCACGATCAGCTTGCTGCCCTCGCGCTCGATGGTGACGTCGGCGTAATGGCCGGTCGCGAACAGCGCCTTCAGCGAGTCGTTGACCTGGGCGGCGCTATAGGGATCGCCGACGCGGATGCGCAGATAGGTGAGGACAGTCTCGGTCTCGATCCGGCGGTTGCCCTCGACCACGATGGCGCTCACGACGCCTTGCGCGGCTGCCGGCACCGGGCTCGCGGCGAGCACGCCAAGCGCCGCCGCAACCCATACCGCCAAACCCAGCAACAATCCCCCGGAACGCCGAACTCGCCCCATGAATCCCTGCTTCTTGTTCGCTTCCGGAGCCCCGCTCAGGTTGTAACGCCTTTTGCTGGCGAAGGAAACAACATCGTCAGAAAACATCGAGTTGAACGAGGTCGTTCCAGGTGGCGAACAGCATCAGCATCAAAACCAGGCCGAGCCCGATGCGAAAACCGATGTCCTGCACCGACTCGCTCAGCGGCCGCCCCCGCGCCGCCTCGAACGCAAAAAACATCAGATGGCCACCGTCGAGCATCGGTATTGGAAAAAGATTAATGAGGCCGATGCTGACCGACAGAACCGCCGCGAGATTGATCAGGACCAGCAGGCCGAGCGAGGCCGCCTGTCCGGAAATCTGGGCAATCCTGATCGGACCGCCAAGCTGGTCGGCCGACTGCCGCCCGGCGATCACGCCGCCGAGATAGCCGAGGGTGGCCTCGACGATGTGGTAAGTCTCCTTGACCGCGACCCAGGTGGCGGTCAGCGGGTCATAGCGCTGGATCCGGCTCGCATCGAGCGCGCCAGAGCTCGAGACCCCGAGCAGCCCGACCCGGCCGGAGTTGCCGAACGGCCCGACCTTTTCCCTCAGCTGCGGCGTCGCCGTCAGCAGGAGCCGCTCGCCGCCGCGCTCGACCAGGATCGACAGCTCGAGTTCGGCGCTCTGCTCGACGATGCGGGTGATGTCGGAAAATGACTCGATTCGCCGCCCGTCGATCTCGAGCACCATGTCGCCGGGCTGGAAGCCGGCCTCGGCGGCGGCGCTGCCGGGCTGCACCTGGTCGACCAGCGGCAGCGTGATCGGCTTGCCGAAGGTCGAGAACAGCAGCGCGTAGATGACGATCGCGAGGATGAAGTTGGCAATGGGGCCGGCGGCGACGATCGCCGCGCGCCTGCCGACGGACTTGGTGTGAAAGCTGTCCGGCGCGTTGAGGACCGCGGTGTTGTCCCGATCGGGCGTGCTGGCGACGCTGTCGTCGCCGAGGAACTTCACGTAGCCGCCGAGCGGCACCCAGCCGAGTTTCCAGCGTGTCCGGTGGCGATCGGTGAAGCCGATGAGCTCGCGGCCAAATCCGACCGAAAAAGTCTCGACCCGGACGCCGCACCAGCGCGCGATCAGAAAATGACCGAGCTCATGGAAGAACACGACGACTGTCAGGACAAACAGAAATGCGAGTGCGGAAACGACAATCGACTGACCGGTGTCTCCAAGCAGGCTCAGGTCCATTCACGCGCCCTTTCTCGTCTGCGTCCGGTGCCGGCCGGCCAGGACCTCACAGGCGATGTGGCGGCCGGCACGATCACATTCAAGGACATCCTCGATCGAGCCGATGCCGCCCGCGCCGAGCCGGCCCCCGGCAGCATCGAGGGTGGCGGCAACCGTGGCCGCAATATCGAGGAATCCGATCCGGCCGGCAAGAAATGCCTCGACCGCGACCTCATTGGCCGCGTTGAGGACGATGGGCGCGGTTCCCCCGGCGCCGAGCGCGCCGAGCGCGAGGGCGAGCGCGGGAAACTTCTCCGTGTCGGCGGCCTCGAAGGTGAGCGTGCCGATCGCGGCGAGGTCGAGCGGGGTCACCGGGGCCGGCATGCGCCGCGGCCAGGCGAGCGCGACCGCGATCGGCGTGCGCATGTCCGGTTCGCCGAGCTGGGCGAGGACCGAGCCGTCGTGATAGGCGACGAGGCTGTGAACGATCGACTGGGGGTGCACCAGAACCTGGAGCTCGTCCGCACCAACGCCGAACAGGTGGTGGGCCTCGATCAGCTCCAGGCCCTTGTTCATCATGGTCGCGGAATCGACCGAAATCTTGGCGCCCATCGACCAGTTGGGATGGGCAAGGGCGTCGGCGAGGCTGGCCTCGCGCATCTCATCGACGCTCCAGGTCCGGAATGGGCCGCCAGAGGCGGTGAGTATGATCTTCGCCACCGATTGGCGGTTGGTCTGGTCGAGGACCTGGAAGATGGCGCTGTGCTCGGAATCGACCGGCAACAGCCGCGCGCCGGTGCGCCGCGCCTCGCCGGCGAACAGCGCGCCGGCGGCAACGAGGCACTCCTTGTTGGCGATGGCGAGACTCGGCGCATGGGCGAGCGCGGCAAACGTCGCCTCGATGCCGGCCGCGCCGACGATCCCGGCCATGACCATGTCGGCGCCGAGGCTCGATGCCTCGATGATCGCGGCCTTGCCCGCCGCCGCGCGGGTCCCGGTTCCGGCAAGGGCCTCGGCGAGGTCGCCATAGGCGTCCGGGTCGGCGACCACCGCCAGTTCGGCGCCGAACTCGCGCGCCTGGGCCGCCAGGCGTTCGACATTGCGGTGCGCGGTCAGCGCCACCACCTGCCAGGCGTTTGATCTGCGCACCAGATCGAGGGTGTTGCAGCCGATCGAGCCGGTCGATCCGAGAATGGTGATCCGCCGCGGCGCGTCCTCGCCGCGCGCGCCCGGCCGAGGCTCGACAACGGCTACCATTGAAGGATGCCCCAGGCGGCGGCGCCGATTCCGCTTCGCGACGCGCCCGTCGCAGCGGCGGCGAGAGCGGCGAAAATCAGGCTGTCCACACGATCCATCATGCCGCCATGTCCCGGAAACAGATTCCCTGCATTCTTGGCCCCGAATCGGCGCTTGATCCATGATTCGACAAGATCGCCCAAAACGGCGGCAATTCCCACCCCGGCGGAAACAAGGGCCAGAGCTGGCGCCGATGTGTCGCCCACAACCAAGGCGGCGGCAAGGCCCACCAGCGCTGCCGCGGCGACGGCGGCGAGAGCTCCAGCCCAGGTCTTGGCCGGCGAGACGGCGGGCGCGAGACGCGGCCCGCCAATGAAGCGGCCGAAGGCGAAGGCCGCGGTATCGGCGAACCAGACCAGGCAAAACAGCCAGATCATGGCCGCAAGGCCCGGCCCGTCGCTTTCGCGCAGCATCACCAGCGCGAGACCGGCAAATCCGACATACCCCACTCCGGCCGCGCACCAGGCCGGGCTGAGGCCGACACGCGGTGCCAGCACGAAGCCGGCCACCATGCCGACGGTGACCGCGACCAGCGCGGCTTCGATTCCGCTCGCGACCAGAGCCGCCCAGACGGCAAGGATGATCGACAGCGGAACGAGGCCCGCGCGGGGGTCGGCGCCGGGCCCGGTGAGCCGCGTCCACTCGAACGCGACCAGACCGGCGCCGATCGCCACAATGGCCATGAACGCGGCGCCGCCGGCGAACGTCGCCGCCAGCACCACCGGGACGAGCAGCGCGGCGGTCGCGCAGCGGCGGCCGAGCTCGGAGGACACGATGGGCGGGATCTCCACCGGCGCGGGTGCGTCAACCGGCGGACCGGGCGGTGACATCTCCGAACCGGCGCTCGCGGCGCTGGTACTCGCCGATCGCGTCGCACAGCGCCTCGGCCCCGAAGTCCGGCCACAGGACATCGGTGAAGACGAGTTCGGTATAGGCGCACTGCCACAGCAGAAAATTCGACAGCCGCTGCTCGCCGCTGGTGCGGATCAGGAGATCGGGGTCGGGGATGCCGGCCGTATCGAGACGGGTCTCGAACGCGGTCTCGGTCACGGCCTCGGGGCCGAGCGCGCCGCTCGCCACCTCCTCGGCGATCCGCCGCGCCGCGCGCGCGATCTCGCCGCGGGAGCCGTAGTTGAACGCGGCAACGAGCTGCAGGCCGGTGTTGCCCGCGGTCAGCCGCTGCGCCTCGGCGATGAGCCCGAGAATCTCCGCATCAAGCCGCGCGTCGTCACCGATCACCCGGACGCGAACGTTGTTGCGGTGCAGCGTCGCCAGGTCCTGCTTGATGAAGCGCTTCAGGAGGTCCATCAGGTTGGTGATCTCGGATTCGGGGCGGCGCCAGTTCTCCGAGCTGAAACCGTAGACGGTGAGATACGGAATGGCGAGCTCGCCGGCCGCGCGCACGGTGCGCCGCACCGCCTCGATGCCGTTGCGGTGACCGACGGCGCGCGGCAGGTTGCGCTGCGCGGCCCAGCGCCCGTTCCCGTCCATGATGATCGCGACATGGCGCGGCAGCCGGGTGCGGTCGATCCGGTCGGCGAACGCCCCGGCGGCGACGGTTTGCTCTTCGGCCATGGTGCTTGGTGCCCTTCGCCGGGTTCAGACCTGAATGATTTCCGCTTCCTTGGTCGCCAGCAGCTCGTCGATCTCGCTGATCGTCTGGTCGGTCAGCTGCTGCACCTCGTCCGACCAGGCCTTGTGCTCGTCCTCGCCGATATGGCCTTCCTTCTCCAGCCGCTTGAGCTGGTCCATGCCGTCGCGGCGCACATTGCGCACCGCAACGCGCGCCTGCTCGGCATATTTCGCCGCCACCTTGGCGAGCTCGCGGCGCCGCTCCTCGTTGAGCTCGGGGATCGGAATGCGCAGCAGCTGGCCGTCGACCATCGGATTGAGGCCCAGGTCCGAATTGCGGATCGCCTTGTCCACCGCGCCGACCTGGGAGCGGTCCCAAACCTGGACCGAGATCATCCGCGGGTCGGGAACCGAGACCGTCGCGAGCTGGTTGATCGGCATCCTGGTGCCATAGGCGTCGATGGAAATGGGGTCCAGCAGGCTCGCGCGGGCCCGACCGGTGCGCAGACCCGCATACTCCCCCTTCAGCGCGCTCACGGCACCATTCATGCGCCGCAGGATGTCGTCGAGGTCGAGTTCTGTCTGTTCGCTCATGTCACTCCCCGTCCTCTCGCGGGCGGCAAGGTCAGCCCGGCGCGTCGGCGGTCCCATCGATGATGGTGAAAATGCCGCGCCGCTCCACCGCGTCCCGCAGCGCGCCCGCGCGCCGAATGGAGAACACAATTATCGGGATCGCATTGTCGCGGGCAAGTGTGAACGCGGTCGCGTCCATGACCGCAAGATTGCGCGCCAGCACCTCATCATAGCCGAGCCGGTCGTATCTGACCGCGTCCGGATCGGTTTCGGGGTCGGCCGAATAGACACCATCGACCTTGGTCGCCTTCAGCACCACCTCGCAGCCGGTCTCGGCCGCGCGCAGGATCGCCGCGGTGTCGGTGGTGAAAAACGGCGAGCCGGTGCCGGCGGCGAAGATGGCGACATCGCCGCGCCCCAGCGCCGCCAGCGCCCGCTCGCGGGTGTAGCCCGCGCACAGCGCGTCCATCGCCACCGCCGAAAGCGCGTGTGCCGGCACGCCCGCCCCATCGAGCGCGGACTTCAGCGCGATCGCGTTCATGACCGTGGCGAGAATCCCCAGATGGTCGGCCACGGCCCGATCCATGCCGGCGGCGGCGCCGGCGATACCGCGAAAGATGTTGCCGCCGCCGATGACCACCGCGAGTTCGACCCCGGAGCGCTGGACCGCGGCGATCTCCAAGGCAAGGCGCGCCAGTGTCGCCGGGTCGATGCCATATCCGGCATCGCCCATCAGCACCTCGCCCGAAAGCTTGAGCAGCACACGGCGCGGGACGGCGGCGCTCACCTGGCCGACCTCGCCCATGTCACGCGCCGCACCGGAACCCGATCGGGCGGCACCGGGCCAGTGGTCCGATTGCGACATTTGCCTCCCTTCGCCGCACCCGCCCTGGCAAATGTCGGAATCATCAGGACCACTAGCATGTTATTGAATCTGGTGGAGCTTTTGAATTTGACATTTGAGCACGAGCTTGCCAGCAACCGGGACTCAAATGTCAAATTCGCTCCACTAGTTTCCGGCCGCGGCTGCGACCTCGGCGGCGAAATTGCTCTGTTCGCGCTCGATGCCCTCACCCAGCGCGAGGCGAACGAAGCCGGCGATCGCCACCGGCGCGCCGAGCTCGCCCGCGGCATCCTCGATGACCCTGGCGACCGTGCGCTCGCCGTCGATGACGAAGGTCTGGGCGGTCAGCACCACTTCCTCATGGAACTTGCGGATGCGCCCGTCGACCATCTTGCCGATGATGCCGTCGGGCTTGCCGGACTCGCGGGCCTGCTCGGTGAGCACGGCACGCTCGCGGGCGACGACCTCGGGATCGAGATCCGCGACCGAAATGGCGAGCGGGCTCGCGGCGGCGACGTGCATGGCGAGCTGGCGGGCGAGCGCCGCAAGGCGATCCCGGTCGCCGGCGGACTCCAGCCCGACCAGGACGCCGATGCGGCCAAGGCCCTCGGCAACCGCATTGTGAACGTAGGCGGCGACAACGCCCTGCGCGACCGAAAGTCCCGCGGCGCGGCGCAGCGTCATGTTCTCGCCGATGGTGCCGATGAGCTCGGTGATGCGCTCGGAAACCGACTTGCCGCTGCCCGGATAGGGCGCCGCCCCGGTCGCCTCGAGATCGCCGCCATTGGCGAGGGCAATCTCGGCGACCGTTCGCACCAGGGCCTGGAACTCTTCGTTGCGGGCGACGAAATCGGTTTCGGCGTTGACCTCGACGAGGGCGCCCGCCGTCTCGCCGAGGGCCACGCCGATGAGACCCTCGGCCGCCACCCGGCTCGATTTCTTGGCCGCCTTCGACAGCCCCTTGGAGCGCAGCCAGTCGACCGCGGCCGTGGCGTCGCCACCGGTCTCGGTCAGCGCCGCCTTGCAGTCCATCATTCCGGCGCCGGTCTGCTCGCGCAGCGCCTTGACCATCTGTGCGGTGATGTTCGCCATGTCCGTCTCTTGTCGCGGGCCTCGAAGACCCGGTATCGGTTCAACTGGTGGCGGGCCCGGCGCCGGCGCCATCGGCGTCGGCCGCGGCCTCGCCCGCGGGCGATGGTGCGGCGGTTCCGGCCATGCCGTCACCGCCGGGCAGGTCAGCGGCGGGCCTGCCCCTGCCGGCGGCCTCGGCCGCGCCGGTCTTCCCGAGCACCGGCTCGCCCAGCGGGGTTTCGGCCTCGCCGATGTCGAGTCCCGACGCCGCGGCGCCCTGGGAGATGCCGTCGAGGACGGCCCGGGTCACGAGATCGCAGTAAAGGCTGATCGCGCGTCCGGCGTCGTCATTTCCGGGAATCGGGAACGCGATTCCGTCCGGGTTGGAATTGGAGTCGATGACGGCGACGACCGGCAGGCCGAGCTTGCGCGCCTCCTGGACCGCGATCGCCTCCTTGTTGGTGTCGACGACGAACAGGATGTCGGGCAGCCCGCCCATGTCCTTGATGCCGCCGATGGCGCGGTCGAGCTTGTCGCGCTCGCGGGTGAGGCGCAACAGCTCGCGCTTGGTCAGCCCCTGGGTCTCGCCCTCGAACATCTCGTCGAGCTGGCGCAGGCGGCGGATCGAGTTCGAGACCGTCTTCCAGTTGGTGAGCGTGCCGCCGAGCCAGCGGTGGTTGATGAAATACTGGGCGCAGCGCCCGGCCGCCTCCGCGATCGGCTCTGAGGCCTGCCGCTTGGTGCCGACGAACAGCACCCGGCCGCCGGACGTGACGATGTCACGGACCGCCACCAGCGCCTGGTGCAGAAGCGGCACGGTCTGCGACAGATCGATGATGTGGATGCCGTTGCGCGCGCCGAAAATGTACGGTGCCATTTTCGGGTTCCAGCGATGCGTCTGGTGGCCGAAATGGACGCCAGCTTCGAGCAGCTGGCGCATCGAGAAGTCAGGAAGCGCCATTCGTGATCTCCAGATCCGGTTAACCCTCCGCAGGGAGATGACCGCGCCAGATCGCCTGGCCCGGCACCGGATCGCGCGCTCGCCGCCCTGAATCACGGCGGCGGCCCGCACCCTGCGTGCGAAATTGCTGGCGTTATATGGGCTCAGCCGACGCTTGACAAGCGCGCTCGCGGCGCGGGCGCGCAGGCAGGGCCGGTTTCGACCGCGACCACGCCGGGGATCGACCTGATCGAGCGGGCAACCGCCTCGCCGGCGCCGTAGCAGCCGTCGAGTTCGAGCTCGATTTCGCGGGCCGACGCGGGATCGAGCAGCACGATCGAGACCTGGTCCGCGCCATCGCCGGGCGACAGTCGGGCGGCAAGGGCCGCCAGCGGCGCATCGTCGCGGATGAGAATGCGCAGGCGGGTCCGGTCGGCCACCAGGGTCGCGTCGAGGGGGCGGGCGTCCTGAACCCGCAGCCTCACCCGGTCGCCCTCGACATCGGCCTCGACCCGCATCATCACCGCCCTGCCGACGTCCAGCGCGGGGCCGGCCTCGCCCAGCACATCGGAAAACACCACCGCCTCGAACTGCCCGCTCGGATCGGAGAAGGACACGAACGCATAGTGGTTGCCGGCTCGGCCGCGCCGGTCACGGCGCGCGGTCACGGTGCCGGCGAGGCGGGCGGCGCGATGGCCGCGCTCGCGCACCGCGGTCTCGAAGTCGCGCCACCGGCTGGCCCCGGCGGCGGCAAGGGCGGCCTCGAAGCCATCGAGCGGATGGCCGGACAGATACGACCCGACGGCCTCGAACTCCGCGTTGAGGCGCGTCATCGCATCCCACGGCGGAACCGCGGGAAGCTTGATCTGGACCGTGGCCCGGCCGCCGCCGGCGGCGAACATGTCGACCTGGCCGTCGAGGCGCGCGGTGTGCGCACGCTGGGCCTCGCCCACGATCGCGTCGATGGCGCCGACAACGGCCGCGCGGTTGTCTTCGAGACAGTCGAAGGCGCCCGCGCGGGCAAGGCTCTCCAGCGCCCGGCGGTTGACGAACTGCGGATCGATGCGCGAGGCGAAGTCGGCGGTCGAGACGAAGTCGCCGCCCTGCTCGCGCATGGCGATGATGTGATCGACGGCCGGGCGGCCGACGTTCCTCAGCGCGGCCATGGCGTAGCGGATGGCCCCGCCCTCGACCGAAAAATCGCGCTCGGACCGGTTGACCGACGGCGGCAGGATCGCGGCGCCGATGCGCTCGGCCTCGCCGCGCAGCTGGGCGAGCTTGTCGGTGTTGCCGATGTCGTGGGTCATCACCGCGGCCAGGAACTCCAGCGGGTGGTTGGCCTTGAGATAGGCGGTCTGATAGGCGACCAGCGCATAGGCCGCCGAATGGGCCTTGTTGAAGCCGTAGCCGGCGAACTTGTCGACCAGATGGAAGATGTACTCGGCGCGGGCGCGATCGACCCCGTTGGCGGCGGCGCCGTCGATGAAGCGGGCGCGCTGGGCATCCATCTCGGACTTGATCTTCTTGCCCATGGCGCGGCGCAGCAGGTCGGCCTCGCCGAGCGAAAAACCGGCGAGCCGCTGGGCGATCTGCAACACCTGCTCCTGATAGATGATGACGCCGTAGGTGTCGGCGACCACGGGCTCGATGAGCTCGTGCAGGCGCTCGGGCTGTTCGGCGCCATGCTTGGAGGCGAGGTATTTGGGAATGTTTTCCATCGGCCCGGGGCGAAACAGCGCCACCAGCGCGATCAGGTCCTCGAAATTGCTGGGTTCGGCGCGCACCAGGAGATCGCGCATGCCGGCACTTTCAAACTGGAACACGCCGGCGGTCTCGCCGCGGCCGAGAAGCGCGAAGGTTCGCCGGTCGTCCAGTGGAATGCGCGAGATGTCGATCGCGGTGCCGGCCTCGCGCACGATCCGGACGCAGGTCTCGATCACGGTAAGGGTCTTGAGGCCGAGGATGTCGAACTTGACGAGACCGGCCTGCTCGACCCACTTCATGTTGAACTGGGTGACCGGCATTTCGGTTCTGGGGTCGCGGTAGAGCGGCACCAGATCGATCAGCGGGCGATCGCCGATCACGACGCCGGCGGCATGGGTCGAGGCGTGGCGGTAAAGCCCCTCCAGCGCCTGGCCGATCTCGAGCAGGCGGGCGACGGTCTCGTCACTGTCGCGCTCCTCGCCGAGGCGCGGCTCGCTCGCGATGGCGTCGGCCAGGGTGACCGGGTCGGCCGGATTGTTCGGCACCAGCTTGCACAGCCGGTCGACCTGGCCGTAGGGCATCTGCAGGACCCGGCCGACGTCGCGCAGCACCGCGCGTGCCTGCAGCTTGCCGAAGGTGATGATCTGCGCCACCCGGTCGTGGCCATAGGTGTCACGGATGTGGCCGATCACCTCGTCGCGGCGCACCGGGCAGAAATCGATGTCGAAGTCGGGCATCGAAACCCGGTGCGGGTTGAGAAACCGCTCGAAAACGAGATTGAACCGCAACGGATCGAGGTCGGTGATGGTCAGCGCCCAGGCGACCACGGAGGCCGCGCCCGAGCCGCGTCCGGGCCCCACCGGAATTCCCTCGGCCTTCGACCATTTGATGATTTCCGAGACGATCAGGAAGTAGCCCGGATACGCCATGTCGTTGATGATCGCGAGCTCGTGGTCGAGCCGGGCGCGGTAGTCGGCGGGCGTAAAGCCGGGCGCCGGGCCATGCGCGGCAAGGCGGGCCTCCAGCCCCTCGCGCGCCTGGCGCTCGAGCTCGCCGGCCTCGTCCGCCGCGGCGCCGCCGTCGGCGCTCGGAAAGCGCGGCAGGATCGGCGCCCGCAGCTCGGGCCGCGCCACGCAGCGCCGGGCGATCTCGACGCTCGTCGAGAGCGCTTCCGGCAGATCGGAAAACAGCGCCGCCATCTCCGAGGGCGGCCGGAAATGCTGGTTCGGGCTCAACCGGCGCCGGTCCTCGTTGGCGACGACCTCGCCCTCGGCGATGCAGATCAGCGCGTCATGGGCGGCATGATCGGCGCCGGTCGCGAAGAATACGTCATTGGTGGCGACGATCGGCAGATCGTGGCCGTAGGCAAGGCGCAGAAGCTCGCGTTCGCGCTCGGCCTCGCCCGCGAGCCCGTGGCGCTGGATCTCGACATAGAGGCGGTCGGCAAAGACCGACCGCAGCCATTCGAGCCGGGAGCGCGCAAGATCGCGCTGGCCGGCGGCGATCGCGCGGTCGATCGGCCCCGAGCCGCCGCCGGTGAGAACGATCAGCCCATCGGCGAACGAGCCCAGCTCCCCGGTGCCGACCCGCGGCGGGCCGCCCCCGCGATCGACGAGAAACGCCGAACTCGACAGCCGCATCAGGTTGGCATAGCCGGCGGCGCTGCCCGCCAGCAGCGCCAGCGCGGGATATCGCGGCGCCGGGCCGCGCCCGCCGGTCTCGCCATCGGCGAAATCGACCGCGAGCGCGCAGCCGACAATCGGCTGGATGCCGGCCCCGGCCATGGTTTCGGAAAATTCGAGCGCGCCGAACAGATTGTTGGTGTCGGTGAGGCCGACCGCCGGCAGCCGGTGGCGCAAGGCCAGCTCGGCAATCCTGCCGACCGGCAGCGCGCCCTCGAGCAGCGAATAGGACGAGCGCACGCGCAAATGAATGAATTCCGGATCGCCCGTCATCGCGACTCGCCTCTCCCTGCCCGCCCATCATGGCCGCTTGCCGGCGGCCTGTCACCGCCACCGCCCCAAGCGCCCGGGCCCGCGGCGGGCCTTTGTGGAAAAATCCGCCTCAGGGCACCCGCGACAGGATGTCGATCCAGTTCGCGACCATGGCGCAGAAAAGCGCGATGGCGCCGAGCGCGGCGGTGTCCTCGATCATGGCGGTGCCTCCAGCAATATTCTCCTTTTGTTCAGTTAATGTACTCTGTATGTTCTGGCTGTCAATCCTGATTGTGGATTGTCCGCCACGCCACCGCCCCTGGCGAAGACCGCGGCCATGGCCGCGGTCCGGAGCGCTTTGCCACCGGGCCGGCCCCGGTCCGATCCCTGGTCGCTCGCGTGGCGGGCGCGCCCACGCCGCCCGGGCCCGGCGCCCCGCTCAGTGCAGGATCTGGCTCAGGAACAGCCTGGTGCGCTCGCTCTTCGGGTTTTCGAAGAACTGGGCTGGCGGTGCCTGCTCGATGATCTGGCCGCCGTCCATGAAGATGACCCGGTTCGCGACCTGGCGGGCAAACCCCATCTCGTGGGTCACGCACAGCATGGTCATGCCGGACTCGGCGAGATCGACCATGACGTCGAGCACTTCCTTGATCATTTCCGGGTCGAGCGCCGAGGTCGGCTCGTCGAACAGCATGATCCGCGGCTCCATGCACAGCGACCGGGCGATGGCGACGCGCTGCTGCTGGCCGCCGGAGAGCTGGCCCGGATATTTCTGCGCCTGTTCGGGAATCTTCACCCGCTCCAGGTAGCGCATGGCGATCGCTTCGGCCTCGGCCTTGGGCATGCGGCGAACCCAGATCGGCGCCAGGGTGCAGTTTTCCAGAACCGTCAGGTGCGGAAACAGGTTGAAGTGCTGGAACACCATCCCGACCTCGCGGCGCACCTGGTCGATGCGCTTCAGATTGTCGGTGAGCTCGATGCCGTCGACGACCACGTGGCCGCGCTGGTGCTCCTCGAGCCGGTTGATGCAGCGGATCATGGTCGACTTGCCGGAACCGGACGGGCCGCAGATCACGATCCGCTCGCCGCGATAGACGGTGAGATTGATGTCCTTGAGAACGTGGAAATCGCCGAACCACTTGTGCATGCCGGAAATTTCGATCGCGATCTCGTCCGATGCCGGCGCGGGCGCCTTGGCGCCGCCGCCGGTCGCGGGCACGGTACCGGCGGGCGCGGACCCGGCCGAAGCACGCGCAGGCGAACTCCTGGTCCGGCCGGCGGCGGGCTTTGCCGGCTTGCGGGCGGCGGCGGCGCCCGGTCTGCTGCGCGTTCGCTTTGGCTTGTCGTCGGTTTCGGCCATGGAACGGGTCCTCTTGGGTCAGTGGCCGGTGTGCAGCTTGCGCTCGAGATAGAGCGAGTAGCGCGACATCGAGAAGCAGCAGATGAAGAAGAACAGGGCGACGAAAACGTAGACCTCGGTCGACAGGCCCTGCCAGGTCGCATCCGACAGCGTTGCCTTGCCGATCCCGAGCGGGTCCAGCATGCCGATGATGATGACCAGCGTCGTGTCCTTGAACAGGGCGATAAACGAGTTGACGATTCCGGGGATCGAGATTTTCAGCGCCTGCGGCAGGATGATCAGCCGCATCGACTTCCAGTAGGACAGGCCGAGCGAGTTCGCCGCCTCGTACTGGCCGCCCGGGATCGCCTGAAGGCCGCCGCGGATCACCTCGGCGAGGTAGGCCGACGAGAACAGCGTCACCATGATCAGCACCCTCACCAAAAGGTTGAAGCTGGTGCCCGGCGGCAGGAAGTAGTTGAGCAGCGTCGAGGCGACGAACAGCAGCGTGATCAGCGGCACGCCCCTGATGAATTCGATGAAGCCGACCGAGAGCACCCGAATGATGAACAGGTCCGACCGGCGTCCGAGAGCCAGCAGAATGCCGAGCGGCAGCGAGGCGGAAATGCCGGTCACGCCGATGACCAGCGTCAGGAGGAAGCCGCCGAACTTGGCGGTCTCGACCTCGGGCAGTCCCGGAACGCCGCCGATCAGCAGGACATAGGCGATGAGCGGATAGAGCAGCGAAAACACCAGCCAGCGCGCGCGGCCCGGAACCCGGTCGAACAGGATCGGCACCAGTGCCAGCAGCAGCAGAACGAAGGCGAGGACCGCCCGCCAGCGCTCGTCGGCCGGATAGTCGCCATAGACGAACTGGTCGACCCGGGTCGTGACAATCGCCCAGCAGGCGCCCTCGCCCGTGGCCCAGCATTCCTCGCGCGAGGCGGCGAACCACACCGCGTCGAGGAACGCCCACCCGAACAGGGGCGGGACGAGGAGATAAAGCACATAGGCCGTGACCAGGGTGAGGGCGGCGCTGAGGGGGGATGAAAAGAGGTTCTCGCGCAGCCAGCGCACCCAGCCGACCGAAGTGATCGGCGGGCGCATGTCCGCGACCTTCTCGTGGACCTGGTGGCCGGAGCGGTCCATGACGCTAGCGCTCCACCAGGCGAATGCGCCGGTTGTACCAGTTCATGAAGGCCGAGATCAGGAGCGAGATCATGAGGTAGACGGTCAGAACGATCGACATGCATTCGAGCGCGCGGCCGGTCTGGTTGAGCGAGATCCTGCCGATGGTGGCGGTGAGGTCCATATAGCCGACCGCGATCGCCAGCGACGAGTTCTTGGTCAGGTTCAGATACTGGCTGATCAGCGGGGGCACGATCACGCGCAGCGCCTGCGGCAGGATGACGAGGCGCATGGTCCGGCCGGGCTTGAGGCCCAAGGCATGGGCCGCCTCGGTCTGGCCGTGGCTGACCGACAGGATGCCGCCGCGGACGATCTCGGCGATGAAGGCCCCGGTGTAGAGCGACAGCGCGAACCACAGGGCGAAGAACTCGGGCTTGACCGCGAACCCGCCGACGAAATTGAAGCCCTTGAGCTCGGGCCAGTCGAGGCTCACCGGCGAGCCCGCGAGGAAGAAGGCGATCACCGGCGCACCGACCAGGACGCAGAGGCTGACCAACAGAACCGGGTAGATCCGGCCCGTCCGCTCCTGAACCCGCCTTGCGTGACCGGCGAACCAGATCGCGAACGCGACCGCGGCCAGCAGTCCGGCGGCGATCAGCCAGGCGCCGTCCTCCCACAGCGGGCGCGGCAGGTAGAAGCCGCGGTTCGAGAGAAAAAAGCCGCCCACCGGCTCGGCTGCGTTGCGCGGGTGCGGCAGGGCGTTGACCACGATCCCGTACCACAGCAGAATCTGCAGCAGCAACGGAACGTTGCGGGTCGCCTCGACGTAAACCGTCATCAGCTTGGCGATCAGCCAGTTCGGCGACAGCCTCAGAACCCCGGCGATGAAGCCGAGCACGGTCGCGAACGCGACCCCGGTCACCGCCACCAGGGCGGTGTTCAAGAACCCGACCAGCGCCGCGCGGGCATGGGTCGAGCGCGACGAATAGTCGATCAGATGCTGATTGATGTCGTAGCTCGCCGGATCCCACAAGAACCCGTACCCGGTCTCGACCCCCAGATCGCTCAGATTGCGGATCGTGTTGTTGACGATCCAGGACACCGCCAGCAACAGGACGATCAGGGTGATGATCTGGATCACCAGCGAACGCGAGCGCTGGTTGGCCCAGATGTCGGTGAGCCGGAACGGCTCGTCAGCGCGGTCGGCTGCCGCCATATCGAACACCCGTCATAACCGGCGCGCGTGGTCCGGCCGGTCCGGTTGACACCGGGCCGGCCGGCGGCCTTTTTCTAGCGGTATGGCGGGGCGTAGAGGATGCCGCCGTCCTTGTACTGGGCATTGAGACCGCGATCGAGACCGATCGCGGTATCGGGTCCGATATGGCGATCGAAGATCTCGCCATAATTGCCGACCCCCCTGATCACGTTGGCGACCCAGTCCTTGTCGAGCCGCAGCATGGCGCCGAATTCGCCCTCGGTGCCGAGCATGCGGTTGATCTCGGGATTGTCGCCGCCGGCGGCGAGCTGGTCGACGTTGGCGGAGTCGATCCCGTATTCCTCGGCGAGAATCAGAGCGTTCAGGGTCCAGCGGGCGATATCGGCCCATTCGTCGTCGCCCTGGCGCACCAGCGGCCCCAGCGGCTCCTTGGAGATGACATCCTTCAGAATTACGTGGTCGGACGGGTTCTCCAGCGCCGCGCGGGTCGCGGCGAGGCCGGAGCGGTCGGTGGTGTAGGCATCGCACCGGCCGGCGAGGTAGTTCTGGCGCGCCTCCTCGTTGTTCTCGATCGGGACCGGCTCGTATTCCATGTTGTTGGTGCGGAAGAAATCGGCGAGGTTGAGCTCGGTGGTGGTGCCGGTCTGGATGCAGATCGACGCGCCGCCCAGCTCGGTCGCACTGGTGACGCCGAGCTCCTTCTTGGCGATGAAGCCCTGGCCGTCATAGTAGTTGACGCCGACGAAGGTCAGCGCCAGATCGGTGTCGCGGCTGTAGGTCCAGGTGGTGTTGCGCGACAGGGCGTCGACTTCGCCCGACTTCAGCGCCTCGAACCGGGTCGCGCCGGTGAGGTTGGTGTATTTCACCTTGCTCGCGTCGCCGAACACCGCCGCGGCCAGCGCCTTGCAGTAGTCGACATCGAATCCCTGCCACTCGCCGGCGTCATCCTTGTAGGCGAACCCCGGCAGGCCGGTGTTGATTCCGCACTGAACGAAACCCTTGGCCTTGACGTCGTCGAGCGTCGCCGCGTGGGCGAGTGACGCGGCGCCGGCCACGAGGCCCGCCGCCGCGATGGTGAGGAGGTCTCGTTTCATGTTCACTCCTTTCAGGTCGCTCTCCTGTTAGCCCGCACCACCGCGCGTTCCTTGTTGGAATTACGGGACGCCCCTCCCGGCGGCGTGGTCCAAGACCCCATCACAAGCGATGTCTCACCCGCGGTCAAGCTGTTAGCCCGGAATATTGATGGCTCGACCGGCCGGGCAAGCACCCGAACCAAGGCGGCACCACCGGGACGGTGGCCGGTTCCGGAGCGAAAACATCCGGCCCGTGCGCGCGGATGCGCCGGCCGGTACATCCGCTTGCCCGCCGGCTCACCGCTCGCGGCTCAGCCCCTCGCGCTCCAGCGCCGCCAGATAGCCGGCCCAGATCGTGGCGTGCTCGCGGGCGAGACGGGCGAGATAGCTCCACGAATAGATCCCGGTCGAATGCCCGTCATCGAAGATGATCCGGAGCGCGTAGTTGCCGACCTCCTCGAGCGAGGAGATCTTCACGTCGCGCTTGCCGGCGACCGTGACCTCATCGCCGGCCCCGTGCCCCCTCACCTCGGCGCTCGGGCTCTTGACCCGCAGATATTCGGCCGAAAGCTCGGCGCCGGTGGCGTCGGCGAAGCTGAGGCGGAGCGCCGAGCGGTCCCTCACAAGCCGGATTTCGCTCGGCCATGGGGTGGCCGCCTCCGCCATGGGCCGTTACTCCTCGACCACGATGCGCGGGGCGGCGCGCGCGGGCGCCCCCTCGAGCGCGGCGCGGACCTTGCGCGCGATCTCGCCATAGGCGGCGGCATGGAGCCCCTGGGGGTCGACCGCGACGACCGGCCGGCCCTCGTCCGAGCCGGTCCGGATCGCCATCTCGAGCGGGATTTCGCCGAGGAACGGCACCCCCAGCCGTTCGGCCTCGGCGCGCGCGCCGCCATGGCCGAAAATGTCCGACTGGCCGCCGCAATGGGGGCAGATGAAGGTGCTCATGTTCTCGACGATGCCGAGCACCGGCACCTCGACCTTGGCGAACATGGCAAGGCCCTTCCTGGCATCGATGAGCGCCAGGTCCTGCGGCGTCGAGACGATGACGGCGCCGGCGAGCGGAACCTGCTGGGCCATGGTGAGCTGGGCATCGCCGGTTCCGGGCGGCATGTCGACCACCATCACGTCGAGCCGGCCCCACTCGACCTCGCGCAGCATCTGGGTGATGGCGGAAATCACCATCGGACCGCGCCAGATCATCGGCGTGTCCTCATCGACCAGGAAGCCCATCGACATGACCGCGACGCCGTGGCCCTCGAGTGGCTTGATCTGCCGCCCGCCGGCGGGCTCGGGCCGGCCCCTGATCCCCAGAAGCCGCGGCATCGAGGGCCCGTAGATATCGGCGTCGAGAATGCCGACGGCGAGGCCGTCCGCCTTCAGCGCCAAGGCGAGATTGACCGCGGTGGTCGACTTGCCGACCCCGCCCTTGCCCGAGGCGACGGCGATGATGTGGCTGACATTCGCGAGCGAGGCGCCGTGGCGCGGCGGCGCGGCGGCGGGTCCCGGGCCGCCGGGTCCGGCCGCACGCCGCGCCGGCCGGCGATAGGGCGGTGGCCGCCGCGACGGCGCATCGCTGCTCCCGGGGCCTCCCGGCGCGCGCTCGGCGGTCAGCGAGGCGCGCACGACCTCGACCCCCTCGAGCGCCATCACCGCTTCTTCCGCGGCCTTGCGCACCGGCTCGAACGCGGCGGCGCGGTCGGCGGGCGCGGTGATCGCGAAATAGACCCTGGCGCCGGCAATGACGATCTCGGAGACGAGGCCGGCGGCGACGATGCTCTGCGCGCTCCCCGGCGCCTTGAGGGTTTCGAGCGCGGCCGTGACCGCATCCCTGGTGATGACCATGATCTCCATCCCCGGCATGCGCGCCAGGCGGCGCGGCGCCAGGGCCTTTTCTGACCGATGTTGCCGACCAACGTCGTGATCCCGGCGCCCGGGCGCAAGTCCCCGTGCGCAGGCCCCATGCACGCTGGCGATCCCGGCAGGACTCGAACCTGCAACCTGCGGATTAGAAGTCCGCCGCTCTATCCGGTTGAGCTACGGGACCGTTGCCGCGCGCCGCGAGCGCGCGATCATCGCCGCTCCCGGCTGGCAATGACTTTCCGCCCCACCGCCCGGCGCGCCCATCGCCGCGTCCGCTCAGTGGGTCCACAGCTCGCGCCGGCCGAAGCGGAAATTGTCGGCATAGGCCTTGGCCCGGCGCCGGCGGCGCTTTGGCTCGGCGAGCTCGAATGCGATGCCTTCGCGCCTGGCATAGGCGATCGCTTCGTTCTCGGAAGCGAAGGTCATCCGGATCTGCTGGCGCGTGTCGCCCGAGCCGGTCCAGCCCATCAGCGGATCGACGACGCGCGGCTCGGCGGGCTCGTATTCGAGCACCCACCGCCTCGTGCCCGCCTCTCCCGACTGCATGGCCGTCCTGGCGGGCTTGTAAATCCTTGCAACCATTGGGTATCCGTCGTCGGTTGACACATGGTGTTGGTCGGGGCGGCCGGATTCGAACCAGCGACCCTCTGCTCCCAAAGCAGATGCGCTACCAGGCTGCGCTACGCCCCGACACCGGTGGCGAACCGATGGCACATTCCCTGCCAATGGACAAGCTCAGGCGTCACTCGGCGGCCACCAGCATGCGGTCGCCGGGCGCGATGGCGAGCCGTCTCGCCGTGCCGGCCCTGAGTTCCAGAACATAGCGGGTCGGCGCCCCGGCATCGATCGCCTTCTCGGAGAACGGCTCGGTTCGCGCCGCGATGCGGTGAATGACGCCATCGGCGCCGGCGAACAGCATGTCGAGGGAGATGTAGGTGTTGCGCATCCACATGGAAACGCCCTGCTCGGCGCCGAAATCGAACAGCATGCCCTGATCGTCGCCAAGAACGCGGCGGAACATCAGCCCCTTGGCGCGCTCGTTCGCCGTTTCGGCGAGTTCGACCTCGAATTCGTGCACACCGGCACCGGTTTCAATGCCGAGGGTTCGAACCCCCCCGGCCAGGCCGGGAGCGATGAGGAGACAAGAGAGCACCAACGCCGCCCGCAGCGCCCCGAGGTCTGCTATTCGGCGTCCTCGCCGTCCAGATCCGGCGGATCGGCGAACGCCGCCGCGCCAGCACCCAACTCGCCCGCATCCGCGCCCGCGCGCACTTCCGCCGCCATCAGGCCCTTTGGACCCTCGCCGAACCTGACGAGGACCTGCTGGCCGGTGACGAGTTCGCTGAACCCATCGTGGCGCAGGGTCTCCATATGGACGAAAATGTCCGCAGTCCCCTCCCCGCGGGTCAGGAATCCGTAACCACGCACGCGATTGAACCATTTGACCGTCGCCCACTCGAAACCGCTCGTCGGCACAACCATGACCCGGGTCCGGGCGAGCGGACGCGGCGCCGGTGCCGGCGCATAGCCGTGCTCCAGCGACAGCACCCGCATGGCCTGCAGACCCTTGGGCCGCTCCACCACCTCGCACACGATCCTCGCGCCCTCGTCGGCCGAGTGATAGCCGGCCCGTTTCAGGCACGATGAATGGATCAGGATGTCCGGTCCGCCGGAGTCCGGAACCACGAAGCCGTAGCCGCGCACGACGTCAAACCATTTGACCGCGCCAGCCATTTCGAACACGTCCTCGAAGACGTCAGCCTGTGCGCCTTCGATTGGCTGCAACTGCTGCAACTTCCCTCCTCCGCGCTCCCCCACCTGCCCTCGCGAGACAGTCTCCATTCCCGCTCCGGTTGCAGCAACGCTTCGGTCCGCCGCTTCCTGCCGGGCCAGACTTGCTGGCTTACGCCGGGATCGAGCCTACCACTGATTCGCGCGACTTGACCATCGCTTCGATAGTAAACAAATGGAACTCATCCCAGCAACAGGGTCCATCAATTGAGTCCCGCCAGCAGCTTCAGCATGTCGGCAATTTCGGTATTGAACACCGCGTCCGCGAGCGGGTCGAGTTCTGTCGGTTCGCGGTTGACGATCACCACGCGCGCGCCGGCCCGCTTTGCCAGCGCGGGAACTGCGGCGGCCGGATGGACGACCAGCGAGGTGCCCAGAACCAGCATCAGGTCGCAGGCGAGCGCGGCCTGCGCGGCCCGCGCCATGGCTGCATCCGGCATCGCTTGACCGAACGAAATCGTCGCGGTCTTGACGACGCCGCCGCAGTCGCGGCAGTCCGGCGGCACGCCCGTGGCGGTGAAGTGGCGCCTGATCCAGTCCAGCTCGTGGCGCGCGCCGCAGGCGAGGCAGGCCGCGAACGTGCCATTGCCGTGGAGCTCGATCACCTGGTCGGCAGCGATGCCCGACAACTGGTGCAGATTGTCGATGTTCTGGGTGATGACGTGGCTGAGCCGGCCGACCCTGGCGAGGTGCGCCAGCACCTTGTGGCTCACCCCCGGGCGGGCATTCGCGAATGTCCCGTCGATCGCGAACTTTCGCCGCCAGGCCTCGATGCGGATCGCTTTGGAGGCCACGAATTCGTCGAAGTAGATCGGCGCGTTCCGGGTCCACAGCCCGCCCGGGCTGCGGAAATCGGGAATTCCGCACTCGGTGGAGATGCCGGCGCCGGTGAAGGCGACGATGTTGCGCGCGCCGCGTACCAGCTCGACGAAGCGAACTCCCTCGGCACGGCTCGCCGGATCGCCCATCCGAGATATCCCCAACTTTTTTGTTCGGCAGGCAATTTGCATCGACAGCCGGGTTAACCACATTTGCCGACCAGAATGTCATGTCCGCGGGCCTGTGGCGAATGTCTTGCATGGTGACGCTCAGGAAACGATCGAACCGGAGCTGGTCCCATGAGCGTGCCCAAGTCCATCTTGCCCAGAACAGGCCTCGGCGCGGCGCTTGCCGTCGCCCTGATCGCCTCGATCCCCACCGCGAGCGCCGCATTCGCCCAGCCAGCGGACGCGGGCGAGCGCCATGGCCCGCTTCGCCTGTTCCATCACGGGACGGCCCGGGCGGGTGACGCGGCACGGCAGCCGGAGGTCGCGGAGGCCCCGGCCGCAAAGCCGGCAAGGCCGGCGCTCGCGCATCACCGCGGGGTCGTGGCGGCTCCCGCCCCGAGCGCGCCGCCCGTCACCTACCTCGTCGTCGGCTACGATCCCACCCGTTACGGCATCAACCGCTACGCGCGTCCCGCCTATGTCGGGGCCGGACGCCTTCCGGCCGTCACCCGCATCGCGCCGTGGGAGCCCTATGTCGACGGCGGCTCGGTGGTCGGGCGGCCGGTCTACACGCTGGCGCCGGCGCTGGTGGCCGCGCCCCTCGCGGCGGTCTACCGGCCGGTCTGGCGCCACTATCATCGCGGCTGGCACGCGGCCCGGTACTGAGCCTGAAGCGACGCGCCAGGCCGCCCACGCGGAGGCGGTGAGCCAAGCGAGACTGCCCGTGAGCGGAACAATGGCGCGCCGACGGAAATGCTTCGAACCGGCACCCCAGCGCCCGACCGGGCGCCGGCCGGTCAGGCCGCCCACGCGGAGGCGGTGAGCGAAGCGAACCTGCCGTGAACGGAACAATGGCGCGCCCTAGGGGAGTCGAACCCCTCTTTCCAGGTTGAAAACCTGGCGTCCTAACCGATAGACGAAGGGCGCGGGCCGCGGGCCGCTTATATCGGCTCGGTTTTCGGCCGGCAAGCACCGGGCTGGCGAGGATTTCCGGGCCCCGCGCGGCGTCATCTGGGCCGTGCCGCGTCCTCGATCACGAGCTCGATCCGCTCGCGTCCCTGCCACGCGCTCGCCTTGAGGCGACCGGCAACGTGGAGCGCGCTCCTGCTCGGCGCGGCGAGCGCGTCGCCGAGCGCGGTTCCCGCCGCGCGGAAGGCGATCGCGTCAAGACGGCTTCCGTCCTCGGCCGCCAGATTGACCCGGACATGGCCATGGCCGACGGTCTTGGCGAAGCTCACCCGGTGGGCGGCGAACGCGAACACCGGCTCGGGATGGCCCATGCCGAAGGGTCCGGCGCGCTCGATCAGCGCCATCAGCTCGCGGCTCGCGCCCGCCGCCGACAGCGGCGCGTCGATCGAAAGCCGGACCTCGGCCGGCCGGGCATCGAGAACGTCGCCAAGCGCATCGTTGACAAATCCCGCCAGGGCCTCGATCCCGCCCGCGCCGACGGTGAGCCCCGCGGCCATGGCGTGGCCGCCGCCCTTGAGGAGAATGCCGGCGTCGGCGGCCGCGCGCACCGCGGCGCCGAGATCGACGCCCGGGACCGAGCGGCCCGAGCCGCGCGAGGTGCCGTCCGCGCCGATGGCAATCGCGATCGCGGGTCTCCGGTAGCGCTCGACGAGGCGCGCGGCGACGAGGCCGACAATGCCGGGATGCCAGCGTTCCGACGCGACGACGATCACCCCGCCCCCGCCGCCGCCGGCCTCGACCATCTCGCCGGCCTCGACAAGCGCCGCCTGCTCGATCGCCTGGCGCTCGGCGTTGAGGCGCTCGAGCTCGCCCGCGAGCTGCTCGACCTCGGCCACCTCGACGCTCGCCAGAAGCCGGTAGCCGAGCTCGGAGCGGCCGATCCGGCCGCCGGCATTGATCCTCGGTCCGAAGACGAAGCCCAGATGGTAGACCGATGGCGGGCCCGACATACGGGCCACATCACCCAGGGCGACGAGCCCGGGAATGTCGCGGCGGGCGATGAGGCGCAGGCCCTGGGCAACGAGCGCGCGGTTGAGACCGGTAAGCGGAACGACGTCGCACACCGTCGCCAGCGCAACCAGCGGCAGCAGGCCGAGGAGATCGGGCTCGCCGCCCGGCGCCAGCCCGCCGCGGCGGCGCAACTCGCGGCTCACAGCGACCAGCGTCATGAACACGACCCCGGCGGCGGCGAGATGGCCGAGCCCGCTGAGGTCATCGTGCCGGTTCGGATTGACCACGGCCGCGACCTCGGGCAGCGCCTCGCCGGCCTGGTGATGGTCGATCACCACCACGTCGGCGCGCCCGGCGATCGCGGCGAAGGCTGCCCCCCCCTGGATGCCGCAGTCGACGGTGATGATGAGCCGCGCCCCCTCATCCACCAGCTTTGTCAGCGCTTCTGCGTTCGGCCCGTAGCCCTCGCGGATGCGGTCGGGAACATGGACGGCGCAGTCCCGGCCGAGCGCGCGCAGATAGCGCGCGATCAGCGCCGCGCTCGCCGCGCCGTCGACATCGTAGTCGGCAAGGACGGCGATCGGCTCGGCCGCGAGGATCGCGCCCGCGATGCGCCGGGCGGCGGGGTCCATGTCGGCGAGAACCGACGGATCGGGCATCGCCTCGCGAACGGTCGGATCGAGGAAGCCCGGCACGTCCGCCGGCTCGATCCCGCGGCCGGCGAGGATGCGGCCGATCAGATACGGCAGGTCGTGGCGCTCGGCGATGGCGCGGGCGGTGCGCTCGTCGAAGGCGCGGCGGTACCAGGCGCGGCCGGTGAGCGAACTCTTGACGTCGAAGACATTGCGCTCCGGCGCTTGTGGGCGCTCCGGCGCGCCCGCCCCGCCTGCGGCCACGTCGGCGCGGCCGGCACCGGCCACGGCGGCGCTCAAGTGAACTTGTCCAGCCGGGCGTGTTCGGACCGGATCCATCGCACGGTGCCGCTGATCGAGCGCATCACCACCGTCTCGGTCACGATCTTGTCGGCGCGGAAGCGCACGCCGCTCAGCATCGAGCCGTCGGTGACCCCGGTCGCGGCGAACAGGACGTCGCCGGCGGCGAGGTCGTGCAGCGAATAGATGCGGGCGAGGTCGTTGATCCCCATGCGCCTGGCGCGCGTCTCCTCTTCCTCGTTGCGGATCACCAGCCGGCCCTGCATCTGGCCGCCGATGCATCTCAGTGCCGCCGCCGCCAGCACCCCCTCCGGCGCGCCGCCGATGCCGAGATAGATGTCGATGTCGGTCTCGGCCGGGTTGGTGGTCGCGATCACGCCGGCGATGTCGCCATCGGTGATGAGGTGGACCCGGCCGCCGGCCGAGCGCACGGACTCGATCTGCTCGGCATGGCGTGGACGGTCGAGAATGCAGGCGGTGATCTGGTGGGTCGGAACGCCCTTGGCCCTGGCAAGCTCGCGGATATTTTCGCCGGGATCGGCGTCGATGCTGACGACGCCGTCCGGGTAGCCGCCGCCGATGGCGATCTTGTCCATGTAGGTGTCCGGCGCATTCAGCATGCCGCCGCTCTCGGACATGGCGAGGACCGCCAGCGAATTCGGCATCGACTTGGCGCACAGGGTCGTTCCCTCCAGCGGATCGAGCGCGATGTCGACCTCCGGTCCCTTGCCGTTGCCGACCTTCTCGCCGATGTAGAGCATCGGCGCCTCGTCGCGCTCGCCCTCGCCGATGACCACGGTGCCGGTGATGTCGAGGGAATTGAGCTCGGCGCGCATGGCATCGACCGCGGCCTGATCGGCCGCCACTTCGTTGCCGCGTCCGCGATGGTGGGCCGCCGCCACGGCGGCACGTTCGGTCACGCGCGCAAGCTCGAGGGCATAGACGCGGTTCAGGCTGGCCTTGATCGCACTCATGGGTCCTCGCTCGCTCGTTGCCCTCAGGTCGGTTCGATGCGGATCATCTGGGCACGCCCGACAATGTGCCCGTCGCGCTCGATCTGCTCAAGCGCCGCGCGAACGGCCTCCTCGGTGGTCTCATGGGTAATCAGCGTCACCGGCACCGGCCCGGGCTTCACGCCGGCGCGCAGGTGCGAGCCGCTGCGCTGGCGGATCGAATCGAGCGAAATCCCCTGGTCGGCCATCCGGCCGGCGATGGCCGCCATCGCGCCTGGCCGGTCAAGAACGACGAGGCCGACATAATAGCCGCCCTCATGGGCGCGCATGCCGGCGGGCTCGTAGGGCGCAAGCGTTTTGGTCGGGCGGCCGAAGGGGGGCGGCGTGTCGCCGCGGGCGACGTCGATGATGTCGCCGACCACCGCCGATGCGGTGGGCTCGGCCCCGGCGCCGCGACCGAACAGCATGACCTCGCCGACGAAGTCGCCCTCGACCACCACCGCGTTGAACGCATCGCTGACCTCGGCAATGGCGGACCCGCGCGGAACCAGCGTCGGATGGACCCGCTGCTCGATCCCCGAGTCGGTGCGCTGGGCGACGCCCAGAAGCTTGATCCGGTAACCGAAATCGGCCGCTGCCTCGATGTCGGCGGCGGTGATGTTGGCGATCCCCTCGACATAGACCGAGGCGAAATCGACTCTGGTGCCGAAGGCAAGGCTGGTCAGCAGTGCCAGCTTGTGCGCGGTGTCGATGCCGCCGACGTCGAAACCGGGATCGGCCTCGGCATAGCCGAGACGCTGGGCCTCGGCCAAAACGTCGGCGAAGTCGCTGCCGTCGCGCTCCATGGTGGTGAGGATGTAGTTGCAGGTGCCGTTGAGGATGCCATAGACGCGCGAGAACGTGTTGGCGGCGAGGCTTTCGCGCAGCGCCTTGACGATCGGGATGCCGCCGGCGACCGCGGCCTCGAACATCAATGCCGAGCCACCCTTCTCGGCCATCGCCGCGAGCGCCGCGCCATGATGGGCGAGCAGCGCCTTGTTGGCGGTGACCACGTGAACGCCCCGGGTCAACGCGGCCTCGACCGCGGCTTTGGCGACCCCGTCCTCGCCGCCGATCAGCTCGACGAAGACGTCGATGCCGGGACTGGCGGCAAGGGCGACCGGGTCGTCGTACCAGTCGAACACCGAAACATCGACCGCGCGCTCCTTGCGGCGCGAGCGGGCGCTGACCCCGGCAATGGCGATCGGGCGGCCGATGCGCGCGGCAATGTCGTCGCCGTGGCGCGCCAGAACCCGCAGCACGCCCTCGCCGACGGTTCCAAGCCCGGCGATCGCGATCGTCAGCGCCGCGCTCACAGGCCGGTCCGTCGCTTGAGACCGTTCGCGGCTTCGGGGTGCGGCACCACATTGGAGAGCCCCGCCTCGGCGCTGTGGAAGAAGCGGCGGATATTGCGCGCGGCCTGGCGGATGCGGTGCTCGTTCTCGACCAGCGCGATACGCACATGGCCCTCGCCGTGCTCGCCGAAGCCGATCCCGGGCGAGACCGCGACTTCGGCGTGCTCGAGCAGCAGCTTGGAGAACTCGAGCGAGCCCAGATGGCGGAACCGCTCGGGCACCGGGGCCCAGGCGAACATGGTCGACGGCGGCGGCGGAACGTCCCAGCCGGCACGGGCGAACGAAGAGACCAGCGTGTCGCGGCGGGCCCTGTAGGCGGCGCGCACCTCCTCGACGCAGTCCTGCGGCCCGTTGAGGGCGGCGGCGGCGGCGACCTGGATCGGCGTGAACGCGCCATAGTCGAGATAGGACTTGACCCGCGCCAGCGCCGCGATCAGCTCGGCGTTGCCGACCGCGAAGCCCATCCGCCATCCGGGCATCGAATAGGTCTTCGACAGCGAGGTGAACTCGACCGCGAGGTCCTTGGCGCCCGGCACCTGGAGGATCGAGGGCGGCGGCTCGCCGTTGAAGTAGAGCTCGGCATAGGCGAGGTCGGAAATGAGGATCAGCTCCTCGCGCCGGGCGTAGGCGACCACCTCGCGGTAGAAATCGAGCGAGGCGTTGAGGCAGGTCGGATTCGAGGGATAGTTGAGGACCACCGCGATGGGCTTTGGCACCGAGTGGCGGATCGCGCGGTCGAGCGCGCGCATGAACTCCTCGTCGGGCTCGGCCGGAAGATGGCGGATGACACCGCCCGACATGATGAATCCGAACTGGTGGATCGGATAGGTCGGGTTCGGCACCAGCACCACGTCGCCCGGCGCGGTGATCGCCTGGGCGAGATTGGCAAAGCCCTCCTTCGAGCCGAGGGTGGCGACGATTTCGGTCTCGGGGTCGAGGCCGACATCGAACCGGCGCGCATAATAGGCGGCCTGCGCCCGCCTCAGCCCCGGAATGCCGCGCGAGGCGGAATAGCGGTTGGTCTTCGGCTTGTTGACGGTTTCGATCAGCTTCAGCCGAATGTGCTCGGGCGTCGGCAGATCGGGGTTGCCCATGCCGAGGTCGATGATGTCGGCGCCCCTGGCGCGCGAGGCCGCCTTCAGGCGGTTGACTTCCTCGAAGACATAGGGAGGCAGACGCCTGATGCGGTGGAAATCGCCTTTCATTCTTGCAGGTCTCGTGCTCGACGGAATTCCGGTTTCGCCCCGGCCACCTTCAGGCCAAGCTTGTGCCACGGCGCAGCGGATTGGCCAAGCCCGACGATCGGGGGAGCGGAGCGATCGGGGCCCGGATTCGCGGCCCGCGCGGGCATGGCGCGAGAGTGCCGGGAGCGGTCGTTGCGGACCCGTGTGGCCGCCGATCTCACCGGCGTCCGGAGCGGGCCGGACTTTCCGGTGTATTTCGCCGCTTTCATGCGCAGTATTGTCGCCATGGAGTTCGGCTTTCCGGCATTGCTGCCGTTCGCTCTCGGATTGGGTCTGCTCGGGTTCGTCGAGCCCTGTACGGTCGGAGCGCACCTCGTGTTCGTGCGCGCGATCCTCGACCGCCCGCTGCGACAACGCTCTTGCGCGGTGCTCGTCTTTGTGTCGGTGCGCACCGTTGTGATGGGATCGTTCGGCGCCCTGATCGCACTCTCGGGCCGGCAGTTGATCGGTGTGCAGAGCGGGATGTGGCTTGTCTTCGGATCGGTCTATCTTCTGATCGGCATGGCCTATGCGTTCGACCTCGTGGGAGCCATCAGGCTGCGAAACGGTCTTGCGCCGGCGGCGTGGCGCCAGGCGGGGAGCCCCGCCGTTCTCGGCGCCGCGTTCGGTCTCAACATTCCGGCCTGCGCAGCGCCGATCCTGTTCGGGCTGATCGCCATGGCGGCGTCGAGCGGCGCCATGGCGCTCGGCTTTCTCACCATGGCGGTCTTCGCGCTCGCCCTGTCGGCACCGCTCGCCTTGCTGGTGATCTGGCCGGCGGCGATGTCGCTGCTGGCGCGGCTCACCGGCTTCGGGGTGGCGTCGCGCCCGATCATTTCCCTCGTGTTCATCATCCTCGGCGGCTGGTCGGTGTGGTTCGGCCTGTTCGTCGATCCGGCCGACTGGGCGTCGCCGTGAGCCCACCGGCAACTCCAGGCCGGCCTCGGGCTGATCCCGGCGAGCGCCGGCGTTTCGTTCACATCGCCGGCTCCGGAATCACGTTTCAGGCGGGATCCACCCTGGTCGACTCCGGCACCATCATGTCGGCGCTGGTGTATCAGCTCACCGACAGCCCGCTCGCGGTCGGAGCGGTGACCGCGGTTCTCCGCTTCGGCTGGCTGGCGCCGCAGTTGTTCGTCGGCTTTCTCGCCGAAAGGCGCGCCTCCGGCATGCGTTACTACGCCGTCGGCGGCTATGGCCGCGCGACCTGCCTGCTTGCGCTGGCGGTGACGCTTTTCGCCGGTTCGGGATGGGGCAACGCCATGCTCGCCACTGCGGTACTGGTCCTGTGGACGGCCTACGCATTCGTGAGCGGCATCGTCGCCGTTCCCTATAACGACATCGTGGCCAGATCCGTCGCGTCCGAACGGCGCAGCCGGCTGCTGGCCACCCGGTTCCTCGGCGGGGGCGTGCTCGCGCTGGGACTGGCCGGCCTCGCCGACGCGCTGCTCGGGCGAATGCCGTTTCCGCGATCCTACGCCGCGCTGATCGCGCTCGCTTGCGGCCTGATGCTGGTTTCGGCCACCGTGTTCGTCCTGATGGGCGAGCGCGCGGGGAGCCGGGCCGACCGTGCCAGCACCGCCTTCACCGACTATCTCCGCCAGGGTGTGCGCACGCTTCGCGTCGACCGCCGGTTTCGCCTCCTGGTTTGGGCGCAATGGTGCGGCGGCGCGGTGCTGATGGCGCTGCCATTCTATGTGGTGCAGGCGGCCGAGAGCGGCTTTGCCATGGCCGATGTCGCCTGGCTCCTTGGCGCCCAGACCGCCGGCGCGCTGGCGTCCAACCCGCTGTGGGGCTGGTGGGGCGACCGGCTCGGCAAGAGCAGCCTGCTCGGCGCGGTAGCACTCGGCAGGATGGTGCCGCCGGCGATGATCCTCCTGTCCCTGGCCCTGGCCGAGTTGACGGCGCCGGTCCTGTTCGCCGGGTACGTCGCCGTCTTCTTCGTTCTGGGCGCCCTCGCCAACGGACTGACCATCGCGGTCATCGGCTATCTGATGGAGATCTCTCCCGATGACCGCCGACCCTCGTACAGCGGCTATTTCAATGCGCTGACCGCTCCCGCGTTTCTGTTTCCGCTGCTCGGCGGGGTGATCTCATCCCTGACCGATCTTTGGGTCGTGTTCGCCTTCTCGCTCGCGGCGGCGGCAGGACAGCGGGTCCTGGTCGCTCGCGCCGCCGAGGTCGGACCGACACCGGCCCGAGCCGGAGACCGCGACCGGAAAACGGCGCGGTGAACCGGCGGCCGCCATGCCCCGCCGGTCGAACCCGCGCCGGCCGGCAGAATGTCCGAACCGGGGCAGACAGCCCATTTGGTGCGCGCCGCGCCGGTGTTCGCTTCCGGATCCATTCGCGGCACCGTCCTTCAAACCCGGCCGCATGCGCCCGCAGCTTCGGATGGAGAAAGGCCGTTCTACTCCGCCGGCGCGACGGAAGCGGCCTCGGCCCTGAGCTCGGAGATGGCGGCGTCGCGCTCTTCCTCGGTCATGAGGTTGGCCGGAACCGCGCGCACCGGCGCCTGGGAGAGATCGGGATAGGCCAGATCCGACGCCGTGGGGGTGCAGGCAGAAAGCCCCGCCGCGGCAAGGACGGCGGCGGCCGCAACGGCCGAACGGCAGGCGCGCGCCAGCGCGCCGGGCCTTGAGGTCATAATGTTTTCGCGGTTCAACGCTACGCCTCCGCTTGAGTGTCAGGCGCGTCTCGTGAACCAAGAATGTGGCTTAAGTTGTGCGAATTTGTTAACGAGAAAGGTGGCAGACCGCACTCTCGAGCCCACGGGTCCGAAGAGAAGGGCGATGAGCGACGAGCACAAGAGCGCGGAGCACGGCTCCTACGACATCCCCGATCCGGAGGCATTCGCGCGCAATCTCGCGGAACTGGCGCGGCGCACCGCCGATCTCGCGGCGCTGATCTCGACACCGCAGACGGTCACGTCGATCGAGCACCAGGTGTCGCACGCGGTGAGCGAAGGTTTCGGCACCTTCGCTCCCGTGCTCAGCGCCTGGCTCGCAAAGCCGCGCGAGCTCATCGATCTCCAGGCCGGCATCTGGAAGAAGCAGGTCGATCTGTGGCGAAACGCGGCACGGCGCGCGTCCGGCGAGCCGGTGGCACCGGTCGCCGAGCCGGCGCGGGGCGACCGGCGGTTCTCGGATGCGGAATGGAGCGAGAATCCGGCTTTCGACTTCATCAAGCAGTTGTATCTGCTGGCGGTCTCGTCGGCCGAGGAACTGGTCGAAAAGGCCGCCGACGTCGATCCGCACACGCGCAACAAGGCGCGCTTCTATGTCCGCCAGATCGCCAATGCGCTGGCGCCGACCAATTTCATCATGACCAACCCAGAGGTGTTGCGCGAGACGCTGGCGAGCAACGGGCAGAA
>Ga0326597_10000945_pt1 | contig 48622 bp, 35 predicted proteins | sample RVTome_12_FD_203789 | JGI IMG/M metagenome (GOLD analysis project Ga0326597, IMG submission 203789) | Soil microbial communities from uranium-contaminated site in the Upper Colorado River Basin, Wyoming, United States - RVT100D185 | ecosystem: Environmental > Terrestrial > Soil > Contaminated >... | reverse complement strand
AGCCCCGCCACCGCCGGCTCGCCCTGCACCCCACAGGTGAACGGCGGCAACCCCGAAAATCCCTCCGGCCTACTGTCCCAACAGGCTTTGCCGCGGCCGCAGAAAATCAGAGCCGACGATCAGGGGAGCTCTGCCTGGCCCACGGCATGGACGACTATCTGAGCAAGCCGTTCACCAAGGACGAGCTGAACGCGATCGTCGACCGCTGGCTATCCGGCTCTACGACCGCGGTGGCGCCTTTCGATGAGGCGTCGCGAACCGGGCGTCCTGCCGGCGACACCGACGGTGCTGTGCTCGACCCCGGACCGTTGGAAGCGATCCGCGCCATCGAGCGCTCCGGACGGACCGGCATGCTGCGCAAGGTCGTCTCAATCTACTTGGAGACGACGCCCGGCCGGCTGCGGGAGCTACAGGAGTCCCTGGCCCGGGGCGACGGCGACGCCTTGCGGCGCGCCGCCCATAGTCTGAAGTCCAGTAGCGCCAACCTTGGGGCAACGAAGCTCACGGATCTGAGCCGGGAGCTAGAAGGCCTGGGGCGGAATGGCACCGTGATTGGTGCCGCTCCCGTGCTCGAACAAGTCGAGCTCGAGTATCTGCGCGTCGCGGCGGCCCTGGAGAAGCAGACCGTGGCGGAGGCGGTATGACCCGGCCGAGCCCAGCATCGCTGCAGACCACCGTAATGGTGGTCGACGACGACCTCGCCCTGCGACTCCTGCTGCGCGAGGTGCTGGAACAGGCCGGCTTTGCGGTGGTTGAGGCGGCCGACGGGGCGGCTGGGTTGGAGCGCTTCCAGGAGGTGCATCCGGATGTCGTGTTGCTCGACGTGGAGATGCCCGAGATGGACGGCTTCGCCCTCTGCGGTCACTTGCGGGCCCTGCCACAGGGTACCCACGTTCCGATCATCATGGTTACGGGGCTCGATGACGTGGCGTCGATCGAGCGCGCGTACACGGTCGGCGCGACCGACTTCATCACCAAACCGATCAACTGGTTCACCCTCGCGCACCACGTGCGCTACCTACTCAGGGCCAGTCAGGCTTTCGATGCGTCGCGCCGCAGCGAGGCCAAGACCCGCACCATCATCAGCGCTCTGCCGGATAGCTTGTTCCGGCTCACCGCGGACGGCACCTTCCTCGATTGCTGGCCAGACCGAGACCTTGCAGCGATCGTCACGCCCGAGCGGCTCCTCGGGCGTAACCTGCGCCAGGTTGTCCCGGCGGCCGTCGCGGCTCGGGCCATGCACTTCATCGCGCAAACGCTGACGACGGGCCAGCGGCAGCTCTTCGAGTTCTCCCTGCGCGGCGGCGGGACCCGACGCGCCTTTGAGGCGCGGCTCGTGGTGAGCGGCGACGACGAGGTTCTCGCTGTCATGCGGGACGTCACCGAGCACAAGAAGGCCGAGGCCCGGATCCGACATCTCGCCTATTACGACGAGCTCACGGCCCTGCCGAACCGGCGCTTCATGCACGAGACCATCCGGCAGATGATCAAGATGGCGACGCGCGGCGACCGATCGGTGGCAATCCTGCTGCTGGACATCGACCTGTTCAAGCGGATCAATGACACCCTCGGCCACAGCGCGGGGGATGTGTTGCTGCAGGAAGTCGCTACACGGATCGCCGGCTGCGTGCGTGACAGCGACTGTGTCTCCCGGGACGACGGTGAGGGAATCGATGAGATCATCGCACGCTTCGGGGGGGATGAATTCATCGTGGCGCTGCCGGAGGTCGGGCGGTCCGAGGAGGCCGCCATCGTCGCGCAGCGCATCCTCGACAGCCTAGCCAAACCCATCAGGGCCGAGGGACACGAGGTGTGCGTCACCGCGAGCATCGGTATCGCTTTGTTCCCGGAGGACGGGGAGGACGTCGGGACCCTGTTGAAGAACGCCGACACTGCGATGTACCAGGCAAAAAACCGCGGTCGCAATACCTACCAGTTCTATACCCGCGAAATGAACGCGCGCGCGATGGAGCGGCTCAGCCTGGAAGGGATGCTACGCAAAGCGGTCGACCTGGGGCAGCTTCGCCTGCATTACCAGCCGCAGGTGGAGATGGCGACACGACGCATTGTGGGCGTCGAGGCGCTGGTGCGCTGGCAACATCCGGAGATGGGCTTGGTCGTCCCCGGCCGGTTCATCCCCCTGGCCGTGGAATCGGGGCTGATCGTCTCGATCGGTGAATGGGTACTGCGAGAGGCGTGTACGCAGAGCAAGCAGTGGCAGGAGGCGGGGCTGGCGCCGCTACGTATGGCCGTGAACCTGTCCAGCCGCCAGTTTCGCCATGAAGGGCTGATCGAGAGCGTCGCCCACGTCCTCGCCGAATCGCGCCTGGATCCCGCCTTGTTGGAGCTGGAGATCACCGAGAGCGACCTCATGGCGGATGTGGAGCAGGCCGTGGGTGCCCTGCACTCCCTCAAGGAGATGGGGCTCGCGCTGGCGATCGACGACTTCGGTACCGGCTATTCGTCCCTCGCCTACCTGAAGCGTTTCCCCGTGGACACCCTGAAGATTGATCGCGCCTTCGTCCGCAACCTGCCGGACGATCCGGAAGATGCGGCCATCGCCATGGCGATCACCGCCCTGGGTCGTGCCCTGGATCTCGACATCCTGGCGGAGGGTGTGGAGAGCGAGGAGCAGGTCACCTACTTGCGGGAGGTGGGCTGCGTCTTCGGTCAGGGTTACCTCTTCTCATGCCCGCTGCCGGCGCCGGAAATCACCGCCCTCCTCGAGGCCATGGTACACCCGGTATCGTCGCCGATTGGGGGCTAACCCGCATTTCTAACCATGACTCTGCTGCGTCCGTGCACCCGACCTGCCTGCCGGCACGCAGGAGGGATTCGGCTCCTACCGCGTGCCGGCTAGAATCACGGCCATTGGCGCTCGCTCGCGACGATCCCTGGTGAGAAATGCGGGCTAATTGCCGGAGCCAATCGCCCACATTCGCGCCGGGCAGGGATCGGACTGCGGGTGAGGGTGGGTTACGCTCCGCCTGGGCTACGGCGGTGGCCGCAGCTTGATGGAGCAGCCGATGAACGGGACCTTCGCCGGCGCGACCGGGCGGCCGGCGAGGAGGGCGTCGAGGGCGTCGCGCAGGTAGCGGTGCTCGACCCGGTCGGGCTCGTGGGCGTTGTCGTCGATGGCGCCGTGGTAGACCAGGCGGCCCGCCGCGTCGAACAGGAAGGCCTCCGGCGTTCGGGTCGCCCCGAACGCCCGGGCCACGTCGGACGTGGCATCGACCACGTAGGCAAAGCGATACCCCTCGCGCGCCGCCACCTGTTTCATGGTGGCTAGGTCATCCGTGGGGTAGACGGTGGGGTCATTCGGGTTCACCAGCACCACCCCGATCCCCTTGCCGGCGTACTCGTTGCCGAGGGCCACCATGCGCCCCTGCCACGCCTGCACGTAGGGACAGTGGTTGCACGAGAAGACCACCAGCGTTCCCTTCTCCCCGCGCGCCTCTGCGAGGGTCAGGTGGCGGCCGTCGACGTTCTCCATCTTCGCGTCCGCCATGGGGATGGGTGCACCGAGCGGCACCGCGGCGTACGCGGCCCCGCCCAGCAGGAGCACGGCGGCAAGTGCCATGGGCCACGGGATGGGACGCATCACTTGCTCTCCTTTGTGGAGTCTTCGCCCGCCAACAGCGACTGGATCGTGTCCTCGAACCGCGCCCGGTCGCCGGGGCCGGGCCACCAGGCATTCAGGGTGCCCTTGCCGTCGAAGAACAGGGACGACGGCAGCTCGCCCTGCCACTTGCCCCCCAGGCCGGCGATGAACGCCTGGTCGTTCTGCGCCTTGATGAAGGTGGCGAAGTCGATCCCATGGCGGTCGAGAAACGCCTGCACCGCGTCGAGGCTGTTCACCGAGTCTGCCGAGACCAGGAGCACCTTCAGCCCCCGGTCGCGGTACTTGCGCTCCAACTCGACGACCAGGGGGAACTCCTCCACGCACGGCGGGCACCAGGTGGCCCAGAGGTGGATCAGGACGGCCTTGGGACCCGAACTGCGCACCTCCGCCATCAGATTGTGTGCGCTGACCGGGCTGACCATCGGGGCGGCGGCGTCGGCATCGGCGGCCAGGGCCGACAGGCTACCAGCGAGGGCCACCGCGAGCACGAGGGTCGCGGCGCGCCGCAAGCTGCGCAACATGCCCTGCTGCGCCGGAACCTGGTCCGGCGGTGGCGTCACCCACTCGTGGGTCTTCGGTTCGATGGTCACAGTGGCCAACACCACAGGCTCCGCGGGAATGTGGGGCACGGTCACGGGGCAGGCCCTACGTTCCCACCCTCGACGTCCGGCGACAAGGGGGGCAGCGCCGCGGCGGTCTCCTCCCAGTGGCGGCCGTCGAAGGGGGTCATGGTGATCTTGTCGATGGTGGACGGATCCAGACAGCGCACATTGACGCTGTAGCCCTCGGGGTGGGAGCGCGGCACGTAGAATGACTGTGCTAAATTCCCGCGCCTCGTGCTCGTGCGAGGCATAGACGACCGCATTTAGGAGTGTACATGTCCCCGGTGGCGATGACCGTCATGGTGCTGTTGCTGTACGTGGCGTTTTACCGCTTCTACGCCAAGGGGGTGCTCGCCAAGCGGGTGTTTGCCATCGATCCCGACGCGGTCACCCCGGCGCACCGCCACCGGGACGACGTCGACTACGTGCCGTGCAATCGCTACGTCCTGTTCGGCCACCACTACGCCTCGGTCGCCGGGCTTGCCCCGATGCTGGGCCCGGCGATCGCGGTGATCTGGGGGTGGGGGCCGGCCCTGTGCTGGGTGGTGCTGGGGACCCTCCTGGTGGGGGCGGTGCACGACTTCTCCGCCCTGGTGCTCTCCGTCCGCCATGACGGGCACAGCGTCGGGACCATCGCCCGGGACGTCATCTCGCCGCGCACCCGGCTGCTCTTCCTGCTGGTGATCTTCTTCCTGGTCGCCCTTGCCATGGGGGTGTTCGTGCTGGTGATCGCCGGCCTGTTCGCCGCCCCCGATCCCGCCCATATCCCCCCCACCGCCCACCCGGAGGCGGTGTTCCCCACCTACTCCCTGATGGCGATCGCGATGGTGATCGGCTACCTGATCCATAAGCGCGGCCTACCCCTGTGGCCGCTCATCGCCCTCGGCTTCGTCCTCATGCTGGTCACGACCTGGATGGGGCTGTCCCTGCCGATCACCGGGGTCTCGGCCCGGGGCTGGATGTGGACCCTGCTGGTCTACGCCTTCGCGGCCTCGGTCCTGCCGGTGTGGCTGCTGCTCCAGCCGCGGGACTTCCTCAACTCCCTGCTGCTCTACCTGGCGCTGTTCACCATGCTCACCGGCTTCTTCCTCCTCGCCCCGCAATGGGCGGCGCCGGCGTTCAACCCGCATCCGGTCGGCGCGCCGCCGCTCCTGCCCTTCCTGTTCATCGTCATCGCCTGCGGTGCGGTCTCCGGCTTCCATGGCCTGGTGGCCTCGGGGACCACCGCCAAGCAGCTCGACCGCGAGAGCGATGCGCCGTTCGTGGGCTACCTGGCGATGATCGGCGAGTCCCTCCTGGCGCTCCTGGCGGTGCTCGCCACCACCGCCGGCGCCTTCACCACCCACGAGCAATGGGCCGACTTCTATGGCTCCTGGGAGAAGGCGGCCGGGCTGCACCAGAAGCTCGGGGTCTTCATCCAGGGCAACGGCCACTTCATCCATCAGCTCGGGGTGCCCCTGGACCTCGCCACTGCCTTCATCTCCGTGGTGGTGGTGGCGTTCGCCCTCACCTCGGTGGACACGGGCACCCGGTTGCTGCGCTTCAACATCGAGGAGCTTGGTCACACCCTGGGGATCCGGGCCCTCAACAACCGCTACCTGTCCACCCTGGTGGCGGTGGCGGCGATCGGGTTTTTCGCCTTCTTCCGGGTGGAGGGCAAGCCGGCGGGCCTGTTCCTCTGGACCCTGTTCGGCACCACCAACCAGATCCTCGCCGGCCTCACCCTGCTCACCGTCACCGTCTACCTCTACCGCCAGCGCAAGCCCATCCTCTACACCCTGCTGCCCATGATCTTGGTGCTGGTGGCGACCATCTCCGCGATGGTCATGGGGATCGTCGACGCAGTGGCCGCCGGCCAGTGGACCGTGGCGATCGTCGGTGGGGTCATCCTGCTCCTCGCCCTGTGGGTGGTCGGGCAGGGCGCCTTCGCCCTGCTCGGCCTGCGCAACGGCCGCCGCGCCGCGGCCCAGGCGACATGAGCAGACCCCCTCCCCCGTCCCCCTCCCGCCGGGAGGGGGGGCGTTGGCCGGTCGTCTGGCGCGGATCACACGCAAGTAGGGCGGTCGACGCCGGCGCGCTCGGCGGCGGTCCCGAGGGCCGCGTCGAAGGTGGCCAGGGGGAGGGCGAGGCGGAGGGCGACCTCCAGGTACCAGGCGTCGTAGGCGGTGAGTCCGTGCTCCCGCGCCAGGGCCCGGGCACGAGCCAGGGTCTCGCCGTCCGTGGTCTCCGAAACGAGCGTTCCGTCGTCCTGGCGGTGGAACAGCCAGATGCCGTAGTGGTCGTTGTGAGGCCCGCCAAAGTTGGGGTCGTTGTCCCACGTCGTCACCAGCTCGTTGGACACGTAGACGCGTTTTCCGTTACCACCGGAGGATCTCCGCGGCGCGGTCCATGCCCCACAGGGTGAGGCCGGCATGCACGGTGTGGACGGGATGGGCGCGGAACAGGAACGAGGTGACCACGCCGAAGTTGCCGCCGCCGCCGCGCAGGGCCCAGAACAGGTCCTCGTGCTGCGACGCGCTGGCGGTGACGAGGCGGCCGTCCGCCAGCACCACGTCCGCCTCCAGCAGGTTGTCGATGGTCAGACCGTAGCGGCGGCCTTGGCAGCCGGTCGTCCAGACGGGCCATCCGGGCCCGAAGGACGGCGCGCCGGGCCCGGCGGTTTGGAGGCCCGTGCCGGCATCCCGGCGGACGTGATCGTGCCGGTGAGCGAGTGCGGCCGGAGGAGCTCCTCGGCCGTTAGCCCGCATTGCTCCCCGGGCGGCCGAGCCATTCGCGTCCGACTGCGGGAGGCAAAGCAGCCTCTGCGTAGGGCCGAATTCATTCGGCCGGCGCCGCGTCTCGGGGCCTTTCAGGCTCGTGCGAATGAATTCGCACCTACGGCACGGCGTTTCACCGCATCGGCGTCCACCATGCGGACGTGGCGAGCGATGCGGGCCAGCCCCAGGCGTGAGGGGCCCGCTCACCGCGGGGGCCCCGGCGCTCAGCCGGACGTCAGCCCCTGGCGGGCGGCATAGGCCGCCGCCTCGGTCCGGTTGGCGGCGCCGGTCTTGTTGAGGATGCTGCGCATGTGGGCGACGGTGTGGGTGCTGATGAATACGCGCGCCCCGATCTCCTGGTTGCTGAGGCCGGCGGCCTGCCACTCGCCGACCGTCGCCTTTAGCATGGCGAGGAAACGGTCCGCCGAACCGAAGCAGGGGGCGTTGTTGCCGGTGGCGAGGTTGCGGCCGGCGTAGGGCGACCGCAGGCGATACAGGGTGGCGGCCCGGGCGGCGTCCTTGAGGTAGGCGCAGACCTCCGCCAGGAACGCCATGCTCGTCGGCCACAGCCCGCTATGAGGGATCGCGGCGAAGTCGTCGGCCGCCAGGGCCTCGAACGCCGCCTGCGCCTCGTCGCGCAGGTCGAGCTCCATGTAGAGCAGCGCCAGGCCGGGCCGCCAGATGGCCGAGTCCGGCTGGGTCGCCACGAAGTGGCGCAGCACCGGCAGCACCTCGGCCAGGCGGCCTTGCTCGCGGCGGATGCTGAACATCTGCATGCCGTACGCGCCGGCGCCCATCCCCCGGCTCGCGGGCGCCGCCAGGGCCTCGTTCAGGAGGGTCACCGCCTGCGTTTCCGGCTGTCCGAGGCGCCAGCCCGCCCTCTCGAAGCCGATCGCCGCCCGGATCAGGTCCGCCGCCGAGCCAAGTACACGTGCCGACACGGCGGCTTCCAGGAAGGTCTCCCGGCTGGCCTTGCTGGCGCCGGACGAGTCCTGCGCCGCCCCCAGCCCCAGGAGCAGGGCGCAGCGGGGGTCGTGGGTGTCCGGGAAGTGGCGCCGCTGCAGGTCGAGGGCGTGGCGATACAGGCGGATCGCCTCCTCGTGGGCCACCAGCGCGGCGGCCGCGTCCGCGGCGCGGCGGACGTAGTCGAGCGCCCGGGCGGGCGATCCCTCCGGCAGGGCGGCGTCGAACTGGTAGGCGAGCTAGGAATGGCCTCCCCTCGGACCCTCGCGTCCCCTGGGACCTCGATCTTCTGCGTTCATGCGAGGACAACAGTGACGACAGCAGAGGGCGTAGCGGTACCCGGGAAGCGCAACGCCCGTCCGCACCGGGCCACTCGGGTGCCGCGGGGAGTGGGAGGCCGGCGGCGAAGCGGGGGCCACGCCGTGCCTCCGGGCCGCGTCCGGCGAGCCGCAAGGCCGGCCCGCACGCCCTCGCCCTACGCCTCTCACGGCGGGGAACGCCGGTCCGCCCTCCACTGTCGCATCATCCGCCGGGCTCCCCAGGCGATCCCGGCCAGCATGAGCAACGAGCCGATCAGGTGCGATGTCCGGGCGATGGCGTGGTCGTAGCGCAGCAGACCGCTCTCGGTGAGCAAGAACTGCCAGTCGTGGAACCCGTACGGCGTGCTGTAGCCGAAGTTGCCGCCGAGCAACGGCAGGGAGAGGGAGCGGGCGTCGTTCATGTAGGGTGCCATGTCGACGAAGTTCTCGCCGAACCACCACAGGCAGACGGCCGCGCCGAATGGATCCCGCGTCTTGTACTTCAACGCGACGAAGCAGATCAGCGGCATCAGAAATTGCCCGAGGCTACCGCCCAGGGAGTGCATGAACCGGCCGAAGAAGCGGAAGAAGACGTGGCCCGCCTCGTGGAAGGGAAGATTGATCAGGTGCATGAAGCTGTGGCCGGCGGCATTGCTGGCAAGCGATGACGGGATCACCCGCCAGCTAAAATAGAGCAGGATCAGCAGCACCGGCACCTGCGCGATGACCGGCAGGGTCGACTCGCCGTGCGGGGTGGTCGCCTCCGGCGCGGGTTGCGGCTCGTCCCGAGGGGACGGCCGCGCGTACGTCTGCTGCGTTCCGGGCGTGCGCCGGACCTTGGCGAAGACGATCCCGCACCGCGCGCACTCGGTGCCGCCATCGGGTTGCTCGAGCTCGCATTTCGGACAGATCAATCGTCTCCCCTCCCGGTTACAGGGCGCCCCGCGTTACGCCGGGATCTTATCGCTACGGGTTCGTCGCCTCGAAGCGCCCGGCGTGGTTGCTCCTCGCACCGGGCCTGTCGACCGGAAACCCGGGCGCATCGACGGTGTCCATGGGCGGAAGGTGAGGGTCCCGCGGCCGGCGACGGCGAGGCCGCCTTCCCTCCCTCCCTCCCCCGCCGGTCTTCGACCCTAAGGCTCAGACCCGAAGGGGGGAGGGCCGGGGTGGGGGCGGTGGGAAGTGGCAGGCGCTCTGGTATTGTGTCCGGCAAGTTGCTTGATCCATGCGCCCTCCCCCCGGCCCCCTCCCCGGGGGAGGGGGTGTTTGGCGCTCACCCCACCCCGTGACCCCTACCTCCTGACTCCTGACCGATGCTCTCCCTGCAAAACGTCCACAAGCAATTCGGTGGCCAGGTCCTCCACTTCGGCGTCGACCTGCGCATCGAGCAGGGCAGCCGCTGGGGCCGGGGTGCAGCGGCCGGTCTCCGCTCCGGGCCCGGCTCGGATGTCCGTCGAAGCGGCACAGTTTGACGGCTACTGTGAACCCATGAAAAGAATCACGGTCAGTGTGGATGATGAGAACTACCGTCAGGCGCGGATCACCGCCGCCGAGCAGGGACGGTCGGTCAGCGCGATGGTGCGTGACTATCTGGCGCGCCTCGGCCGCCTCGCCGGCGACGAAGGGGCGCGCCGGGAGGCGTGGCAGCGGCTCTGGGAGGGCATCGACGCCTGCCGGGTAACGGTGGGCACCCGTCCCAGCCGGGCCCGCACTTATGACCATCCCTAGCCCCTAACCCCCAGTCCCTAGCCCCTCGCACATGCTCTCCCTGCAAAACGTCCACAAGCAGTTCGGCGGCCGGGTGCTCTACTCGGGTGTCGACCTGCGCATCGAGCAGGGCAGCCGCTGGGGACTGGTGGGGCCGAACGGGTCGGGGAAGACGACCCTGCTGGGGATCATCACCGGCGAGGAGGAGGTGGACGGCGGCCAGGTCGGCCGGCGGCGCGACCTCACCGTGGGCTACCTGCGCCAGGAGGTGGAGGAGACCGGGGACGCCCCCCTGCTGGTGAGCGTCACCGGCTCCCAGGGGGAGGTGGCGGCCATCGAGGCGCGGCTGGCGGAGGTGACCGCGGCCCTCTCGCATCCGATCGCCGACCACGACCGCCTCCACGCCCTGGTGGAGGAGCAGGGCCACCTCTTCGAGCGCTTCGGTCACCTGGGCGGCTTCGATCTGGAGGCGCGGGCCGAGCGCATCCTCCTGGGCCTCGGCTTCCGCAAGGACGACTTTCCCAAGCCGGTGAGCCGGCTCTCCGGCGGTTGGCGGATGCGCGCGGCCCTGGCGCGCCTGCTCCTCGCCCAGCCCGACATCCTCCTGCTGGATGAGCCCACCAACCACCTCGACCTGGCGGCCGTGGTGTGGCTGGAGGGGTATCTGAAGGAGTTTGCCGGGGCCATCCTCCTGATCTCCCACGACCGCACCTTCCTCAACAACCTGGTGCAGAACGTCGCGTCGGTGGAGAACGCCCAGGTGGTCGCCTACAAGGGCAACTACGACGCCTTCGTGCAGCAGCAGGCGGAGCGCCGCGCCCAGCTCGTGGCGGCCAAGGAGAACCAGGAGCGCAAGATCCGCGAGACCGAGCGGTTCATCGAGCGCTTCCGCGCCAAGGCAACCAAGGCGCGCCAGGTCCAGAGCCGAGTCAAGCAGCTCGACAAGATCGAGCGCATCGAGCTCGAGGACGACGCCGCCACCATGCGCCTGCGCTTCCCGCAGCCGCCGCGCTCCGGGAAGGTGGTGGTGGAGATCGAGGGGCTCACCAAGCACTACGGCAAGACCTGCGTCTACGACGGCCTCGACCACACCATCCAGGCGGGGCAGAAGATCGCCCTGGTCGGGCCGAACGGCGTGGGCAAGTCGACCTTCATGAAGCTCCTCTCTGGGGCGGTGGAGCCGGATGCCGGCAGCCTGCGCCTCGGCACCAACGTCACCCGCGCCTACTTTTCCCAGCACAGCTCGGAGACCCTCACCGCCTCCAACACCATCCTCCAGGAGATCACCGCCGTCGCCCCGGATCGGTCGATGTCCGAGCTGCGCGCCATCCTCGGCGCCTTCCTGTTCACCGGCGATGAGGTGGACAAGCCGATCGCGGTCCTCTCCGGCGGCGAGAAGAGCCGCGTCGCGTTGGCCCGCCTCCTGGTGCGGCCGGCCAACTTCCTGCTGTTGGATGAGCCCACCAACCACCTGGACATGGCGGCGCGGGCCGTGCTGGAGCGGGCGCTGCACGACTACACCGGCACCCTGGTGCTGATCACCCACGACCGCCACCTGATCGGCGTCGTGGCCAACCACGTCCTGGAGATCGAGCGCGACCGCGACACCCCCGGGGCGCCGGCCAGGGTGCAGCTCTACCCCGGCAGCTACGCCGCTTACCTCTATGCCCGGGAGCAGGCGGCGAAGGAGGCAGCGGCCACCGCAGGCGCGGCGCAGGGGCCGGGCAACGACGCCGGCGGCCGGGAACGGGCCGATGCCAAGGCCGACCGCCAGGCCCAGCGCGAGGGGCGCCGCCGCCTGAAGAACGCCGCCACCGCCCTGCGCCGGGAGGTGGAGCGGCTGGAAGCGGACGTCGAGGCGGCGATGGCCGAGGCCGCGGACCTCGCCCAGCGCCTCGCCGACCCCGACCTCTACAACCAGGACCCCGCCGCCTTCGCCGACTGCGTCCGCCGTCACGAGGAGTTCGAGGCGCGCAGCGCGACCCTCACCCACCAGTGGGAGGAGCGGCTCCGGGCCCTGGAGGCCGCCGAGGCGCGGATCGACGAGGTCGCCTGACGGGCGGGGCGGCGTGCCCCGCCTGCGGTGTCGGATCTCTGAGCCTCTCCGAGAGGACGCCGGCGGACGCCGATGCCGTCCGCGATCGTCCGGGCGTGGAGGGCCAGAGCCACGTGCGGGCGTCGATCGCGCGAAGTCGCGGGTGTCTCATTGATGTCTCATATTGAGATTTTCTGATCTCCGTGTCGGATTGCTTGACGAGTAGCCATTCGGCGATAGGTGTTTTTAGAAACAGTGGGTTATGGGCACGAGAGCGGACGCCAAGCACATCTGGGCAGTGAACGGGGACGTTTCGTGTCGTTATTTTTTACACATGCCGACGGGGGCGAGTCCCCGAAGTCAGCGGGTCAACCGGTCAGTTCTCTGCAATTTCAACCGGATATCGCGCGTGACCCGCTTGAATCGTCTAAATGGTATTGATATTGCTTCTGTTTCATTTGTGAATCGGATAAAGACTGCGGGAGGGTGACGCCGGTGAACCGCCGGGGTCGATCTGCAGGCTGAATCCGAGGAGGGTGGTGCGGTGGGCGGCGGCAGACCTTGCCAGGGGCTGACGGGGGTGATGGTCGCTCCCATGGGTGGGGTCGGTCGCGGGCGTGCCGTTCGCACCGGATGAGCGATCACGCCAACGACTTAGCGGAGGAAACACGCCATGGGGACCGACCGACGTAGCCGTATCTTTTCTCTCGCCGTCAGGTTGCTCGCCGCCTGTCTGGTGACCGTCACCCTGTGGTCCGGCGAGGCGCACGCCACCGGGGAGAGTTGTAGCTTCTTCACGCCCTGCGATCATAGCCACGACTACTGCCGGGTCGTCAGCATTACCTCGAGCATCTGCACCGAGCGGGGCGACGCCGGCGAGGGGTGCTCCGGTCTCGGCCAAGGGACCTGCAAGGATGGCCTGGTGTGCGACATCATCGGCGAGTGCCGCCACAGCCCGTCGCAGGCGGGGGAGCCGTGCGGCATCGGCGTCTCCTGCGCCTCGGGACTGACCTGCTCCGCGGACATCGGCGGCCGCTGCGAGGCCCCCGGCCAGTCGGGCGATCCGTGCTCGGGAATCGGCCAGGGGAGCTGCGCCTCCGGTCTGGTGTGCGACGCCAATCGCACCTGCCGCCACGACCCGCCCCAGGAAGGCGAGCCGTGCGGCATCGGCGTCCCGTGCGCAGGCGATCTCGCCTGCTCGTCGCCGGTCGCCGGAACGTGCGAGGCCCGGGGGCAGGCGGGGGATTTCTGCATCGGCATCGGCCAGGGCACCTGCGAGGCGGGGCTGGTGTGCGACGCCCTCCTGGAGTGCCGTCACGACCCGCCCGAGCTCGGGGAGCCGTGCGGCCTCGGGGTTCCCTGCGTTCCGGAGTTCGGTTGCTCCGCGGAGATCGCCGGCCGGTGCGAACCGCGCGACGTGGCGGGCGAGACCTGCTCCGGCGTCGGCCAGGGGAGCTGCGAGGCGGGCCTGGTGTGTGATGCCAATCGTACCTGTCGCCACGACCCGCCGCAGCGCGGAGAGCCGTGCGGGATCGGCGTCCCCTGCGCCGGTGCCCTGGTCTGCTCGGCGGACATCGCCGGGACCTGCGGCGACCCCGGCGGCGCCGGTGACGGTTGCTCCGGCATCGGCCAGGGGAGCTGCGCGGACGGCCTGGTGTGCGATTTCTTGCGCGTGTGCCGCCACGACCCGCCCCGGCTCGACGAGCCATGTGGCATTGGCGTCCCCTGTGCCGACGGGCTCTTCTGCCAGGGGTTCACCCAGGTCTGCAAGGAGTTCAGGACCGTCGGCGAGGGGTGCTCCGCCTTCAACCCGTGCATGGAGGGGCTGGCCTGCGACCCGTGCTTCACCGACGGGTGTGACTACCCCCTACAATGCTTCCCCAACGCCAACGACGGGGCGATCGACCAGCAGACCTGCCTTACGCTGTACAGCCCGGGCCAGCATCAACTGGCCAACGACGCCGGCCTGGCGATGACCTGGGCGGCAGGTGACGCGGCGGCGGCCGGCATCGCCGAGTCGCAGGAGTTCGGCGTGGTCTACGGGCCGGACGGCAAGTACGGCTGCTTCACCACCCTCTGCGGGGGCGTCAGCATCGACGTCTCCATCTCGGCCTTCGTCTCGGTCGGGTTCTACACCCGGTACGACGTGGTGGCCGGCTCGTCGACCTCCTTCGTCGAGGGGGTTGGGGCCGGCGTGGTGAGCTTCTCCACCTCGCAGATCTACGCGCGCAACAGCCTCGATCCGTTTGACATCGTCGGCTTCCCCCTCGATCCCATCGGCACCGAGGATCAGCTCGCCCTCACCATCAGCCCGGACGACATCGTCATTCCCTTCAACCCGGGGGTCTACGTCTGCGAGACCGTGGTCGACACGGTGATCGGCGGGGAGGGCCAGCCGGCGGCCCCCATCTGTGGCAACGGTACCGTCGACGACGGGGAGGCCTGTGACGACGGCAACGTGTTGGATGGCGACGGCTGCTCCAGCGTCTGCACCATCGAGGCCATGTGCGGCAACGGCACCGTCGATGCGGGTGAGGGTTGCGACGATGGCAACACCACCAATGGCGACGGGTGCTCCGCCGTCTGCCGGGTCGAGCCACGCTGCGGCGACGGCAACCTCGACCTCGGTGAGGAGTGCGACGACGGCAACAATCTGGACGGCGACGGCTGCTCGGCGACCTGCGCCCTTCAGTCGTACTGCGGCGACGGCAACCTGGATCCGGGGGAGGAGTGCGACGACGGCAACAATCTGGACGGCGACGGCTGCTCGGCGACCTGTGTGCTCGACGGCAACTACGACGGCGACACGGACGTCGACCGTAACGACCTGTCGATCCTCATGAGCTACCGGACCATGCCCGCGAGCGAGTGCCCCACCTGCGATCTCGACGGCGACGGCATCATTACCAGCCTTGATGGGAGAAGACTCGTGCTCATGTGCACGCGGCCCTACTGCGCGACCGAGTAGGCGCTTGATCCACGCCGGAGAGAAGAGGGGTCTGGCCATGCCAGGCCCCTCTTTTTCTGGTCGTTCCCCGTGATGCCCAGATGCCCCGCGTCTCATTTTTGAACGATGACCTTCTCATTTTTAGACTACTGAACCGGACCTGCGTCCGACGGGCCTGCGCTTCAACATGGAATCTAGGCAAGGAGGCAAATGATGATCCGTGATCGAGACCTATCCGCGGCCCCCGACCTCCGACACCCAGGCCGCAGCGCGCTCCGAGGGGTGCGGAGCATCGGCGAGCGCCGCGCGCACATCGCGTCGCCCCGTATGGGTGCCGCTGGCAAGTCAATCGCGCGGATCGCCTGGGGCGTCCTCGCATGCACCGTGGCGACCTCCAGCGGTGCGACGGATATTAATACCAGCAACCTGACGATCGACGGCATAGGCAGCGGCGGGACGTTCCAAGGCGTGCCGTTCTTCACCGAGATATTGCCCGGAGACATCGCTCAGTTCCGCTTCGCCGGCGACCTGAATGTCGTTGTTCGCGGGCGATGACGTCCACGTTGGCAGCGGCGTCACCCTTGCTATTTCCAGCCCCGGCCAGCTCGGCGGCGGGGCCGGTGGAGCCCCCGGTACGGGTGGAATCGGTGGCGTGGGTGGCGCGGGCGGCGCCGCTGGCTGGGGTGGTGGTGGCGGTCGGGGCGGCGCGGGAAGTGGCTTCACCATCATCGGCGCCGGGCCGGGCGCCACGAGTGTCATGAACGGTGTCCAAGGGGAGTTGGGGGCATCGGGCAGGGCGGTACCGACGGCAGCGCCGGCCAATCCGGTGCGGGCTCGCCATTCTCCGGAGGCAGCGGCAGTGCGGGCGCCGCCCCCGGAACGAATCCCTTCTCCCTACCGGGTAGCGCAGGATCGAATGGAGCCGGCGGTGCCGCCGGCGAACTTCCGGATTGCATCATCAACGGCGGCGGGTTCTGCCCGTTCGGAGGCGTAGGTGGGTCGGGCAGCCCGGGCAACCCTGGAGAAGCCGGAGGCACCCTGCCCCAGCCCCCGACCCCGCTACAGGGACCGGATGCCGCCTCGGGTAGGAACACGGGAACCGCTACCGACCTCGCCACCGGGGGCGGGGGCGGCGGGGGTGGCGGGGGTGGGGGTGGCGGCGGCAACGCTAGCGTCAGCATCGGCTTTTTCTCGGTACCCGCCGGGGGCGGCGGTGGTGGGGGCGGCGGCCGTGGTGGAGACGGCGGCACGGGCGGCGACGGCTTTCGGGGCGGGGCCGGCGGAGGCGCCTACGAGATCGTCGCGCAGGGTCGCGTGGTGTTCGGCGAGGACACCAGTCTGGCCGCGCGAGGCGGCGATGGCGGGCAGCGCTTTCCCCCCGAACCGGGTGAGCCGGGCGGCAGCGGCGGCGACGGCCTGGACGGCGGCGACGGCAGCCTAGGTACCGATTCCATTGCGGACGAGTCGGGCGGTGCGCCAGGCGGCGGCGGCTTGGCGAATCTGGACCAGGGCGGCGATCCGGGTAGCGGCGGTTTCGGCGCGCTCGGAGAGCCGAACCTATCCGGCTTTACTGCTCGCGGCGGCAATGGAGGGAGTGGTGGCAGAGGCGGCGCTGGACAGACGGGCGGAAACGGCGGGCAAGCCGGTCATACCGGAGCGGGGGCCGGCGGCACCATCAAGCTCGTCGGCAGCGTGCTCGACGCCAGCGGCGCCACGGCCGACGTGCGCGGCGGAGCCGTACTGCTTGGTCAAGTCGCGGCCGACAACGGACGGATCGTGACGGGCAGCAATACCGTGGGCGGCGGCCCCGGCGTTACGGGCCAAGCGACGCAGGTCGTCGACGTCGGGATGCGCACTCTCAACCCCTACCTGCTCGGCGGCACCGAGACCCCCTACATCGCCGGCCTGCTCGGCGGTGCCGAGGCGTTCGGACTGCTCGACCTCACGGCGGCGGATTTCGACGAGGTCCGTGCGAGCGCCCCCACCGGGGCCATCGTCGCTCTATTGCGCCTGGACATCGGTCCGGCCGGCTATGCCGATGATTACGTCGGCTTCGACCTGCTGCTGATGATCAATCTCGTGGACGCGACACTCACGGCACCGAGTCTGGGCATCGACGCCGATGGACTGGACGAAACCTTTCTACAGCCTCTGGGCATCGGCGGCTTTGCCCTGGATCCACGCTTCGGAGGCAGCGGCGGCTTCATGGCGCTCACGACGCTTGATCCATTTGCCGTGTGGGGCACGCTGATCCCCGAGAACGGGGGCATTGTCAACGCCAGCGTGGATGGAGCCAGCCCAATCTCGGGGGTGAGTCTGGTCAACGGAGAATATGTGTTTCTAACCGGGCCACAAGTGCAGCCGCACTGCGGCGACGGCCACCTAGACGTCGGCGAGGAGTGCGACGACGGCAACAACTTCGCCGGCGACGGCTGCTCGGCGACCTGTGCCCTCGACGGGAACTACGACGGCGACACCGACGTCGACGCCAACGACCTGACCATGCTCATGGGCTACCGGAATATGCCCGCGAGCGATTGCCCCACCTGCGATCTCGACGGCGACGGGATAATCACCTCCCTGGATGGGCGAATCCTCGTGCTGATGTGCACCCGGCCCTACTGCGCCACCGAGTAGGCGCTTTACCACGCTAGATGAGGAGAGGGGTCTGGCTCGGCCAGGCCCCTCTTTTTTCTGCTCGTTCCCCGCGCGCCGTTTTCCTTCGGGAGGTCGCGTCGCCTCACGCCGGGGACGGGACGCGGAAGGCCGAGCGATCGCTCGGAGCGCCGATCGTTGCCGAACCTGTCGTCTGCTGGAGACCGTCGGGCGAAGCGTGCGAAGAGCCGGTCTGAACGCGGGAAACCAGGAAGCCAGGAGGGGATCACCCCCTTCGGCGTCTGGGTTGGGGGAAGAAGACTCACCGTGGAAACGATGGATTCCCGGGCCAAAGAGACCCCCGGTTGTTCCGGGCCCCGCCACGGTAGGTGCCCCGAAGGGCCCCTGAATCGCCACCGCTTCCCGGTTTCTTGGCTTCCCGCGTCGTCCCCTCATGCCCTGGAGATCACCCGTGTTACGGCGGCGGCGCAATTCTGTAGTTGCGTCCTGGTCACACCGGGTTCGACCAAGGCAGGCCAACCAGTCGTTGCCCCGGTATCGGCCCGGGCATTTCACGCTCGCCGTCTGCGGTGTCGCCGAACACCTACGCCAGCCGGGTGGAGCGGCGGCGGGTCTGATGCCCGCCACCGTCCATGCCCGGGTGGCTTGGTTCCTTCAGGGGTGGCGCGTCAACCCGCCGTGCGCCGCCACGCCATGCCCAGCGCCACGCTCCCCATGAGGAACAGGGTGATCGTGCCGGGCTCGGGGATACCCGTGACGCTCCCCGCGGCAATGTCTGCCGTCAGAGGAGCGCCCAATGCGTCGCCGAGGATCACGTTGGCGAGGTCGAGGGGGCTGGTGCCGATGGCCAGGACATCGAAGGTCAGGCGGGCCAGGGTGAAGCTGCCTGGCTGGAGGTCATTGAGATCGGCGGCGGGGTCGAAGGAGATCTCGAAGATGTTCGTCGCGCCGGGAGGCCCGCCGACGCCGGTGAAGCTGCCGAAGCCGAAGAGATCGAGCTGATCGCCCAGCCCCGGATCGCCGACGGCCACGTTGGTCAGACCGAGGATCGTCGGATCATAGAGCACGTCCAGGTCGAAGACGCTCAGCGAGTCCGCCATGAAATCACCCAGGCCGGAGATGACGAGATCCACCTCGACGGAGGACCCGACCGGGGCAACCTGATTGCTCGGACTGAACCCGAGGCTGATCGCGTGGGCGGTGGTCCCAGCCAGGAGCACCGCAGCCGCGATACTGCGCATCAAGAACGTTTTCATATCCATTTGCCTCTCTCTCCTCCCATGGTTGAGTCTAGGCTCTCTCGTGCATCGCGCGTGGAAGGCAACGCGCACCGCACCCATCTGTTACCGAATGACCGCTCTCCCTCTGCACGACGGAACTGCCAATGCCACGGGACAGACATCTCCGTGCAACCGGAGACGCACCCACGTCTTTCGAGTAGCAATTGATGCGCCAACCACAACGCCTTAGCAATTTCAATGACTTGTATCTCGCGGCGGACAAGTGGTCCGGCGTCTTTCGTAAAAATCATTGACAGTGAAATGGGCGTGCCTACGTAACTCATTAATAAATAACAAAAGATTGACTGTCAGTGATTTAAACAATCTGCGGGCCGAGTCTCAGCTTGAGGCGGTGATATTCGTCGCGAAATCCCCGCTGACTTACGCGGACGCCACCCCCGAGTGGCTCTCGCGACAGACAGGGCGCCTGGCCAGTCATCACCCGCCGCGCCTGATCCCGCCTCGTCCGCCCGGAGCAATTCCCCCCGGCCCCAGTCTCATCCTCCACCGGTGCCAATGCGCGGCATGAGGACCGGCGAGCGATATCGAGTGGACAAGGCACGCTGCCGAAGCGCGGCGATATAGGTTAGCCTGCGCGCAGGCATCGTTCGTCCCGCCATTTTGTCTCACCGCCGCTTCGCACGTGGTCACCCCCGGCGACCTCCCCGATGAGCCAACCCACTCAGGCCCTCTTCTTCGACGCGGTCGGCACTCTCTTCCGGGTGAAGGGATCGGTGGGGGAGGTCTACCGCCGGGTCGCAAGCCGCCACCGCCCGGAGATCGCCGCGGCGGACCTGGACGCGGCCTTTCACGAGGTGATCCAGGCCAGCCGGCCGTTGCGTTTTCCCGGTCACTCCGGTGCCCGCCTGCATCAGATCGAGACCCAGTGGTGGTACGACGTGGTGTACAAGGTCTTCGCCCGCTTCGACCTGCTCCTCGACTTCGACGAGTACCGCCGCGACATCTACGAGGTGTTTCGCAGCGCGGCGGGTTGGGAGCTCTATCCCGAGACCGAGGACACCCTCGTGGCGCTGCGTTCGCGGGGTTACAAGCTGGCGGTGCTGTCCAACTTCGACTCTCGCCTGCCGGACGTCCTGGCGGCCCTCGGTATCGCGGATCTCTTCGACGACGTCATCTTTGCCAGCCTCCACGGCCTGGCCAAGCCGGACGCGGCGCTATTCCACATCCCGCTGCGCCACCTCGGATTGGCCGCCGAGACGGTGGTTCACGTCGGCGACCACATGGAGGAGGACGTGGCGGGTAGCCGCGCCGTCGGCCTGCGCCCGGTCCTGGTGAGCCGCGACGGCCGCCGCCTGCCGAGCGTGGACCTCCAGACCATCCGCACCCTCGACCAGCTCCTCGCCCTGCTCCCCGAGTGCGCGGGGGAGTGAGTCGACCCGAACGGTCCCCCAGTAGGCGCGAGCTCGCTCACGAACCCACGGCATCGCGGGAGATCCGTATTCGCCCGGATCCTTGGCCCCCTCTCACGCCGTCCGGCGGCATCCTGAACGGTGGGGCACGCGGTCTGTGGCACGCGGGAAGCCAGGAAACCAGGATGAAGACTCCGAGCGGTGTGATCCTCCTGGTTTCCTGGGTTCCCGCGTGGATCGACCTCGGGTGAGCCGATGATCGTGGGATAGCGCGCTGGCTTGTGGTGGCCCGGGCCATCCGGGACAATCCGCGCGCTTGGTTTCTGGGGAGAGCGATGCTCGATTTGAAGATCCTGCGCCACGAGCCGGAGCGGCTCGTGGCGGCCATGCGGGCGCGGGGGGCCGGCGTCGACCTCGACCATCTGCAGGGGTTGGAGGCGCGGCGCCGTGACCTCCTGCAAGAGGTGGAGGCGAAGAAGGCCGAGCGCAACGCCGCGTCGAAGCAGATCGGGGAGGTGAAGAAGGCCGGTGGCGACGCCGCCGCCGAGCAGGCGCGGGTGAAGGGGTTGGGCGACGAGATCAAGTCCCTCGATGAGCAGGTAACGGCGGTGGAGGCGGAGCTGGAGGCCGTGTGGCTGACGGTGCCCAACCTGCCCCATGACCGCTGTCCCGAGGGTCAGGACGAGGCCGCCAACCCGGAGATCCGGCGCTGGGGCACGCCGCGCACCTTCGCCTTCGAGCCGCTGGCCCACTGGGACCTGGGGGAGGCCCTGGGCATCCTCGACTTCGCCACCGCGACCAAGATCGCCGGCGCCCGCTTCGCCCTCCTGCGCGGCCTCGGCGCGCGGCTGGAGCGCGCCCTGATCCATTTCATGCTCGACGTCCACACCCGCGACCACGGCTACACCGAGGTGGCGCCGCCGTTCCTGGTGAACGCCGACTCCATGACCGGCACCGGCCAGCTCCCCAAGTTCGCGGAGGACCTGTTCCGCTGCCGCGACGACGACCTCTACCTCATCCCCACCGCCGAGGTGCCGGTGACCAACATCCACCGCGACGAGATCCTCCCCGAGGGCAGCCTGCCGATCCGCTACTGCGCCTACACCCCGTGCTTCCGCCGCGAGGCCGGCTCCCACGGCAAGGACACCCGCGGCCTGATCCGCCAGCACCAGTTCGACAAGGTGGAGCTGGTGCGCTTCGAGGAGCCGGAACACTCGGCGGCGGCCCTGGAGGAGCTCACCGGCCACGCCGAGGCGATCCTCCAGCGGCTGGAGCTGCCGTACCGGGTGATCGAGCTGTGCACCGGCGACCTCGGCTTTTCCGCCACCCGCACCTATGACCTGGAGGTGTGGGTGCCCGCCCAGGGACGCTACCGCGAGGTGTCGTCGTGCTCCACCTTCGGCGACTTCCAGGCGCGCCGTGCCCGGATCCGCTACCGCCACCCGGACCACAAGAAGCCGCGCCTGGTCCACACCCTCAACGGCTCGGGCCTCGCCGTGGGCCGCACCATGGTCGCCCTGCTGGAGAACCACCAGCAGGCCGACGGCGCGGTGCGGATACCGGCGGCGTTGGTGCCGTACATGGGGGGTGTCGAGGAGATCCGGCCGGCGCCGTGATGACCACCCCCTCCCCCGCCGGGGGAGGGCCGGGGTGGGGGCGCACAGGATCAGCAAGCCGTCTCATTATGTGTCCAAACGAAGAGGCTTCCCCAACGCCCTCCCCCCATCCCCATCCCGGGGGGAGGGGGAGCCACGAGCCCTCCCTCCCGGTCGTCACCCTGCGCCGCGGTGAGGAGCGCCGCCTACGGCTGGGCCACCCGTGGGTCTACTCCAACGAGGTGGCGGAGGGGCTGAAGGGGCTGGCCCCCGGCGTCCAGGTGCAGGTGGTGGACCACCGGCGGGGGCCGATCGGCGTGGGCACCGCCAACCCCCACACCCTGATCGCGGTGCGCCTCTTCACCCGCGGCCGCAAGGCGGTGGACGGCGACCTCGCCGGCCGGCGGCTGGTCGCGGCCCGGGAGCTGCGTGACGCGCTCGGCCTCGGCCACACGTACCGATGGGTCCACTCGGAGGGGGACCGCCTCCCCGGGCTGGTCGTCGACCGATACGACGGTGGCCTCGTGGCCCAGAGCCTCACCGCCGGCGTCGATCTCCTGTGGCCGCTCATCCTGCCGGCCCTGGTGGAGCAGGCCAATCCCGACTGGGTGGTGCTGCGTGCCGACTCCGCGTTCCGCGCCCTCGAAGGGCTGGAGAGCCGGGTGGAGGTCGCCCACGGTTGCCTTCCCGGGGCCCCGGTGGCGCGGGAGGGGGGACTGGCGTACCGCTTCGACCCGCTCGCCGGTCAGAAGACCGGCTTCTTCCTCGACCAGCGCGAGAACCGCGCCCGCTGGCGTGGCCTCGCGGCGGGCCACGCCTGCCTCGATCTCTTCTGCCACACCGGCGGCTTCACCCTCGCGGCGGCGGCCGGGGGGGCGAGCGAGTCCCTCGGGGTGGACAGCTCGGAGCCGGCCCTGGCCCTGGCGCGGGAGAGCGCGGAGCACAACGGCCTCGCCGCCACCTGCCGCTTCGAGCGTGGCGACGGCTTCGACTTCCTGCGCCGCGAGACGCGCCAGTGGTCGCGCCTCAACCTCGACCCCCCGGCCTTCATCAAGAGCCGTGCGAAGCTCAAGGAGGGGGTCGCCGGCTACCAGCGGCTCAATGCCCTCGCCCTCGGCCGCGTCTCTCCGGGCGGTCTGATGATGACCTCGTCGTGCTCCCACCACCTGTCCGTCGACGAGCTGGTGAAGCTGGTGGCCCGCGCCGCCGGGGAGGTCAAGCGACCGGTGCAGATCCTCGCCACCGCCGGCGCCGCCCCCGACCACCCGACCCTCCCGGCCCTCCCGGAGTCGGCTTATCTCAAGACCCTGCTGCTGCGGGTGGGGTGAGCGAGCCCTCGTCGGCGGTGGATCGCCGTCGGGGCACGCCATGCCGGGATGGTGGTCGAGGCGCATCGGCCCCTACCTGTCTTGCCACGCGACACCGCGTACACTGCGACGATGGACAGGGAGATCTACGCCCAGCGCCGGGTCGCGCTCTTGGAGCGGATGGGGGAGGGGGTCGCGATCTTGCCGGCGGCGCCGGTGCATCGCCGCAACCGGGACGTGGAGTACCTCTACCGGCCGGACTCCGACCTCTTCTACCTCACCGGGTTCGATGAGCCGCAGGCGGTCTGCCTGTTGATCCCGGGCCGGACCGAGGGTCCATACGTCCTGTTCGTCCAGCCGCGCGACCCGGAGCAAGAGGTGTGGACCGGGCGGCGCGCGGGGGTGGAGGGGGCGCGCGAGCAGTTCGCGGCGGACGAGGCCCACCCGGTGGCCGAGATCGACCAGGTGCTCCCGACCTATCTGGAGAACGCGGAGCGGCTCTACTACACCTTCGGCAAGGACGAGGTCTTCGACCGGCGGGTGGTGAGATGGCTCAACGCGGCGCGCGCCAAGGCGCGCCAGGGGGTGCGGGCGCCGCGCATGATCGTCGACGTGGACGAGGTGCTCCACGAGATGCGCCTGGTCAAGGGGCCGGCGGAGATCGCCACCCTGGAGCGGGCCGCCGCGATCACCGCCGAGGCCCACCTGCGGGCCATGGCCGGGACCCGGCCGGGGCGCTTCGAGTACCAGATCCGGGCCGAGCTGGAATACGTCTTCCAGCGCAGCGGCGCCCACTCGCCCGGCTATCCCTCGATCGTCGCCTCCGGCCCCAATGCCTGCACCCTGCACTACGTGGACAACGACCGGCAGATGGCGGCGGGCGACCTCCTGCTGGTGGATGCGGCGGCAGAATACGGCTACTACACGGCGGACGTGACCCGTACCTGGCCGGTGAGTGGCCGCTACAGCGGGCCACAACGGGACTGTTACGAGGTTGTCCTCGCGGCCCAGGTGGCGGCGATCGCCCAGGTCGTGGCGGGTCTCCGCTGGGACGCGCCCCACAAGGCGGCGGTGGAGGTCCTCGCCCAGGGGATGCTCGACCTGGGCCTCCTCTCCGGCTCCCTTGCCGAGGTGGTGGAGAAGGAGCAGTACAAACGGTTCTACATGCACCGTACCGGCCATTGGTTGGGCATGGATGTCCACGACGTGGGGGATTACAAGGCCGGCGGGGAGTGGCGCCCCCTGGAGGCGGGGATGGTCCTCACCGTCGAGCCCGGCCTGTACATCCCGGCGGCGGATGACGTGGATGCGCGCTTCCACAACATCGGCATCCGCATCGAGGACGACTGCCTGGTCACGGCCGACGGGGGGCCGCGGATCCTGACGGCCGCGGCCCCCAAGACCGTGGCCGAAGTCGAGGCGACCGTCGGGCAGGGTTAGCTCCTACCTTCCGGCACTGCGCCGGCCAAACCACTCGTGCGTTCCGTTCTTTCGTGCTTTCGTGATCCGACTCGCGCCTCGCCGTCGCGGATTTGTTGAGCTGAAGGGACAGGCAGCTTCTTTTTTCCTTCCTGCTTTCCTGACCTTCCTGCCTTCCTTAGATGAAGGCCGCGCTGGCGTTTTCCAGCAGGGGGGGTGGAGGGTCAGCCGCCGTGGAATCGGGTTGACGTCAGGGAAAATCGGGGGATAGCCTTGCCGGCTCTCTGCCGGAGGCGCGGCCGGACTGCGTGGCCCTCCTCGTGCCAACATCGAACTACTGGGGCGTCGACAAGCGGTAAGTCACAGGGTTTTGATCCCTGCAATCGTAGGTTCGAATCCTACCGCCCCAGCCAACGCCCGAGTACCGACCTCCGCCCCGTCTGCCGGCCATGCACCACGACCTGAAGATCTTCTCCGGCAACTCCAACGTCCCTCTGGCGTTGGAGGTGTGTGAGGAGGTCGGCGTGAGGCTCTCCGCCGCCAACGTCTCGCGATTCTCCGACGGCGAGATCCAGGTGGCCCTGGAGGAGAACGTGCGCGGCTACGACTGCTTCGCCCTCCAGTCGACCTGCCACCCGTGCAACGACAACCTGATGGAGATCCTGGTAATGATCGACGCCCTGAAGCGGGCGTCGGCGCGGCGCATCACCGCGGTCATGCCGTACTACGGCTACGCCCGCCAGGACCGCAAGGTGATGCCGCGGGTCCCGATCACCGCACGCCTGGTGGCGGACCTCCTGTCCGTCGCAGGGATCGCCCGGCTCCTCACCATGGACCTCCACACCGGCCAGATTCAGGGCTTCTTCGACGTGCCCGTGGACAACATCTACGCGACGCCGATCTTCATCGATTATCTGCGGGCCAAGGAGTTCCACCGCCTGGTCGTGGTGTCGCCGGATGCCGGCGGTGTGGAGCGGGCGCGCGCCACCGCCAAGCGGATGGACGCCTCCCTGGCGATCATCGACAAGCGGCGCGACGGGCCGAACGTGGCCAAGGTGATGCACATCGTCGGCGACGTGAACGACCGTGACTGTCTGATCGTGGATGACATGATCGACACCGCCGGGACCCTCACCGAGGCGGTGAGCGCCCTGCTCGACCACGGCGCACGCCGGGTCGTGGCCGCCTGCACCCATCCGGTCCTCTCCGGCCCCGCCTACGAGCGGATCGACGGCTCCGGCCTGGAGGAGCTGGTGGTGAGCAACACCATCCCCATCCCGGACGGCGTGCGGCGGGACAAGATCACCGTCCTGTCCGTGGGCCACCACATGGGGCGGGCGATCCGCAACATCCACGAGGAGACGTCGGTCAGCAGCCTGTTTACCTGATCCTTCGTTTAACGTATCCACCTGAACCCGAAAGTTGCCGCCATGTCCGCCACCATCACCTTCACCAGCCAGCCCCGTACCGCCTGCGGCAAATCCGCGACCCTCGCCCTGCGCAAGGAGGGCCGGGTCCCCGGTGTCCTGTACGGTGGCGGCGCCACCGCGACGTCGCTCTCGTTCGTCGCCAAAGAGCTGACCGACCATCTGCGCCGCCACAGCCGCAACACGGTGGTCCACGTGGTGGTCGATGGCACCGCCCACATGGCGGTGATCAAGGATCTCGACATTCACCCGGTGAGTCGCAAGCTGCGCCACGTCGACCTCTTGGAGCTGCACGAGGAGCGGCCGGTGACCCTCTACGCGCCCCTGGTCATCGAGGGGGGTGATCCGATCGGCGTCCGCCACGGTGGCATCCTGCAGGTGGTCCGCGACCGGGTGAAGCTGAGCTGCCTGCCGGCGCAGATTCCCGAGGCGATCGCCGTCGACCTCTCGGACCTCGACGCGGACCAGAGCTTCCTCGCCGCCGATCTCCAGACCGACCTCAACCTGCTCATGCCCGCGGACACGGTGCTCTACAAGATCATTTCCCCGCGCGTGGCGGCGGCGCGTGCCGCGGGGGCCGAGGCGGCGGCCGCTGGCGAGCAGCCGACCGAGGAGGCCGCGCCGGAGGCGTAGGCGCATCCTGCGGCCGTCTTCGCCGGTAAGTCATTCGACGGCTCCGCGCGCGCCGGGGCGTCCTGTAGGAGCGGGCTTGCCCGCGAACCGACGGCGGACGATCCGGCGGTGGTGTGGTGGCGGGTGAGCGATGGGGACAACCTCCGACGAATGGGCGATCGTCGGCCTCGGTAACCCGGGGCCGGGCTACCGGGAGAGCCGGCACAACGTCGGGTTCTGGGTGGTCGAGCGGCTCGCCGGCGCCTCTCGGGCGGCCCTCGTGGGGGACCGGTCCGGTTCCCTCGTCGCCCGCACCCTGCTGGGCGATCGGCGGGTCTTCCTGGCACAGCCCCAGGGTTACATGAACCGCAGCGGTGCGCCCACCCAGGCCCTGCTCCACTACTACCGCATCCCCGTCGAGCGACTCATCGTGGTCCACGACGACATGGACCTCCCGGCCGGATGGCTGCGGGTCAAGCGCGGCGGCGGCCACGGCGGCCACAACGGCCTGCGCTCCATCCACCAGGCCCTGGGGACCGCCGACTACCTGCGGGTGAAGGTCGGCATCGGCCGGCCGCGACCGGGGCTGGACGCCACCGCCCACGTCCTCGGCAAGCTGCCGCCGGATGAGCGGGCCCTCCTGGAAGAGGCGTGCGACCGCGCGGCGGACGCGGTCGCCGCCATCGTCCACCACGGCGTGACCACGGCGATGAACCGCTTCAACGCCCCGCCCGAAACCGAGAGCAAGAAACCCGGCCCGGCGCAGCCACCGCCGAAGGAGAGTCCTTAAGAATGTCAGGGAGACAGGAAGACCATCGCTTCTCTCGCCAAGGCGCAAATGGCCCGCATTCCTCCTCACGTGGCGCACGCCGGAGTGCGAGCGAAAAGAACCTCTGTGCCCTCCGTGTCTCTGTGGTGAAAACTTCGCAGTTCGTCTCCTGACCCGCCCAGGCTCCCCTCAAGAGGCCATCGAGAAAGCACGACCCATGGGATTTCAATGCGGCATCGTCGGGCTGCCCAACGTGGGCAAGTCCACCCTGTTCAACGCCCTGACCCGCGCCGGGGCGGCGGCGGCGAACTACCCGTTCTGCACCATCGACCCGAACGTCGGCGTGGTGCCGGTGCCGGACCCGCGCCTCGACCGCCTGGCGGAGATCTACCACCCCAGGCAGGTGGTCCCCACCCAGATGCGCTTCGTGGACATCGCCGGCCTGGTGGCCGGCGCCAGCAAGGGGGAGGGGCTGGGCAACAAGTTCCTCGCCCACATCCGCGAGGTGGAGGCGATCGCCCACGTGGTGCGCCTGTTCCACGACGACGACGTCGCCCACGTGGCCGGCCGGATCGATCCCAAGGCCGACGTGGAGACCATCGACACGGAGCTCCTCCTGGCGGACCTGGAGACGGTGCAGCGCCGCCTGGACAAGGTGAGCCGCCAGGCCAAGGGCAACCGCGCCCTGCTCCCGGAGGTCGCCTTCCTGGAGACGGTCGAGGCGCGTCTTGCCGATGGCGCAACGCCGGCGATGCCGGAGGCGGAGGCCGAGCGCGCGTGGCTCGCCGCCTGCGGCCTGTTGTCCACCAAGCCGACCCTGTTCGTCGCCAACGTCGACGAGGCCCAGCTCACCGCCCCGGGCGCCGAGCTGGCCGCCCTGCAAGAGGTGGACGTCTCCCGCGGCGCGGAGGTGATCCCGATCTGCGCGGCCGTGGAGGCCGAGCTGGTGGAGCTGGACCCGGCCGACCGGCAGGAGCTGCTCGCCGCCTACGGCCTGGAGGAGCCGGGGCTGCACCGCCTGATCCGCGCCGGCTACCGGCTCCTGGGCCTGGTGACCTTCCTCACCGGCGGCCCGGACGAGGCCCGCGCCTGGACCATCCCGGCCAACACCCCGGCGCCGGCGGCCGCCGGCACCATCCACTCGGACATCGAGCGCGGCTTCATCCGCGCCGAGGTCATGGCCTACGACGACCTCGACCGCCTCGGCTCGCCGGCGGCGGTGAAGGAGGCCGGCCTGCTGCGGGTGGAGGGGCGCGACTACCTCGTCCAGGATGGCGACGTGGTTTACTTCCGGTTTAATGTCTAAGCCGATTGAACCACCCAGGCACCAAGATCGCGCAAGACGCCCAGAACGGTACCTCAGAGAGACTGCTGCGAAGCACCACAACGGCATGGGTAGACCCACTTTGTGTTCCTTTGTGTCCTTTGGGCCTTGGTGGTTCAGACGGCTCATCTCCGCCGCCTCCCTGACCCTCGGGATATGCGTCTCGGCCCTCTTGGCCAGCGATGCTGCCCGCGCCACGCCGTTCCAGATCGTCGGCCCCCGCGCCCTGGGCATGGGCGGTGCCCACGTGGCGGTGGCGGAGGAGACCGACGCGGTGTACTGGAACCCGGCGGCCTATGGCGTGTATGCGCGCCGCACGCCTGTCCAGCATCGCCCCGTAGCGGAGGACATCGTCGCGCGGCCCAACCGCCAATACCGCCCGTCGCTGCCCGCCGCCACCGGCTTCGGGGTCGGGACCGGAATCACCGGCCGCGAGTACCAGGACATCCTGGCGGCGGTCAATTGGTTCCTCGACCTGGCGGACGACTGGAAGGGGGCCGATCTCGCCATGGTGCTGGACACTGTCCGTGACCTGCGCGGGGACGCCCGGGAGGAGGTTCGCCAGCGGGTGGCCGACCTCAACGTGGAGGGGGGCGGGATCGAGGGCCAGGCCTACATGCAGGCGGCCGCGCGCCATGCCAATTGGGGGATTGCCTACCAGCGCATCTTCGACCTCACGGCCCAGGGCGTGGCGTTCGATACCCACCTCGGGTTGGAGGGGCTGACCGAGGAGAACATCGCCGTGGCCCTCCGGGTCCTGCCGAAGTGGCTCGCCACGGCCAACCCCTACCTGACGCGCAACGACGAGGAGGTGCCCTTCACGGCGGTGGTCGCCAAGCCCCTGGCCGTCCACCGCGCCTTCGACCGGATGCGCCTCAAGGCGGTGCGCAATGCGACCCGTCCGCTCCCCCTCGGGTCGGTGGTGGACTCGGTCTGGCGGACCATCGATGCAATCGACGCGGGCGTGGCGATCGGCGCCCAGTCCAACCACCCGGACGGCTCCTTCTCCGACAACAAGACCTTCCTGCGCTGGCGCGGCGCGGACATCGACGAGGTTCCCCTCACCGTCGGTCTGCCCGTGCTGCCGCGCCTGTTTGTCGGCGCCAACCTGAAGTGGATGGAGGCCGAGACGTACTACCAGGAGCTCGAGGTCTTCAACCGCCAGGATGGACTCAACCTGGGCGACTACGACGTGGGGGCCACCAGCGACAACGACTTCGGGGTCGACCTCGGCGTCCTCTACCGCCAACCGACCTGGCGCGCCGGGGTCCTGGCCCGCGACGTCAACTCCCCCTCCTTCGACTACCCGCGCCTCGGGGGCATCGACCGCGGCGCCTTCACGCTGACCCCGCAGGTGCGGGCCGGGGTGGCGTGGCTGCCGTGGCGCCAGCTCCTCCTGGCCAGCGACGTCGACGTGACCGTCAACCACTCCACCCTCCCGGACGCCGCCTCGCGGATCCTCTCCGCCGGCCTGGAGTACACCCCGTGGGAGTGGCTCGCCGTGCGCCTCGGCGTCATCCACGACCTGGAGCAGGACGCCACCGGTGCCTCGGCCGGCCTCGGCCTCCAGTGGCGCGGCCTGGCGGCGGACGTCGCGGTGGCCGGCAACTTCAACACCAGCGACGTCCACCGGGACATCGTCCCCGACGACTTCATCCTCAACGACAAGACCGTGCCGTCGGATCTCGCGGTGGAGGGGGCGCTGAAGTACGTGTTTTGAGCGGGCAGCTAATCGCTGTTAGCGATTAGCTGTTAGCAGTTGGCTGTTAGCTACCCGCTCAAGGCCGACCGCCCGATCCGTCGTTGCCAGCCCATCGATGACCCGACTCGAAGACCTCCAGCCCCATGCCGCCGTGCGTGGCATCCTGCCGGACGGGTTGGCGACGGTGGTCAGCGTCCAGTGGTTCGGGTCGGAGGCCCTTGAGCTGACCTACAAGGACCCGGCGGGTCGCGTGGCGAACGAGCTGCTCTACCGTCACGACGAGCCGCGTCTCGAAGTCGTCGAGCACGGCCGGCCGTGGAGCTTCGATGGCGACGGCGCGGACTTCCGCCTCGTGGCGGAGGCCCACCGGATCCGGCTCGCCCATCTCTTCGATCCGGTCCTGGCAGTGCACACTTCGCTCGTGGATCCGCTCCCGCACCAGATCACCGCGGTCTACGAGGCGATGCTGCCCCGCCAGCCCCTGCGCTTCCTGCTCGCCGACGACCCCGGCGCCGGCAAGACGATCATGGCGGGGCTGTTCATCAAGGAGCTGATCGCCCGCGGCGACCTCGCGCGCTGCTTGATCGTTTGCCCCGGCAGCCTCGCCGAGCAGTGGCAGGACGAGCTCTCCCGCCGCTTCCACCTGCCGTTCGAGATCCTGACCCACGACAAGCTGGAGGCGGCGCGCACTGGCAACTGGTTCCTCGAGAACGACCTCGCCATCGCGCGTCTCGACAAGCTGTCGCGCAACGAGGACGTGCAGCAGAAGCTCAGCGTCCCGGACTGCCGCTACGACCTCATCGTCTGCGACGAGGCCCACAAGCTCTCCGCCACCTTCTTCGGCGGCGAGGTGAAGTACACCAAGCGCTACCGCCTCGGCCAGCTCCTCTCGGGCCTCACCCGCCACTTCCTGCTGATGACCGCCACGCCGCACAACGGCAAGGAAGAGGACTTCCAGCTCTTCCTCGCGTTGCTCGACGGCGACCGCTTCGAGGGCCGGTTTCGCGACGGCGTCCACCAGGTGGAGGTCTCCGACCTCATGCGCCGCATGGTCAAGGAGAGCCTGCTCAAGTTCGACGGCCGGCCGCTCTTCCCCGAGCGCATCGCCTACACGGTTCCCTACAAGCTCTCCGCCGCCGAGGCGCGCCTGTACAAGGAAGTCACCGAGTACGTGCGCGAGGAGTTCAACCGCGCCGAGGCGCTGCAGAACGACAGGCGCGCCGGCACGGTGGGCTTCGCGCTCACCATCCTGCAGCGGCGCCTGGCTTCGTCACCCGAGGCGATCTACCAGTCGCTGCGCCGCCGGCGGGAGCGCCTGGAGAAGCGCCTGCGCGAGCTGGAGCTCATGCAGCGTGGCGCTGCCCTTGCGGTCACGGCGCTCGCCAGCCCCGAGCTGGACGCTGACGACCTCGACGATCTCGACGACGCCCCCGAGAACGAGGTGGAGGTGGCCGAGGCGGAGATCCTCGACCAGGCGACGGCCGCCGCGACCGTCACGGAGCTGAAGGCGGAGATCGCGACCCTCGCCCGTCTCGAGACCCTCGCCGCCGAGGTCCGCCGCAGCGGCCAGGACACCAAGTGGCGGGAGCTCTCGCACCTGCTCGGCGAGATCTTCACATCGGCGGGACAGGCCGACCGGGTCGCCGAACCCACCGTGCCCTATAGCGCCGGTCCCATCCCGAGGCCGGTCGCGTCCCCGCGCCAGAAGCTCGTGCTCTTCACCGAGCACCGCGACACGCTCGCCTACCTCGAGCGCCAGATCGGCTCGCTGCTCGGCCGCCCGCAGGCCGTGGTCCTGATCCACGGCGGCATGGGCCGCGAGGAGCGGCGCAAGGCGCAGGAGAGCTTCCTGCACGACCCCGAGGTGCAGGTGCTGCTCGCCACCGACGCCGCGGGGGAAGGCATCAACCTGCAGCGTGCCCACCTGATGGTGAACTACGACCTGCCCTGGAACCCGAACCGCCTGGAGCAGCGCTTCGGCCGCATCCACCGCATCGGCCAGACCGAGGTCTGCCACCTGTGGAACCTGGTGGCCGAGGAGACCCGCGAGGGCGACGTCTATCGGCGGCTGCTGGAGAAGCTCGAGGAGGCGCGCCAGGCCCTGGGCGGCCGGGTCTTCGACGTCCTCGGCAAGCTGCAGTTCGACGGCCGGTCGCTGCGCGACCTCCTGATCGAGGCGATCCGCTACGGCGATCAGCCCGAGGTCCGCGCGCGCCTCGAGCGCGCCATCGAGCACGGCGTGGACCGGCCGCGCCTCGAGGGCCTGATCGAGGAGCGGGCGCTCGCCCACGACGCCATGGACGTGAGCCGCGTGGCGCGGGTGCGCGAGGAGATGGAGCGCGCCGAGGCCCGCCGCCTGCAGCCGCACTACATCGAGTCGTTCTTCCTCGAGGCATTCAAGCGACTCGGCGGCACCGTCCGGCAGCGCGAGCCGCGCCGCTACGAGATCACCCACGTCCCGGCAACCGTGCGCAACCGCGACCGCCAGATCGGCGCGGGCGACCCGGTGCTGTCGCGCTACGAGCGCATCGCCTTCGAGAAGGACCTGATCGCGCCGCCGGGCCAGCCGCTCGCGGCCTTCGTCTGCCCGGGCCACCCGCTGCTCGACGCCGTGCTCGACCTGACGCTCGAGCGCCACCGCGATCTCCTGAGAAGGGGCACGGTGCTGGTGGACGAGGGCGACCCGGGCACGAGCCCGCGCGTCCTCTTCACCCTCGAGCACGCCATCCAGGACGCGAGCGTCCTGCCGTCGGGCCTGCCTGCCGCGCGGGCGGCGCAGGCAGGCGAGCGCCGCACGATCTCGCGGCGCATGCTCTACGTCGAGATGGACGGCGCGGGGCAGACGCGCCACCTGCACTACGCGCCCTACCTGGATTACCGCCCGCTCGCCGCGGGCGAGCCCGCGGTGGCCGACCTCCTCGCCCGGCCCGAGTGCGCCTGGATCGCTGGGAGCGCGGGCGTCTCGCCCGCATCCATCGAGCAGCAGGCGCAGGGCCACGCCATCGCGCACGTCGTGCCCGAGCACGTCGCCGAGGTGCGGGATCGGCGGCTCGGCTGGATCGAGAAGACGCGCGCCGCGGTGAAGGATCGCCTGACCAAGGAGATCACCTACTGGGACCACCGCGCCGAGCAGCTCAAGCTCCAGGAGCAGGCGGGCAAGGCCGGCGCGCGCCTCAACTCGCAGGAGGCCCGCCGCCGCGCCGACGACCTCCAGGCCCGGCTCCAGCGCCGCCTGGCCGAACTGGATCGCGAGGCCCAGATCTCGGCGCTGCCCCCGGTGGTGCTGGGCGGGCTCGTGGTCGTGCCGCTGGGGCTCGTCGCCGCGATTACCGGGCGCACGCTGCCCACGCATCCCGTCGACACGCAGGCGAGCGCCGCTCGCGCCCGCGCCATCGTGATGGAGATCGAGCGCGCCATGGGCTTCGACCCCACCGACCGCGAGTTCGAGAAGCTCGGCTACGACGTCGAGAGCCGCGTCGTCGCCGGCCCGGACAAGGGGCGCCTGCGCTTCATCGAGGTGAAAGGGCGTGTGACGGGAGCGGACACCGTGACCGTCACGAAGAACGAGATCCTCACCAGCCTCAACAAGCCGGAGGACTTCATCCTCGCGATGGTGGAGTTCCTCGACAGCGACGAACACCGCGTTCACTACCTGCGGCGTCCCTTCCAGCGCGAGCCCGACTTCGGGGTGACGAGCGTGAACTACGACTTCGGCGAGCTGCTGGCGCGGGCAGGAGAGCCGGCGTGAGGGCCGCTCGGCCTGCGGCTCGGAAGTCAGGCGCTTCGGAGCACGTTCCGAGTTCGGGTTCGGCGGGACACCTCCTGCGCCGGGCGTCATTGTCCTTAATGGAAGGACGAACATCGTGTATCTTGTCCTTCCAGAAATGACAATATCCCACGACCTCCTGCGCCTGAAGCTCACTGAGTCGCTGGCCGCCGAGGTGCCCGCCCTGACGCGGCGCGATGTCCGCCTGCCCGGCATTCCGGGCAAGGCGTTCGCGGTCATCGGCGTGCGGCGGGGCGGCAAGACCTCGTTCCTGGCGCAGTGCCGCGCCGATCGGCTGGCGGCGGGGAGCGCGCACGAGGCGCAACTCCTGGTCTCGCTCGAAGACGAGCGCCTGGCGGGGCTCACGGTGGCGGACCTCGGCTGGATGCTCGAGGAGCACGCGCGCCAGTTCCCCGGCCTGCGCGCCGCGGGGGGGACGAGCGTCTACCTCGACGAGGTGCAGACGGTCTCGGGCTGGGAAGGGCTCGTCCGCCGGCTCATCGACGAAGCCGGTGTCGAGCTGTTCGTCTCCGGCTCTTCGGCCAAGCTCCTCTCGCGCGAAGTGGCGACCAGCCTGCGCGGCCGCGCGATGGAGGTGCTGGTCCACCCGTTCAGCTTCCGCGAGACACTGCGCCACGCCGGGGCCGAGCCGAAGGGGCCGGTCGAACGCCTGAAGGCCGCCGATCGGGCAGCGCTCGATCAACGGCTGCGGCGCTATCTGGCCGAAGGCGGCTTCCCCGAGGCGCAGGGCGCCGACGCCCGCGACCGGGCCGCCCTGCTTTCGGGATACGTGGACGTGCTCGTGCTGCGCGACGTGATCGAGCGCCACGCCGTCAGCAACCCGCTGGCGCTGCGCTGGATCGAGCGCCAGCTCCTGGCCAACCCCGGCGGCTCGTTCTCGGTCAAGAAGCACTACGACACGCTGCGCTCGCAGGGCGTGGCGGTCGGCAAGGACACGCTGCACGACTACCTGGCCCACCTGGAGGACGCCTTCCTCGTGCGCACGGTGGCCATGCACAGCGCTTCCGAACGGCAGCGGATGGTGAACCCGCGCAAGGCCTATCCAGTGGACCCGGGGCTGATCGCACTCTTCGAGCGGAGCGGCCGGACGCATCACGGCCGGGCGCTCGAAACCGCCGTGCTGCTCGAGCTGGAGCGACGCGGCTACGAGGTCGCCTACGTGCGCACGCCGGAGGGCTTCGAGGTGGACTTCCTCGCGCATCGCGCGGGCGAGGCGCCGCTCCTGGTGCAGGCTTGCCTCGAGAGCGAGGGCGACGAAACCTGGGAGCGCGAGCTGCGGGCGCTCGAAGCGGCGGCCGCGGCGCACCCCGACGCGCGCCCCTTCCTCGTGACGCTCGACACTGTCCCGCCGCGCCGGCCGCTGCCCGGCGGCCTCGTCTGGGCGCCCGCCGCCCGCTGGCTGCTGGAGGAGATGTGACCGTGCGCAAGAAGCTCATCGAGGTCGCGCTGCCGCTCGACGCCATCAACAAGGCGTCGGCGCGGGAGAAGTCGATCCGCCACGGGCACCCGAGCACGCTGCACCTGTGGTGGGCGCGGCGGCCGCTGGCGGCGGCGCGCGCGGTGATCTTCGCGCAGATGGTGGACGACCCGTCGGCGCACCCCGACCTCTTCCCGACCCTGAAGAAGCAGGAGCAGGAGCGGCTGCGGCTCTTCAAGATCATCGAGGACCTGGTGCTGTGGGAGAACACCACCAACGAGACGGTGCTGCAGGCGGCGCGCGACGAGATCTGGGCGAGCTGGCGGCGCGCCTGCGCGGAGCACGCGGACCATCCGCGCGCGAAGGAGCTGTTCGACCGTCACAAGCTCCCCGCCTTCCACGACCCCTTCGCCGGTGGCGGCGCGCTGCCGCTCGAGGCGCAGCGGCTCGGGCTCGAGAGCTACGCCAGCGATCTGAACCCGGTGGCGGTGCTGATCAACAAGGCGATGATCGAGATCCCGCCCAGGTCTGCCGGGCTGCCGCCCGTCAATCCAGGGGATAGGGAACAGGGAGTAGGGGATAGGGATGAAGAAGATCGAGTCGCATCGGGATCTCAAGGTCTGGCAGAAGGGGATGGATCTGGCCGAGGATGTCTACCGGCTGGCGAAGCTGATGCCCAAGACGGAGGAGTATCGGCTGACGAGTCAGCTCCTGCGGGCGGCGGCATCGGTACCGGCGAATATCGCGGAGGGCCATGCACGGGGAACACGGAAGGACTACGCGAATTTCGTGAACGTCGCGAGGGGCTCGTTGGCGGAAACCGAGACGTTCTTACTGTTGGCGGTAAGAACGAGATTGCTCAAGGAAGAGCAAGTAGCGACAGCCCTGGCTCTGGCGAGCGAGATCGGCAAGATGCTGACCGTTCTACGTCAGCGTCTCAACGCCGACCCCCCGTAACCTATTCCCTATTCCCTAAGACCTACCGCGGGGCCGCAGGCCTCGCGGCCGACGTGCGCTACTACGGCCGGTGGATGCGCGACGAGGCGGAGAAGCGCATCGGTCAGCTCTACCCGCAGATCGAGGTCACCGCCGAGATGGCGAAGGCGCGGCCGGACCTCGAGAAGTACGCCGGCCGCAAGCTCACCGTGATCGCGTGGCTCTGGGCGCGCACGGTGAAGAGCCCCAACCCGGCCTTCGCGCAGGTGGACGTGCCGCTCGCCTCGACCTTCATGCTCTCCACCAAGGCGGGCAAGGAGGCGTACGTCGAGCCGGTTCTATTAGGTGATAGGGGTCAGGTGATAGGGAATAGGGGGGAGAGTTCTGCCTCCCCATCCCCTACTCCCTATAACCCATCCCCTATCACCGGCTACCGCTTCACGGTGAAGGTGGGCAAGCCGAAGGACGCGGCGGCGGCGAAGAGCGGCACCAAGCTTTCGCGAGCGAACTTCGCGTGCCTGATGTCCGGCACTCCCGTCTCGGGCGAGTACATCAAGGCCGAGGGCAAGGCCGGGCGCATGGGCGCGCGGCTGATGGCGATCGTGGCCGAGGGCGACCGCGGGCGGGTTTATCTCGCGCCGACACCGGAGCACGAAGCGGCGGCGCGAAGAGCGGAGCCGACGTGGCGACCGGAAGGCGAGATTGCTACCCGCATGACCGGCGGCAACTGCACGCCGTACGGACTGACTTCGTGGGGCGACCTCTTCACCCCCCGCCAGCTCGTGGCGCTGACGACCTTCTCCGACCTGGTGCAGGAAGCGCGCGAGCGGGTGCAGCGCGACGCCCTCGCCGCCGGCCTCCCCGACGACAACAAGCCCCTCCGCGACGGCGGCACCGGCGCGACGGCGTATGCCGATGCGGTGGGCGTGTATTTGGCGTTCGCGTTGAGCAGATCGGTCGATCGTGGCTCTACAGTTTGCTCATGGGACAACAGCCCAAAAATGGAGGCGCTGCGCAACACGTTCGGCCGACAGGCAATACCCATGGTGTGGGACTTCGCTGAAGGCAACCCGTTCTCGGAATCCAGTGGCAACTGGATGAACAACGTCGAGTGGGGTGCGAAGGCAGTAGCGAGCATGCCGGGCTCTGCACGCGGCGATGCTCGACAGGCCGACGCGACCAGCCAAGAGATCTCACGCGACAAGCTCGTCTCCACCGACCCACCCTACTACGACAACATCGGCTACGCCGACCTCTCAGACTTCTTCTACGTCTGGCTGCGTCGCTCGCTGCGACCGGTCTTCCCGGACCTGTTCGCCACGCTCGCCGTGCCCAAGGCCGAGGAACTGGTCGCCACACCCTATCGCCACGGCGGCAAGGAGAAGGCCGAGACGTTCTTCTTGGGCGGCATGACGCAGGCGATGCATCGCCTCGCCGAGCAGGCGCATCCTGCCTTCCCGGTCACGATCTATTACGCCTTCAAGCAGGCTGAGAGCGACAGCGTTGACGGCACTGCCAGCACCGGCTGGGACACCTTCCTCGCCGCCGTCATCGAAGCCGGCTTCGCCATCAGCGGCACTTGGCCGATGCGCACCGAACTCGGCAACCGCATGATCGGCTCCGGCACCAACGCCCTCGCCTCCAGCATCGTCCTCGTCTGCCGCCCGCGGGCCTCCGATGCGCCCACCGCCACGCGGCGCGAGTTCGTCGCCGCGCTCAAGGCCGAATTACCCGCCGCCATCCGATTGCTCCAAGGTCTGCCTCCACATCCATCCCCTACCCCCTATCCCCTAACCCCTACAACCTATATCGCCCCGGTGGACCTGGCGCAGGCGGCCATCGGCCCTGGCATGGCGGTCTACACGCGCTGCGCCAAGGTTCTCGACGCCGAGGGCAGGCCGCTCACCGTGCGCGAGGCGCTGGCGCTCATCAACCAGACCCTCGACGAGGCGCTGGCCGAGCAGGAGGGCGACTTCGACGCCGACAGCCGCTGGGCGCTCACCTGGTTCGAGCAGCAGGGCTTCGCCGAGGGCGAGTACGGCGTGGCCGAGCAGCTCAGCAAGTCCAAGAACACCAGCGTCGCCGGTATGGTCGAGGCCGGCATCCTCGAATCGAAGCGCGGCAAGGTGCGCCTGCTCCGTCCGGAGGAGCTGCCCGCCGACTGGGACCCGGCCACCGACCCGCGCCTCACCGCCTGGGAGATGGTCCACCACCTGATCCGCGCGCTCGCAAGCGGCGGCGAAGGCGCGGCGGCCGCGCTCCTGCCCGCGCTCGGCGCCAAGGCCGAGATCGCCCGCGAGCTGGCCTACCGCCTCTACACGCTCTGCGAGCGCAAGAAGCGCGCGGCCGAGGCGCTCGCCTACAACGGCCTCGTCCAGAGCTGGCCCGAGATCGCCCGCCTCGCCCGCGAGGGCGCCCGGCCCAAGGCCGAGCAGGCGGCGCTGTTCGGGGAGGAGTAGACGATGAACGATCGAGCCAAGACCCAGTCACGAACCTGCACGAAGCTGGCGCTCCTCGTCGGGTCCAATCCGTTGCCCAACTACCTGGCGGCGATGGCCCTCAAGGCCAGGGAGGTCGTGCTCGTCTATACGCCCGAGACCGCCGAGCCGCGGGATCGGCTGAGAGCAGTGCTGGTCAAGAAAGGGCTGACCGTGACGGAGAGCTGCATCGAGGACGCAACCGATGCCCGCTTGATCCGCGATGCGTGCACCAAGCTCGATGCAGATCATCTCCACTACAGCGGCGGGACGAAGCCGATGGCGGCTCACGCTCGGATGACGGTCGTCAAGGAAGACGAGCAGGCTTCCTACCTGGACGAGCGCCAGGGGCTTCTCCGCTTCGAGAACGGCTGTGATTGCCAGCTTTCCGACATGGACTTCGCGCTCACGCTCGATGTCCTGCTCGAACTGCACGGGACGACGCGCAACGCTTCAACCGACACGCGCCCGGCTCCCACGGAGCAGGATGCGAAGACCCTCGCCAAGTGGATCCTGGAAGATCCGAGCCGCGTGAGCCTGATTCTCGACCACTTCAAGCCGCTCGACCAGGGCAAGCGCAAGAACCTCCCCCTGACGGACGCAAAGGGAAGGCCATTCACGTTCGAGGGCCCTGCGTTGAGCGTCGCCAAGGTTCCCGAGGACGGTTGGAGCAAGAAGACGTACGAGCACTGGCTCGACTTCTTCTGCGGAACCTGGCTCGAAATGTGGACGGAATCCGTGCTCCGCGGATGCCTCGGAAACACCGCGCCTCCGATCGAGGTCGGCGTGAACTGCACGCGCAACGATGTGCCGTTCGAGATCGACGTGGTGTTTGTGCGGGGCCACCGCCTCTCCGCGATCTCGTGCACGACCGATTCCACCAAGGGACTCTGCAAGTCGAAGCTCTTCGAGATCGCCATGCGCTGTCGCCAGATGGGTGGCGACCTCGCGCGCAGTGCGCTGGTCTGCATGTTGGACGGCAATGACAGCAGAGGGACCTTTGTCGAGCAGCTCCGAGCCGACATCGCGAGCGTCTGGGACGCACCCAATATGCCGCAGGTGTTCGGTCTGGCAGACCTCCGGGAGTGGGCCGGTATCGGTCAGGCGCCTGACACCGCACGCCTGAAAGAGTGGCTGGACTCATGAAGGAGACGCAACGATGCCTGTCCTGACCGCCATCGACGTCCTTGGCGTCCAGCGCTTCGTCTTCGCTTCGACTCGGCTACGCGATGTCGTCGCAGCGTCCTGGCTGGTGGACTGGGCCACGTCGCGCGAGGGCGCGCTCGCGGATCTCGACGCGGGCGACGTGCTGCTGGCCGGGGGCGGCAACGCGATCCTCGAGTTTGCCGACCTCGATCGCGCGCGGCACTTCACGGCGCGCTACACCCGGCTGCTGCACGACGAGGCGCCGGGGATCGAAGTGGTTGTGGTCCATCGCGAGTACGGAACCGGTCAGCTCGCGCAAGCCCTCGGGACCCTCCAGATCGATCTCGCCCGGGCGAAGCTCGAGCGTGTTCCGGGGGCGCCTCAGCTCGGTCTTTCCGTGACCGCTGCCTGTCGCATCACGGGGCTGCCGGCGACGGGCCTCGATCCGCAGGATTCGCGTGTGCCGCTTGCGCGCTCGATCCTGCGCTTGCGGGACACGGACGTGCGCAAGCGCGCCCGCGAGCGCTGGCAGTCGCTGCTCGCGGGCAAGGAGCGCCTGGCCTTTCCCGACGAGATCGACCAGATGGGCCGCAGCCGCGGCGACACGAGCCTCGTCGGTGTGGTCCACGTCGACGGCAACGGAATCGGCACGAAGATCACGGAGTGGATGACGAGGTGCCGTGAGGAAGGGCTCGGCGATGGGGTGGTGCGAGAGCAGTACGGCGCCTGGTCCGGCGCGCTGGGCGCGCAGGTGACGGACGCTCTCGGCGCCGTCGTCGAGCGAGTGGCTGCCGCCATCGATCCCGCGACGGGAACCATCGGCGCCGCCACGCCCGAGCTGGCCTTCGAGCTGAACTGCGACTCCGATGGTTGCCTGCTCATCCCCATGCGACCAATCCTCCTCGGCGGTGACGACCTGACCTTCGTCTGCGACGGCCGGATCGCGCTCGACCTGGCGGAAACGGCGCTCGCCGCCTTCGAAGCCGGGATCGACTATCTCGGACCGGTCACGGCGACGGCGGGGGTCGCCCTCGTCGCGGCCCACGCGCCCTTCGACCGGTCCTACGAGCTGGCCGAGGCGCTCTGCGCCCACGCGAAGCGCCGGCGGCGGGAGCGGAGCGACGCCGGAAGCTGGATCGACTGGCATGTCGGTGGAACCCGGCCCGCTGAGTCCGTGGAAAGCCTGCGCACGCGCCAGTACCGGGCCGGCAACTTGAGCTTCACGTGCCGGCCGTATCCGCTCGGGACGGGGGCCGGATCCGCGGAGACCTGGCGCTGGCTGGCGCACACCGTCCTCGGCCAGGGCTCGGACGGCTTTCGAGGAAGCACCTGGAGCACGCGACGGAACAAGGTCAAGGCGCTCCGGGACGTGGCCCGAGGGGGTCCCGACGCCGTGCGCCAGAACCTCGAGGCATGGCGAGCCGCCGCACCGCACCTTGCATTGACGAGCGGAATGCCGGACGGCGGCTTCTTCGATGCCACGAGGACCCCGCTCCTCGATGCGATCGAGCTGCTCGACATCCACGTACCGCTGGGAGGAGGAGGCGAAGCATGAGTCCGTCGGAGCCTGGAGCGCCGCAAGCGCTCACCATCGACCTCCTCTCGGATACAACCTTCGGGCGCGGCGAGGGCACCGCCGGCGAAGTCGACGTCGAGATCGAGCACGATGCCTACGGCTTGCCCTTCCTGGGCGGCAAGGCCCTGCGCGGACTGCTGCGCGACTCGTGCCTGTCGATGCAGGACCACTTCCCCGACCTCTGGGATGCCGGCCATCGTGTCTTCGGCCCGCATGCCGATCTCGACGAAGTCGCGATCCTGCGGTTCGGCGATGCCGCGATCGAGGACAGTGCCCGCCGATACTTCATCTCTGCGGTCGAACGCGAACTGCATCCGCTGACGCCGGACATGGTGCTGCGGAGCCTGACGGAGGTCCGATCGCAGACGTCCGAGGACCGGGCGACCGGAGCGCCGGCCCGGACCACCTTGCGCCGTACGCGGGTCGCCGTACGCGGACTGCGCTTGGTCGCCCCGCTTGGATGGCTCGCGGCCCCGGGGCGGCGAGAGCTTCGCTGCCTGGCGCTCGCGGTGCTGGCGACACGCCACGCAGGGCTCGCCCGCAACCGGGGCCGGGGGTTCCTGCGGATGGCCCTGGATGGAAACACGCCCGAGACCCAGAGGCTCGCACGGGAGGACGCATGATCCATCGATATCTGCCCTTCACCCTGACGCTGCGATCGCCCGCGGTCATCAGCTCACTCGCCGGGGAGCAGAACAGCACGCGGACGCTGCCGTTCATCCCGGGCTCGGCCCTGCGCGGCGCGGTGGCGCGCACCTTCGGCGACCCGGGGCGCGACGACGAGATCGAGTGCGAGTTCCGGACGCTCGTCCTCGACGGCACCGTGTGCTTCCTCAACGCCTATCCCGTCGACGGAGAGCGCCGCACCGTGCCCATGCCGGTCTCGCTGCGTGTAGTGAAGGACCAGGCACTCGGATCGGACGGCAGCGTCACGGCGCACGACCTCGCCGCCTACCAAGGGAACCCGGGCCTCGAGGGGCCGGAAGAGCATGATGGAAGCTGGCCTGCGGAAGCCCTCGCCGCGACTCCCGGCCCCTTCGTCTCGCTCCTTGCTGCGCAGCCGCGCCACGTTGCGCCGCGACGGCAGGGCCGAGTCCATCAGCAGCGCGATCGCTCCAGGGGGCGTGCCTGGACGGAAGAGACGAACGGCCGGGAGACGCCTCATGGAACGATCTTCGCCTTCGAGTCTCTGGAGGCAGGGCAACGGTTCGCGGGCGTGCTGCTCGTCCGGGGCGAGAGCGATGGGGACTGTGCGGCACTCGTCGATCAGGTCAAAGGCCGGCTGCAAGGTCCCCTGCTCCTCGGGCGATCCCGCCGCGGCGGCTACGGCGGCGACGCGGTGATCGAATGGGGCGACCTGCGCGAGCGCGAACTCGGGGGCCAGGGCCTGATCGCCGCCGACCTCGCGACGGGCACGGAGTTCCGAATGCTCCTCGTTTCGCCGGTGCTCATTCGCGACCCGGAGACGGGGCAGCGCGATCCCGCGGCCCTGCTCGGCCATGTCCGGGAGAAACTCGCTGGCCGCGCGGAACTCCTGCGCCATCGCTGGAGCTTCGAAGTCACCGGCGGCTTCAACCGCAAGTGGCGACTGGAGCTGCCACAGGCGCTGGCGGTGGCCGCGGGCTCGGTCGTGGTCCTGAGGGCGACGGAGGTCATCCCGTTCGTTGACCTGCGGGCGATCGAGCACGAGGGTCTCGGCGAGCGGCGGACGGAGGGCTTCGGTCGGATCGCGTTCTTGGAGGCGGCCTCGAGGGTGCTCACGCTGCGCCCGGTAGCGGAGCCGCAGCCGGCAGCTCAGGCAACGGAAACCGTTCCCGAGATCGTCCGCTTCGCGGAGCGGCGCATCCTCGACGCGGCACTCGCGCAGCGGATCGAGATGGAAGCCGCGAGGCTCGCCGCAAGCGTCGTCCGGCCACCGTCATCCAGCCTCCTCGGCCGGCTTCGCAACGTCCTCCGTGCGGAACCAGCCGCCGCGATAGGGACGCTCCAAACGTGGCTGGGCAACGACCCTTCGCACGCACTGAAACGCCCTGCGATGGACCAGCTTCGCCGCTGCCGGATCGGCGCCGATGGCTCAAAGCAGGCTCTCGATGAGTGGTTGCGGGGGCTCGCGACGGACGGATGGGGCCGGTTCGGCGCGCTGGTTCGTGTGGATGCCGTCGCGCAGCGACACCATGTGGTCTCCGAGTCTTTGGCACGGGAGGTTCTGGAGACCCGTTCGGTGGCGCTTCGGGCGCAACTGATCGATGGGCTCCTGGGCGCACTGGCGCGCAGGAAGCGTGGAGGCGCAACGTCATGATGGACTCGAACAGCAAGCTCAGCGATCCCGGCGGCGTGCGCTCGCTGCACGCGCGCTGGGTGGTCACGGCCGAGTTGGTTCTCGAGAGCGCGGCCCACTTGGGGGGTGGTGACGGGGACGCCACCGACATGGTTCTCGTTCGCGATGCGCGAGAGGGAGTGCCGCTCCTGCCCGGAACCTCTCTTGCCGGCGCGCTGCGGGGTCACCTCGCCGATGTTCTGGGTGGCTACCGATCGAGCGAGGACACGCGGGTCGCCGCCCTCTTCGGCGGGGGTCGCGGCGACGATCTGGGAGCCCAGAGCCCGCTCATCGTCTTCGACAGCCAGGGCGTTCTGCCGCGCGAGCACCCGGTGGAGATCCGCGACGGCGTCGCCATCGATCCGCGGACCGGAACGGCCGAGGAGCACAAGAAGTTCGACATCGAGATCCTGCCGGCCGGAACGCGCTTCCCGCTGCGCTTCGAGTGCCTCGTCGCGGAGCCGGGCGAGGAGTCCAAGCTCGTGAGTCTGCTGGTGACGAGCCTCTCGGCGCTCGTGTTGGGCGAGGCTTCCATCGGAGCGCGGCGCTCACGCGGCCTCGGAGCCGTCAGGACGGAAGGCTGGCGCGCCCGGCGGCACGAACTCTCTTCGGGCGCGGGTTGGTGTACGTGGCTCACTTCCGACCCGGAGCAGCCGTTTTCAACCGATGAGTCGACATTCGACGGTCCTGCGGCGGCGTGCCGAAGCGCACACCCCGGGATCGCGTTGGACCTTCCCGCGGACGGGCGGAGGCGGCTCGTTGTGACCGCCAATCTCACGGTGCAGGACGGGTTGCTCGTGCGCAGCGCGCCTCGCGAGGCCGATGCCCCGGATGCGGCGCACCTGCGATCGGGAGGTCGTTCGGTGCTGCCCGGGACGAGCCTCGCCGGTGCGCTTCGCAACCGCGCCCTACGGATCGCCGGCGTGGTGCGCGCCGTCCACGGGGATGCCGGGGACTGGGTGAGCCGCCTCTTCGGACCACGACTCGAAGGGGCGGATACCGGCTCGTCCGAGGGCCTCGCGGCAGCTCGGCTTCGGGTCTCCGAGGGCGTGATCGAGAACGGCCGGCGCGCGCGCCCCTCGCGGATCCGCGTCGACCGCTTTACGCAGGGGGTCGTCCCCGGAGCGCTCTTCGACGAGGAGCCCGAATGCGGAGGCCACTTGCGCGTGCGCCTGGAGCTGCGCGAGCCGGAGCCTGGGGATGCAGGACTGCTGCTCCTGCTGCTGAAGGACCTTCTCGCGGGCGACCTTCCGGTCGGCGGAACGGCCGCGGTCGGCCGCGGCGTGCTCCGTGGGACGGCCAGGGTCGTGTTCGAGGACGGGACCGAAGGCATGCTCGATCCGGCGCAGCCACTGGACGCAACGCTTGCGAGTCGGGTGGAGGCGGCCATACGGGAGTTCCAGGATGTCGCCGGGGTGGCGGGAGGTGCTTCGTGAACAGGATCGCCGGATGCACGATCTCTGGCCTCGACGACAAGGCCTGTCGGACCTGGCTCGGCCGGGTGCTCGGTGAAACGGAGTCGCCCATGGGCGGTGGCAACTGGCTGCTCGCGCATTGCGACGATGGCGTGACCTGGGGCCGCTTCGACGAGGGAAAGTGGCGGCTTGGCTCGGACGTCTACCCGGATCTCTGTCCGCGACCGACGGAGCTGAATCTCCAAGAGCTTCGCGTTTTCTCGCACGGCGAGGAGGTTCTCCTGTGGCGCGTCGCGGGCGGCTTTCGCGGTCGCGTGGTGCGGGACGGTCCCGCGCTCGATCGAGACGATCCGCTCCGGCATCATGAGGTAGGCCAGGTTCTGCTGGGCGATCGCGTGCTCGACCGAGCGGACGGGTTCACGCGCGTGGGCGACGGTAGCGGCGCGGAGCAGGCTCTTCCGCTGGTTCTGGAGCGGGAGCCGGCCGCACACCGACCTCGGCTCCTGCTCCGGCACTTCTTCGCGCGCGACGAATCGACCGGCGCCGTGCGTGTCGCCGTGACGCGACTGTTGGATCTCGAATGGGAGAGCAACTGATGCCTCGCCACGTGAGCCCGACCAGTCAGGATCGAACCGCCACGGCGCCCTACAACTTCGTGCCGCTTCCGAACCGCGTCTTCACGGTGGAGGACGGGATCGACGTGGACGGCGTGAAGGTCAAGCCGTGGGAGCAGCACGACCGGTTCGTTCCCGGCACGCACAACGGCTGGATCGATCTCGAGATCAAAACGCTGACGCCGCTCTTCATCCGGGGAGCCGTCAACCGCGCCGGCGAGGATGGATGGGACCCCCGCGACGCCCGCCTGCGGCCCGAGCCGTACAAGACCCACGATGGCCGGCCGGCCATCCCGGGATCGAGCCTGCGCGGCATGGTGCGCACGCTGGTCGAGATCCTCGCCTTCGCAAAGATCCAGCCGGTGAGCCAGGAGCGACCGTTCTTCCGCACGGTCGCACCGGACCGGCTCGGAAGGGCGTACGGAGAGCGGATGCGGAGCGGCGCCGGACCGCAGGGTGGGTTCCTGAAGAAGGAAGGTGCCGACTGGGTGATCGCACCTTGCGAAGTACTGCGGGTCGATCGGAGCAAGCTCTCCAACCAACTTCACCAGGGCAACGTTCCGCGCTGGGAGCACCAGCAGAAGGCGTGTTGGGTTCAGCATTCCGACGGAAGAGTCACCGAGTTCGATACGAAACAGCGTGACGGGTTCCTCCATGGCACGCTCGTGCTGACGGGCAACGTCCCCGGGAAGAAACGCGAGTTCGTCTTCCTTCAGCCCGATCCGGAACGCAGCGTGTCCGTGCCCGAGGCGATCTGGGAGCGCTTCCACGACGAGGACCAGATCACGCAGTGGCAGGAGAAGGCGTTCCCCAGGAACCAGCCGCCGAACGGAACGCGCAGGAGCGACGGCCATCTCCGCAGCGGCGAGCCGGTGTTCTTCCTGGTCGACGAGTCGAAGCAGTCGAGCGGCAACCCGGAGGGCCTCGTCTTTCTCGGTCGCGCCGGCATGTTCCGGTTCCCGTACGACAAGGGACCGTCGGACCTGATCCCCGAGCCGATCCGCGACGCTGGGTTCGATCTCGCGGAAGCGATGTTCGGATCGGTCCGCGGGGACCGCGCGATCAAGGGCCGCGTCTTCTTCGAGGACGCCGTTGCCACCTCAGGTGGGCCGGACTGGCTCGATGAGGTCATCGTCCCCAGCATTCTCTCGGCCCCCAAAGTCACCACGTTCCAGCACTACCTGACGCAGGACGGCACGAAAGAAGGGCAAGGACTCACGACCTATCTCGATGGCGACCAGACGACGATCCGTGGCCACAAGCTCTACTGGCATCGTTGGTGCGACGCGCAGGGAATTGCGAACGTAAGGGAGTCCGCCGATCACGACGAGAAGCGCGATGCGCTGCTTCGGCGCGACGCGAGTTTGCACAAGCAGCACACGATCATCCGGCCCGTCAAGTCCGGAGTGACCTTCACCGGCCGCGTCCGCTTCGAGAACCTCACGGGCATCGAGCTCGGCGTCCTGCTGGAGTCGGTGTCGTTGCCGGAGGGCTGTGCCCACAAGCTCGGCATGGGGAAACCGCTGGGGCTGGGCAGCGCCCGCGTCGAGGCGCGACTCCACGTCATCGACCGAGCGCAGCGCTACGCATCGTGGGGCGGCACTGGCGACAAGGGAGAGTCCGGCGACCGGTTTCGGGAGAGCTTCCGCGCCGCGATAGGCAACCACGCCAGAGCAACGAGCGAGACGATGATCCAAGCGAATGCGGGCCTGCGGAGAATCGCGCGGATCGACGTGCTCTACCGCATACTCGCATGGCAGGACCGCCCGGCCAGCGACCGGACCGCGTACATGCGTCTCACGCAGTTCAAGGAGCGGCCCGTACTTCCGACGCCTCACGGCGTGCTGGGGAATCAGGAGCCCGCCTGGCCCAAGGATGCTCCCGCGCCGCCGTCGAACACCGGCAGTGCTGGCCGCGGGCCGAGCCGAGCATCAGGAACTTCCGCCCGACGGCCCGCGCGCCCGGAGCGAATCGACCAACCCAGACCCTTGCCGGGTCCGGCGCCCGCGAAGCCCAAGCCGGTGGAGAAGGGCCAGACGCGACCCGGAACCCTCGTTCGTAGTGGAGACCAATGGGTCGCCGCTTTCGAGGGAGACACGCGGCAGGCACGGATCATCAACCCTGACAAGTTGCCCGCAGATGCTCCCGACGGCGCAAGGGCCGAGGTCTACATCACCGAGCAGAGCAAGAGAGGCGGGATCACCTGTCGGTTCGAGAGGATCCTGTCGTGACGCATCTCGCCCGGATGCCCCTCGCGAGCGGCGCTGTCGCGGCCTTCGCGGGCGATCCGGCCCTTGGCTCCGCGCCCACCGCCACGCGCCGCGAGTTCGTCAGCGCGCTCAAGGCCGAGCTGCCGCAGGCGCTCGCCCACCTCCAGCGCGGCAACATCGCGCCAGTGGACCTGGCGCAGGCGGCGATCGGCCCGGGCATGGCGGTCTACACCCGCTACGCGAAGGTGCTCGACGCCGAGGGCAGGCCGCTCACCGTGCGCGAGGCGCTGGCGCTCATCAACCAGACCCTCGACGAGGCGCTGGCCGAGCAGGAGGGCGACTTCGACGCCGACAGCCGCTGGGCGCTCACCTGGT